>OIDV01000083.1_pt1 | contig 47597 bp, 40 predicted proteins | sample 1581661 | NCBI WGS metagenome assembly OIDV01 (sample SAMEA3882516, study PRJEB24775) | human gut metagenome | biome: human-associated habitat; feature: intestine environment; material: feces | place: Netherlands | collected 2009/2010
TTTTAAATGAGTGTGGAATTTACTTCTGCACTGGAATTTACTTTTTCAAGTTAGCCGTACCGGAATCCGGTACACGGAGGTAGTGACAATGGGTAAAAATAAGACAGGTAAAAGAGCAGACATAATATCAGATATCAAAGATAATTTTTTAAATGATACTAATTATAATTTAGCTAATGTAAAAAAAGATTTAAGGTTAGTCAAAAATTTTAGATTTTCAATAAAGACCTCAGAATTATATGATCATGTAAATTGGATAATAGCAATTTATTTTTTAATAGCGGTGGTGGCATTAGTGCCAATAGTATATAAGCTATTACCCATAAGTAAACCGGCAGGAATGATAGCTTTGTCTATTTGGGCTATACATACGATGAGTGTAGCAGGAATAATAAGTTATGGTGAACCTGTAAGAGGTGGGAAGAGGAGGCATTTGGAGAATATACTTAAACTATCAGGTGAGAAGCTTCTCCATTATGTAGACACGGTTAATTATGTATATATAACTGAGTATAAAAAAAGTAAATTATATTTTGTAACATATTATACATTCGATAAGTATGCAGAACCTGATCGATGTATTATAGAAGAACGTGGTTCGACAGCAATATCAATAATAAAATTTGGCAACGTACCGGAATCCGGTACACGGAGGTAATAACAATGGGTAAAAATCAACATAAATACCTGAATTTTGAAGAAAGACAAAAGATTGAAGAATTAGTTCTTTCAGACAGACTGTTTAAATCCAATTTTGTGAGATGGGGTTAAATGTATAAACTAAAATAATATTAGCATAAGGAGCAGTAATATGGACAGAGATAATACGGAAAAATTAACATTACAGGATTATGAAGCAGAAGGACTATGCAGCGGATGCATGTTTTACGGAGCAGTGGATGTAGATGGTAGATTAGGATGCTCGTTCCACTGGTTTGACGATGAGTCTGAAGACTGGAATTACAGTAAAAACTGTGATGAGCTGTGCGGCATGTAAGGGAGGAGATAAGCAATGCACTATATAATTGAGAGTTTTATTATTATTATTATTTTAGGGATATTGGTTGGCACTGGATTGATGTTATGCTGTATGGCAGCTTCCACAGACCGTGAGAAGGATGATGCAGAGCAGCTTAAATGGATACATCAGCTTTCAGAGGAGAAAAAGAAGTGAATGTAAGAGTGATACCTAACCGGATATGGACTGAATGGGTGCAGGTATGTACACAGCTCAAAAAATATCCTGATGCCGTAAATAACATAAGAATCGTAACAGATAATGAAAGACTGAAAAGGTCTGAATGGAATCATAAAAAACAGTTAGAAAATGAAGTAACAAAGAGGAACCGATGAAGCTTAAGTACAGAATACTTGAAAAACTTCATAATGTAAGCAACAGTGAAATGGATCTGCTGGTTTGGGCAGTGCAGCATTCTGATGAGACCAGTGGAACCATGTATGGGGCATACTACAAAGACTACTGCGATGAGTATGACAGATGTAAGCAGTCTTTCTATAATGCGCTGTATGGACTTGCTGATAAGGGAATTGTGACCTTTAGACGCAACCAGAATGACGCAGGAACTACAAGTGATTATGACATTACGGTAAACGATAATGCATATCCATGGAAGGGAAGCAGCGAGGCTACATACCGGAATGAGGGATATGTAGATCTGGCAAGCCCGGTATTCAGATCAGCCGAGTTCAAGTCATTGAAAGCAAAAGAGAAGTATCTGGCCCTTGAATTCAGAAAGAGAAGCTTTGAGACAGGAAAAGGCTACAAGCATGGCGTCAGGGCATTTTATGAAGCCTGGGATAAATCACTTGGGGTAACTGACAGAACAATCAGAGGCTATATACATTCACTGTCCAAGGTATGCGGATTTTTCAGCATAGGAATCAAGGATGGTTTTTACCGCATAACATCAAGGATATGCTTTAAAAAGCCGGCTAAAGGTCAGGAAGGCCACAGATATGACCAGGACATGTATAATGAGCAGTCAGTCAGAATGGAATTAAACAGAGATAACATCAAGTATGACAAAACAGGCTTTGATGATACAGTTTTTCTTATGTATCAGTACGCTTCAGCCTTTGCCAAAAAGCATGCAGATGTAAAAACATACCTTTCAGCAGCAATACATAACAGTATAAGCGGACATAAATGGAGAGACAGGTCTCTGTCTGCCCCTACAGTACATCATCATTTAAAAGCCATTCTGGAAGGCTTAAAGGATGTGCCGGAAACACAGTCTATGAAATCAAACAGCAAATCAAAGCAGAACAGATTCAACAGCTTTAGCCAGCGTGACAATGATTATGGAGAGCTGGAGAGCCTGCTTCTCAATTCAACAATATAAACGGAAAACAGCCTGGGTCGGACGACGCAGGCCTCGTAAACGTTCACAAAAACATGCACATTTGCATTTCAAAACACATAAAACCCAAAAAATACTTCAAAAATGAATAAAAAACATTTCCGGAAAGACTGGATGACATGCATGGCACGGCAGCCCTGCACATATCAGTCCAAAAATACGGATATATTTTTAAAGCAGTCCAAAAAAAGTGACATATATGTCATATGCCGGAAAACCAGTCCATAAATGCAGATATATATGGCATATACCAGTCCAAAAGAGTGCCGGCATCCGGTAAGCTCAAATGCAGTGTTTAAGGCATAAAGGGCATATATTTAAACGCTTTTATATACATTCTTATATCTTACCTTTTCTTTTACTGGAATTAATTCTTATCTTTTCCCATATATGGGACTTGCGGGAGCTGCGCTCCGGATTAAATGATGCATGTTATCGTATAACCGGCCGAAACTCTTACAAGTCCCATTAATGAAAAATAAAAATTAAAAGGGAAAAGACAAGCCTTATTAGACAAGGCAGCCAGTACCTGCATTACAGTTTTTCAATATCTAAGCCTGGTGCTAAGAAAAAATGTAAATGATGATATGTACGTGTTTATTCCGGTATGTTAACAGAATGTTCATATGCGGCCAGACAATACGAGACATGTATTTTTTGACAAGATAACGAAGCAAAAAGTTTGCTGTTAATCTGATAAGCAGTTTAAGTATTATTGTTTTAATCATTTTGAATACACCTTCCTTCCTGTTCAAAGAGAGTATGATTTTTATTTCTCTTATTTTTTAATTTGTTTAAAATATTTTGTGGATTTCATAGATAAATATGGATTTTGCAAAATGACATTAAATAAAATTGTAAGAGCTTTTTGCTTAGAAGATGTGCATTAAAAGTTACAAAATCATCATAGGATGTCTCATTTATGGGAGTTCAGAGATATTCCGGCCGACAAAAGACCGGTAGTAAGTGGAGGTAAATGGAGGTAGATAGCATATTTAATAAGTGGTATTATATAATTGTGAAAAAAGATAAATATTGCACAAATATAACTTTGTGATCACGGTTAAAGAGCAGCATTTTGTTGTGCAACTCTCACAAAAACAATCCAATGGGACGTTTCTACTTGACAAAAACACCCCATTGGATTACTTTATAAGTGAAGGGAGGATATATATGGGAAATGAAAAGACTGACTGGATGATATATTCAGACCGGGAAATGAGTGTTATGTCTGCACAGGAAGAAAAAGTATCCTTCAAGGAACTGATAAAATCCCTGGGAATGACACAGAAAGAATTTTCGGAGACATTTGGTATTCCAATGGGAACCTTAAGGCACTGGATATCCGGTGACCGTGAGTGTCCTGTATACACTAAAAGAATGCTTGCATATATGGTAGAATTAAAAAGACTGGAGGCAAAAAGGGATGAAGATGGGGAATAATGGCAGATTTTATAAGATTATCAAGGCAACAGCATTAGTTATCGGATTAGCACTTGTGATAGTTATACCGGTTGTTAAATGGCACATGAGACAGGAGGCTGCAAAGATAATACAGGAGGACCAGCAGAAAATCTTTAAAGAAGCCTTTGACAGAGGTTATCACTGGGGAGGTAATACTGAAAGTGAAGATGATGAACTGTATTTCGACTTCACTGATAAAAGCACTAATAACCAGTAAAAGAGGTAAAATGATGAAAGAAATTAAAGACATATACAACATGACAAAAGAAGAAAATATATTCTGTGCAAAGAGAGTGCTCGTAGACTCAATCTATAAGCAGGCAAATCTTGAGGGAATAGGAGTGACCTTTGCAGAGACACAGGATATTCTTAATAATGTAAATGTAGATAAAGTAACACCGACCGACATGAGCAAGGTATGCTGCCTCAGGGACGGATGGCATTATCTGTTTGATCATCTGGATGAACCTGTAGATTTGGTGTTTCTTGAATCAATACATGAACTGACAGCCAGATTTGACGTGCCTTACCAGTATCTTGGAAAGCTCCGTGTTGATGATGTCATGATATCAGGCACAGACTGGAGACCGGAGATACCGGATGTAGAAACCATATACCGTGATCTGCAGGAACTAAACAGGATAGAGTGCATTACGGACAGAGCTTTGTCTATCGGTCTTTACATTATGCGTACACAGATGTTCAAGGACGGAAATAAGAGAGTCGGTTCGTTTGCAGCCAATAAGATACTTATAGAAAACGGCAGAGGCATATTCAATGTCCCAGTCAAATATGATGGTGCATTTAAGCAGATGCTTGTTGATTATTATGAGAGCAACGATAACGTAAAACTTAAGGAATGGATAGCGGATAACTGCTTACAGGGCACAACACTTGTAAAAAAGCCGCAGAAGGCAGTAAAAGCTCCACGTTTATAGAAAGGAAGGTAACAGCATGAAGAGAAAAATCATAACAGCAATACTTGCGATAACGGTTGTATTTTCGGCAGCTTCGTGCGGAACAGCCGGAAGTAAGAGCAGCAATATACAATCAGATACACAGGAAGCAACAGTATCCGATACGCAAAACAGCACGGAAAGTACATCTGAAACTGCAGGGGATACACAGTCTGAAGAAACGGCTGCAACAGTAAAGGACGATGAAAAGGTATCTGGTTCCGGTACATCAAAATCAGATACGTCAGATACTACTGCATCTTCGTCTGCTGACAGTAAAAACGCTGACAGTACTGTAAAGAAGAACAGTTCAGACAGCAAGAGCAGTACAAAGAATAGTACCTCAACAGCCGTAAAGCACAACAGCACACAGAGTACAGGTGCATCAAATGCAGGCACCAAAACAAATAAGGCAGCTGATAGCAGTACTGTAGCATCAAATACCACATCACAGGGCAAATCGGAGTGTACCCATAAATGGGAGAGATACGTGGTAAATACAATAAACCACCCGGAGAAAGGACACTATGAGACAAAGGTGGTAAAGGCAGCATATGATGAGCCACAGTATGAATATCATAATGTTTGCAATAAATGCGGAAAAGATTTAGGAACTGATGACGATGAAGTGGATAAAGTTGTAGAGCATGAATTTGAATGCGATGGAAGTTACAGCTGTATTCCGGTACAGGTCGGTTCAATACACCATGACGCAGTAACAGAGCAGGTTTACGTGGTAGATCAGGCAGCATATACGGAGAATGTCTATGGCGAAAGATGCAGCTTATGCGGTGCCACAAAATAGGGTGGTAGTAAGTGGTAGTAGATATCTTTTTCATGGTAGTGTAATATATAATTGATGATAAAGGAATTGTACAGAGGTCTCGTGCAGTTCCTTTTTTGTTACAAATTGTAAGCCAAAAGAATAACATGATAGGAGAACATGATGAAAAAACTTATATCACGAACAGACATCATGCAGAGGGGACCTCCATAACGGCAGGGATTGACCATAGCGGTCAGTCCTTTTTTAGTGCAAATAAATTAAGGAGACAAATCGCATGAAAAAATTTAAAAGAGTGTTGGCACTGGCCATGGCAGTTATTTTATCTGTGCCAACAATCATCACAACCGGTATGGGAACAGTGCCGGTAAAGGCGGCCGGTGATACGGTCGAACTGACGGTATCAGATGATTCTGTCAAGTATGCCGGATACGAAACACACAAGATGTATGCAGGCGGCAATTATGCTTATTGTGTACAGCCGTCTAAAAAGACTCCGCAGTCCGGAACATATGAAAAGCACTATGATGTAGAGAATTATGTAAGCAATGCCGGAGACGAAACGCAGGCAGTACAGAGTCGCAATCTTGCGTATTACTGCTGGGGAGCACCGGGCTTTAATGCAAGCTATTTCCCATCTACATGGTATGACGGCAGCGCAATGGATGACGACAAGTACATTGCATTAAGTCACATAATGTTGTCTTTTTTGGTGTCATACGATGAAGTAGGTTCTATGCATGGATGTAACAGTTCATTCAAGAACTGGGTATACCAGAACGTACTTGGATATAATGCCAATGGTGATCTGGTAAATGGGCAGGCTACATTACCAATCCTCTGCTGGACGACAGCACCTGCATCATTTAAGGTATATATACTTTCCACAGGAAGTGCGACACAGAACATTCTCGGTTATGAGTACACACCGACAGGTACAGTTTCATTAAGCAAGACGTCAGCTAACACAGGAATCACATCAGGAAACTCATGTTATTCACTTGCAGGGGCTGTATACGGAATCTATTCTGATGCAGGATGTTCAGCTCAGGTTACTACACTGACAACGGATGCAGGCGGCAATGCAGCTGCTGTTTCACTGAATGCCGGAACATATTATTACAAGGAGCTTACAGCACCTGCAGGATATGCACTTGATAGTTCGGTACAGTCATTTACTGTAACAGACGGACAGAATACAGCGCTAAGCGTATCAGATACACCTACAAACGATCCTGTAAGAATAAGCATTAACAAGGTAGACAGTGAGACCGGTGACAAGGTACAGGGCGGAGCGAGTCTTGAAAATGCTGAGTTTACTGTTAAATATTATGCAGGCTATTACAATGCAGGAAATCTTCCGGCAAATGCAACACGAACATGGGTTATCAAGACAAAAAAAATAACCAGTGGTGATAAGACTGCATATATTGCGAGATTGGCGGATGATTATAAAGTATCAGGAGATGATTTTTATAAGCTCGGAAACACAGCCGTTTTACCACTTGGAACACTCTCAATCGAAGAGACAAAGGCACCGGAAGGATACAAGCTTGATGGAGCATATCTTCAGGCTTCAGGAAGCAGTACGAAGATTACCGGAAAGTATGTGACACAGATTACACAGAATGGTAACCTTGCATCCTTGAAAGGTGGCAATGAGTTTTCTGTTGCCGATAAGATCAAGCGCGGTGATTTCAAGCTGACTAAGATTGACACAGACAATCAGAACAGAATGAGCGACATTCCATTCAGGGTTACATGCAAGGAAACCGGAGAGAACCACATCATCAAAACTGATGAGAACGGCTATTTCAGCTCAGAGAGCAGCTGGAACGCACACTCAAAGAACACAAACGGCGGCGGTGCGTATGACGGACTGTGGTTTTCTTCCGCAGATGGCAGTGCAAAGGTCGATGACTCGGTTGGAGCAATGCCTTATGGTGATTACACACTTGAGGAGCTTTCCTGTGACAACAACAGGGGAAAAATCCTCTACAAGGGCGAGTTCTCTATCAGAAGAGACAAGGTTACAGTTGATATAGGTACAATCGAGAACCATTCAGAGCCAACACCTGTTATCACAACACAGGCATCTGATGCAAAGACACAGTACCAGATTATCAAGCCATCGACAGATACAGACATCATTGATAAAGTAACAATCACGGACACCATGGCAGGCAGGGATTACACAATTACCGGCACACTCATGGACAAGGACACAGGTGAAGCAGTCATGGTAAATGGAAATCCGGTGACAGCTTCACAGACATTTACATCTGATGGAACAAAGAAGGTGCTCGACATGCACTTTAACTTTGATTCATCTGCACTTGGCGGAAAGACAGTAGTTGTATGCGAGAAGCTCACATATGGCGATTACGTGGCAGCCACAGAGGAGGATATGGAGAATAAAGACCAGACTATTTATTTCCCTGAAATCCACACCACAGCCACAGACAGTGAGACAGCTGATCATCTTACACTTGCAGACAGCAGGGCTGTTATCACCGATACAGTAACATACACTAACCTCTTAAAGGGTGAGACATACACGTTAAGCGGTGTGCTTATGGACAAAGAAACAGGAAAAGAGCTGCTTGTTGACGGAGAGCCTGTCACACAGGAGATGGCTTTCACGGCAGGACGTGCATCGGGCACAAAGAAGCTCAAGTTTGAGTTCGATACAACCGGACTTGCAGGAAAGAGCTTTGTAGTATATGAGACACTTACACTTGAGGATGTGGAGGTTGCAGAGCATAAGGACATTAATGATGAGGGCCAGACAATCCACATTCCAGCAGCACAGACTACTGCAACAGATGACAGCTCAAAGATTAACGTGAGCGAGGCAAAGAAGGAAGTCTCTGTCACAGATACAGTAGCGTACCGGAATCTGGTACCGGGCAAGGAATACACAGTCAGGGGAACAGCCGTGGACAAGGAAACAGGAGAGCCCCTTACAGACGCAGACGGAAACGAGCTTGTATCGACAGCTAAGTTTACAGCAGCTTCAGCAGACGGCAGTGTGGATGTGAAGTTTACATTTGACGGAACAGCCATGGCCGGACGTTCAGTAGTATTCTTCGAGAATGTCTACTACACGGACAAGCTGATTGCAGTACATGCAGACATTGATGATGAGACACAGACAGTCCACATTCCACTCATTTTTACAAGTGTTAAGGATAAGGACACTGACTCGCACATGTCACTGGCAGGCAGTGATGTGACTCTTACTGATACAGTAGCGTACCGGAATCTGGTACCGGGAAAGACATACACCATTTCCGGAACACTCATGGATCAGCGTACCGGCAAGGCTGTGACAGTAAACGGCAAGGCCGTTACATCATCAGCCGATTTCACACCGGATACAGCTGACGGAGAAACAACAGTAGATTTCCATTTCAATACAAATGGTCTTGATGATACAACTGTGGTTGTGTTTGAAAAGATGTTCTATGGAAAAGCAGAGATTGCAGCCCATGAGGATATCAATGACAAGGGACAGACAATTTATATCCCATCTGTAAAGACAACAGCCATTGATGATAAGACAGCAACAAAGCTCACACTTGCAGAGAAGGACATACACATCACTGATACAGTAGCGTACCGGAATCTGGTACCGGGTGAGAAATACACAGTCACAGGAACTGCAATAGACAAGACAACAGGCGAGACATTAAAGGACGATGCAGGAAAAGATGTAACCGCAAAGGCATCGTTTAAGGCAGAAAAAGCAAATGGTACAGTCGATGTTGAGTTTGTATTTGACGGAAGCTCACTTGCCGGAAAGACAGTTGTAATGTATGAAAACATCTACTACAACAATAAGCTCGTTGGCGTGCATGCTGATATTTCCGATGAAGCACAGATTATCTATGTTCCATCAGTAAAGACAGCAGCAACAGACACAAAGACAGAGACAAAGCTCACATATGCTGAGAAGGATATCAAAATCACGGATACTGTCGAGTACACAAATCTCATTCCTGGAAAGACATATAAGGTAACAGGAACAGCGATGGATAAGAAAACCGGAAAGGTGATTAAGGATGCAGACGGAAAAGCAGTAACTTCAGAAGCTGAGATAACACCTGAGACAGCAGACGGAAAAGTGGATGTTGATTTCATCTTTGACGGAAGTAATTTAGCCGGAAAGACCATTGTAATGTTTGAGGAAATCCGTTATGAGAACAGGCTTGTAGGAGTACATGCTGACATAAATGACGAGGCACAGACCATTTACGTGCCAGCCATTGCAACAGAGGCTCTTGATGAGGTGACAGGCATTCATCTGTCAAATGCAGGGGATGATGTAAAAGTAAAAGATACAGTAACATACAAAAACCTTATCCCGGGCCTTACATACAGGGTAGCAGGAACAGTAATGGATAAGGACAGCAAAAAACCACTGCAGAATGACGGCAGGGATATCACAGCCGAGGCTGAATTCACACCTGAAACAGCAGACGGCACTGTGGATGTTGAGTTTACATTCAGTGCAAAGGAATTTGCCGGAAAGACAATGGTGCTGTTTGAGAAGCTTTATTTAGTTAAAAATGCGGATAATGCTGATGCAAATCCTGATGATACACAGCATGCATCTGAATCAGGAAACACACAGAATAAAACAAATAACACAGCAAACAAGGTCGAGGTAGATAATGAAGATAATACTCCAGCCGACAACAGTGAAGTTAAAGAGGTGCTCATTGCGGTACATGAAGATTACAATGATGAGAACCAGACCATCAGCGTGCCACAGATTAAGACCACAGCAAAGGATGCAAAGTCAGGCACCAGCATGTTTTATGCTGAGAAGAGTGCAAAGATAGTCGATACTGTATCGTACCGGAATCTGGTACCTGGAAAGAAGTATAAGGTAGTCGGAACTGCAGTAGACAAGTCAAACGGAGCACCGGTTATTGCAAACGGAAACAATGTTACGGCAGAGGCAGAGTTTGTTGCGAAGGAAGCAACAGGCAAAGTGGATGTGGTATTTACATTTGATGCGAGCCTTCTTGCAGGAAGAACAATTGTTATGTTTGAGGATGTCTACTATGAGAATAATCTCATAGCGACACATGCCGATATTACAGATGAGGCACAGACACTTTATGTTCCGAAGATTGGAACAACAGCAATCGATGGTGAGCGAAAGGATCACAGCTCAACAGCTGACAGCAGCGTTACTATTGTAGATTCAGTTGCGTACCAGAATCTGGTACAGGGACAGACCTACAGAGTGACAGGAAAGCTCATGGACAAGGCTACAGGAAAAGCACTTGTGATTGACGGAAAGGAAGTAACTGCAGTAACTGAGTTTACAGCGGCAGGCACCGAGGGAGTAGTTGACGTGACATTCAGATTCAATGGAAAAGGCATGACAGGAAAGCAGCTTGTAGTATTTGAGCAGCTTGATGTTGTGACTGCAGATGGCGCTTATGCCATTGCATCACACAATGACATCAACGATGCAGCCCAGACCATTGCAATGATTGCTCCGCCAAAGCCAAAGACCGGTGATTACATGTCAGTGGTTATGTATGCGCTTGCAGGAATAGCAGGAGTAATGGCAGTTATCTGTTCATTCTTCAGGAAGAAAGCAGTATCAAAGAAGAAACACTAGGGGGTTACCCAATTACCTACAAACAATGATTAACGCAGGGCTGTGAGGCTCTGCGTTTTTTAAAAGGAGAAAATTATTATGCACAGAAAGAAGAAAATACCAGTTGGTTTCATTGTTACATTTGTAGCAGCATTTATGCTTGCATTATTGCTGACGGCGCTGCTTGCTAAATTTAAGCCGGATATGGCACAGTTTATGGGAATGATATTCTTCGGTTCATGGCTCCTGCTGAGCTTTATCGGAGTAGGCATTGTGGCACTTGCAAAAAAGAAAAAATAGGGAGGCATATAAAAATGATAAAGTACAGAATACAGAATGTGGATGCGGTACGTTTCTTCCAGGTTATGCTTGCACTGCTTATTACTACAGTAATCATGGCAGGTGAAGTGTCACCGGTATACGCAGCGGAGGCAGCAAATGTTGTGACAGCAAAATTTACATCGCTGCAGAATCTTGTAAGTGGAATTGTTTCATCCATCGGTTCAATAATTACACTCTGGGGAATTTCAGAGTGGGGCATCGCCTTTCAGGGGTCTGAGGGTACAATGCAGGCAAACGCATTCAAACGTATTGGAGGCGGTTTTGTAATGGCAATGGCACCGCAGATACTGGCAGCAATAATGTAAAGGAGTGGTTTAATGGACTGGATTACAAGCGGCCTTGCACCTTTATATACTCTTGGAGTTAAGCTATACAATTATATGTTGGGATTCAGCCTTGGTTTTGGATTAAATACACCTCAAGGTGCATCGTCTACAGCATGGGCATATGTCAGTGGTACTCTTTTTCCGTTCTTTCAGGCAATAGCAGCCACAATGCTGAATCTTTTCTTTTACATAGGCATATGCAGGCAGGTTGGAAACCTTAGGGAGAGCATGACGATTGAAACCGGAGTCAATGTGCTGATTAAGGTACTGCTCGGCAATCTTGCAATAAATTCGGTACTATGGTTCAGCAAATGGGTATTTTCAGTAACCAAAGTAACCGGAGGGGTTATAATAGGTGAAAGTGATTTTAGAGGACTAGAAGGTTCATCGGTCAATGAAGTACAGCTTATGGTACTGATGGTTATTGGCATAATCTTCCTGGTAATAGCGATTGTATGTGCAGCTACCATATTTATCACAATGGTTGGCAGAACTATACAGTTATACATGCTTGCAGCAACGGGACCACTTGCGGTTTCGTGTATTCCCGGAGGACCGGGAATACAGAATGCTGCAGGAGCATGGATTAAAACATTACTCAGTAAATCATTTTCAATAGTTGTCATAGTGATGTTCGTGGTACTGGTCTCGAAGCTGAACCTGCATGGTTTCTTGGGAGACAACATTCTTGCTGACATAATCCTGCCGACCGGATGCATTGAAAATATGTTCATGATGATGCTGACAGCTGCAGGAGTAAAAGGTGCAGACTTATTCCTGAAACAGACTTTTGGGATTTAAAGGAAAGGAAACATAATGGCAAAATTAGATGCAAATAGTGAATTTGAAAAGGGAAGAGCTTTAAGCGTGCCGGTAGTAAAGGTGCCTCGGAGCGTCAAGGAATGGCTTTGCATTGACAGGGCATATGAAAACGGCAACTTTAAGATTGAGCCAATGACAGGTGAAGCAATGTATGATCAGAGCTATATGTTCGAGGATATCAATTATGTAAATAAGGATACCGCTAAAAAGGACAGTACACTGCTGGAGATAATGACACTGCTTAAATCTCTGGATGGACCTTTTAAGATAACACTTGCAAACGAACAGAGAGACCTGGATTCATTTGTGAATGAGATATTCAATCCAATTAACGGACAGGAATACCCTGTGATAGAAAAAGGAATAGGAAAGTGGATTAACCAGAAGATAGATGAAGGAACAAGGGACATCAGAAAGACAATGATTCTTACTGTGACATGCCGTGCGCACTCTCTAGAAGAAGCTGAGGCATACTTTGCAACGATTGACACTACACTGTCAAATATTTTCCGTAACTTAAGGAGCAGGATATACAAAATGTCTGCAGAAGAGAGAATGGTACTGCTGTCGAGAATGTTACGGGCAGGGGAAGAGTGCCTGCCTCCTGCAAGAATATCACCACATGACAGCGGATGGAAAAACCAGATACTTCCGGCATCAATACAGTCAGATACCGACTACATGGTTATAAACAATAAACAATACATATCAGTGCTTGTGGGAACCGCGTTTGGGCAGTCTCTTTCAGAGGACAAGGTAATACACAGCTTAAGTGATGTACTTTTTCCAACATACATTACGATAGACATGCAGCGTGTTCCAAAGAATGTAATTCATGACAGACTTGAAAACGCGCATGCAAATAACGAAAGGGTAATAGCCCAGGAGCGTACAAGAAATTACAATAATAAGCAGTTTGGAGCAACTACAAGCTACAGCCTGACCAAAAAGAAGACGAGCCTGGAAGATGACATGGATCAGCTTGATGAGAATGATGAGGAGGGAGTTTTTCTCGGGCTTCTGGTGCTGGTGTATGCAGATTCACTTGAGGAGCTGACACAGAGGGTGGATATTTTAAAACAGAAGGCAAAGGGAAGCTCTTATGAGCTTGAACCATATTACCACAGGCAGCTTAAGGCATTGAACACTGTCCTTCCGATAGGTGGACGTCAGGTAAATCATATGAGGTTTTTATATACCTCGTCAGCTATAGCTTTCCAGCCGTTCTATGCAGGAGATGTGCATGACAGCAACGGAATCGTATACGGACTCAATAAAACGACAAAGCATCTCATATACGGTAACAGAAAACTTCTTCCTGCACCTCATGGCTTTATGGTAGGACATACTGGAAGCGGCAAATCATTTTTCATTAAGGAAACAGAGATAGCACAGCCTCTGCTGTTTACAGATGATGATGTGATTATACTTGACCCGAATAATGAACAGATGGAATTCATACGCTCATTGAGAGGCGGAATGTATTTTGATTTTACACCTCAGAGCAAAATTTATATGAATCCGTATGAGATTCCTGACTATGTGGAGAATGGAGACAGCAATGTCCGGAATAAATTTATTGCAAGGATGACAAACTTTTCTAATTCATTCTGTGCCTCAATCATGACAAATATTGTTGTAACCAGAATTCACATGAACTATGTCGGACGTGCAGTAAGGACTATGTATGAGGAATATTTTAACGAGACCTCAAAACATGCAAAGAAGAAAAAATACCCGACTCTGCCGCTGCTCAGGGAAAAAATTAAAGCACAGATTGATACTGCTGAGTTTACTGAAGACAAGAGAATAATTATGGAGATAGTCGACTCACTTGAGGATTACACCACAGGTGTATACGACATGTTTGCACATGAAACAAACCTTGACATGAACAGCAGGCTTATAGGCTTCGGTCTTAAAAATATTGACCAGGAGATATGGGAGCCGTGCATGCTGACAATAATGCATTTTCTCTCAATGAGAATTGATACAAACCAGGAAACAAAGCAGGCACTCCACCTGATTGTGGATGAGGCGCAGGTGCTGTGTGAGAAAGAAACAACGGCAGCACAGCTTCTGTATGCAATTGAGACATACCGTAAGGTTGGAGCCATAGTTACGCTTGCTGCCCAGAATATTACACACGTGCTTGAAAATCCATCGCTGAGAGACATGTTCTCAAACTGTCCGTTCAAGGTGTTCTTTGACCAGGGTGGGCTTGATGCAGCAAATCTTGCCAAGATTCAGGAATTCTCACCAACAGAGTTTAAGGCACTTGAAGAAAATACTGAAGGCTGCGGAGTGCTTGTATGGCGTGGAAATGTATATCTGATGGATGCGAGAATGAGTGAGAGCAATCCGCTGTTTGCATCATTTGATACAAATTTCCATAAGCAGGCAGAAAAGAAAAAGAAACAGGAAGAGGCTGACATTTCAAAGGAAACTTTTTATCTGTGATTTAAACCGGGGGAAATGACATGCGTGTAATAACGGCACAGGAATCAAAAATAAGAACCACGGAGCGTACAATAAAAACAGGTGGAACAGTCATAAGACATGTGAGCGGATTTACTGCATCGGCCGCGAAAAAAACAGGGAATGCTGTAAAAAATTTTGATGTACAGTTTAACGGCGGGTATGATGAAGAAAACAGAAATAATAATGCTTCAGAAGAAAAAATGCCTGAGCTTCAGAGCGTTTTGGCAGAAGAGAGCAGAGCATTATATGGCACCCTGAGCAGAAGGCAGAAGAAAAGATATAACAAAATGTACCAGAAGGAACTGTCTAAGAAACAGTGGTCATCTGATATCATTAAAAGAAACAGGAATCTCCGTGGAAATAAAACAGAAAAAGAAAATATATTGACTGTTAAATCAAAGACCATGGTAAATAAGAATGTGCAGACAGCCGCCGGCACTGCAGCAAAGTCTGCCGGTACGGCTGTAAGAACAACGTCAGGAGCGTTGACCGGTACAGCAACATTTGGGGTGACAGCTGCGGTGACAGCTGCTGTTGATACAGCAAAAAATGTTGCACAGGCTGCAGTAAAGGTTTCACAGAAAATGCAACAGCAGACAGCACAGACACAGGCTGAACAGACACAGCAGGCAAAACATGAGACTGCAGCGGCTGTCAGTGATTACAGTGTTTCGCAGGCAGGAGAAAATAACAATTTAATTATGCTTCTCATGGCAGCCATAATATGTATTACAGTTATGCTTACAAGCCTGACGGTAATAATGCAGGCAGCTGTCGATGCATCAGGAGGACAGGGTGATAACAATGGAACTGTCTGCACACAGATAGTAGAGGCAGCACAGAATGAACTTAATGATGCGGACAAGACAGTCGGAGGATACAGGTACAAAAACTGGTATGGGATGGATGCGAACTGGTGTGCCATGTTCGTGTCATACTGTGCAGACAAGTGTGGCTTTATTGAAAAGGGTATCATGCCAAAGACTGCAAGTGTCGCAGCTTCAAAGCAGTGGTATATTAACAACAACCTGTATCATGATGCAGCAAGCGGATACGTGCCAAAGGCAGGGGATATTATTATTTTCGGAAACGGAATGAGCCATACAGGAATTGTGACAGGATATAACCCTGAAACTAAAAAGCTTACAACAATAGAAGGCAACAGCGGAAGAAGCAGCACCACACCTTACCATAAAGGAAGCCATGTAAAAGAGCATACATATTCAATCACATATTCAAAGATAGCTGGCTATGGAACTCCGCAGTATCCGCAGGATGATACAGCGGCTGATGCGGCAGGACAGGAAAATAACTGACAGCGTACCGGAATCCGGCACGCTGGATTTTTTAGGGAGGAATAATTTTATGACAATACCAATCAACAAGGACCCCGACACTGAATATAAAAATGAATTCATGTTCGGTTATACATTAAAAGAAGTGCTGTGTGTTGCGGCTGCACTTTTAATCATTGCAGGTGTAACAGCACTTGTATATTTCAAGTTCAACATAGCACTGAATGTCGGATGTTATTGCGGAATACCGCTTGCATTCCCGGTTATATTTTTAGGCTTCAAGGAATGGTATGGAATGTCAATTACAAGGTTCATAAGTGAACTTGGCTATGAGAAAAAAACCAGGGAGCTTGCATTTGATGCAGACGAGCTTGAAGAATACATCACACCGGTTACATTAAGAAAGAAGTGAAGAAGATGAGACAAAATCCTTATGCAAAAATCCGCAGGACACTTTTTATCCTGGTTGTTATCCTGCTCGTGTCAGCTGCCTGCGTAATGGGTGTAATGCTTATAAAAAATACTCATAATGCAGAAAAAAATAAAGTCAGGGAAACCACGGCAGGGACAGAAAACGTAACAGAAAAAATAAAAGAAACTGAGGCGGATACAGAATATTATTTTGATGAAGACGGATATCTTAAAGTGAAAAAAATCAAAGCTGACGGCTCAGGCAGTAACACGGAGAATGAACAGGACAATGCGCCTGATGTACGTGATGTTTCACCGGAAGATGATCCCAATGCGGTCTTTCCGGAAACCACTGATGCAGCGGCCGGACAGTCGGCAGAGCAGACACAGGACATATCGCAGCCACAGGCCGGGCAGACACAGGATGCAACAGCCGGACAGTAAAGTACAGGAGAAAAGATATGATGTTAGAAGAAAAAATCGCAAACGAATTTCAGAGATATTTTCTTTCAATGATGGCAACTAGCAAGGAAAATATTTTTGCACACTCTGATGAAATTGAAGTAAGAAAGCAGATAAAAAATGAACTCTATGAATTCATTGGCACACTGACTGAGGAGCAAAAAGAAATACTTTCAGTCCAGAGCAGCCTGATTGAATCTGTCTACAGGTACAGGAGCGATTTTTATTCAGCTGATGATGATATTTCATGTCAGGATTTTTTAAATGGCTGGATGAAAAGCGTGATGTCATGATATAAAAAAATATTTTACCGGGGTATCAGGGGCGGCGCCCTTGACAAGAAATGCATTCTGTCGGACAGAATGCGTATCTTGCAAATAATTAGTCTACGTTGAGAATGTAATAAAGTGCGTTTTGGCTCGAAAAATGACTTAAAATGCACATAAACAACGTATTTTTAAACAAATGAGAGACATATATGCAACATGTGAGATAAAAAAGAAACGTAATTATACGCATTTGGAATACATTTTCAACGCATTTGAAACATAAAAGAGACACCTGTGATATGTCAGTGAAATGATGCTGAAACATAGTGAGACAATTCTGACACATAACAGAAACAGAGGTTTACCCCAACAGCCGGACAAGAAAAAATCAATGGACAAATCAAGTAAAAAAATATGAACAGACTGGAAAAAAATCGTGAGCCGGAGGTGGTTTTTGTGAGCGAAAAAAAACAAAAAGAATATCCGCACAGACCAAGAAAAGAAATTGACATGGATCAGTATCTTATATTGTATAGACAGGGACTGCCAAACAGGCAGATAGCGTCAAGACTGAAGGTATCACCGCGCACCCTATACAGGAGAATGGAGGAGGAACGAAAGCACTTAAGGAGAAAGAAGGAAAGTGCAGATGGATAACATGACAGTGAGAAAGAATCTTGGAAAAAAGAAAAGCCGCACCTGGATAGATATGGAAAAGGTCTACAGGATGATAGACTCAGGCATGACCGTAACAGAGGCTGCCGATTCACTTGGTGTTTCGAAAGCCACTCTGTACAGGCGTCACAGGGAATACCAGAAACAGGCAGAGTACATGAATGATGACCTGCCTGACCTGCCAACTTAAAATGGTGGTAGTAAGTGGTGGTAGATATTAATAATTGCATGTTGTAGAATATAATTGTAAAAGAAACGGACAGGCAGATTCAACACCGCCTGTTCATTTTTATTGGAGGAAAAATGACTAACGAAAAAATAAAAAAGCTTCAGCATGAGATTGCAAAAACGACAGAGGCACAAAAGAAATCAGAACAGAAATACAAAGAAAAAATCAAGGGATTAAGAGACGAACTGAAAAAAGAAGAGGAACGTCTGAAGCGCGAAAATGATTCGCTGATCGGAGACATAGTAAGAGACCTGCTTGGTGAAGTTGATGCAGATAATATTGAAAGCTTCAGGGAGAAGATACAGCTTCTGACAGGATTAGAGGATAGTGAAAATGAAAGACCGCAAGATAACCTTCAGGGTGACACAGAAGGAGTACACGCTTATTGATGAAATGAAAAAAACTGAAACAAGGTTCACATATGGAGGCAGATGGGATATGTCTGCCTATATAAGGAACCTTGTGCTGTCACAGACCGGAAAAAAAGACGTTCGCGTAGACATAGAATTAAAAGACCTTAACTATCAGGTCAGAAAAATCGGAGTGAACATCAATCAGATAGCACACAGGCTTAACAGTAATATCGGTGACATGCGTGATGCAGAATATGTTGTTGAGCTCATGAAAGAACTAAACGCCAGGCTGGAAAAACTCACGGAAAAAATAGAGGAATGAACAAATCCAAGCCGATCAAATTGTAAAAATATTTTAATATATTATTTGGAGCGTACCGGATTCCGGTACGCTCTTTTCGAAAGGCAAAATATGGCAATAACAAAACTTATGCATATGAAGGAGGCACCAGCGGTGCCTCACAGACATCTGGCCAATGCTGTGCAATATATTCTTGATGAAAAAAATAACGAAGCAAAAACGTGTGATGGTTTATATGTCGGTGGCAATGCGGGATATAACAGTGAAGATATCATAAAGACATTCCTGGACACAAAAGAACTGTATGGAAAGCTGCATGGCAGGCAGGGATATCATTTTGTAATTTCATTCGAGCCGGGGGAAACGGATGCGGATGAAGCTTATACAATTACAAAAGAGTTTGCAAAAAAGTATCTTGGTGAAAACTATGACTATGTTTTTGCAACGCACATTGACAAAAATCATATCCATTCGCACCTTATATTCAATTCTGTCAGCAGAACTGATGGCTACAAATACAGATATGAAAATGGTGACTGGGAAAGATATATACAGCCGGTAACGGATGAAATATGCATGGAGCATGGCCTTAAGCCGCTGAAATTTAAAGAAAATAAAAAGAAAGGGCTCTCATATGCAGAATGGAATGAAAAGAAAAACGGCAGAATGAACTGGACACATGTGATAAGAGCAGACATTGACCTGGCATTAAAACATTCTGATACACTGCCGGAGTTCATGGAGCATATGAAGATGGCAGGATATTCAGTAAGAGCCGGAAAGTCAAAGAAGAAGAACGCGACTTATTTTACATACACATACACGGACGATGCCGGAAAAAAACACAGAAGAAGAAGCTACAACATGCCATTCGGATATTCTCCGGAGGATATAGCAAAACGCATAAAGCAGAAAAGCGGAAGCAGGATGTATGAAGAAATTGCTGAAAATCTTGAGAAAAAAGAGAAGCTTGCATCCATTGATGAAATATACAAAAACACAGGCACATACCGAAGGCTTTATCAGGCTGTAAGCTTTTACAGGCTGCCTAATCCGTATGCAGTAACGAAAGGGGTCAGAAGAGACATTATGGCCATAGACAGGCTTCTCGATGAGTGCTCATACATTAAAAAGAACAGTCTAAAAACCATGAATAACATACAGGACCGGGAATGCAGGCTTGAAGAAATGATAAATTCACTTAAAAGGGAAAAGTGGAATAAAAAGGATGCTTCAGAGGCATTGGACAGTGGACAGAAAAAACAGCTTGAAAGAAAAGAGCAGATAGAAAACGAATTGAAGAATCCTGATATCAGTGATGAAGCTTTTGAAGCCCTTCAGGATGAATATGAACAGCTCAAGGAATATCTGCCGGATGATGATATTTCTAAAAAAGATATGGAAAGACTTTCACAAGAGATAAAGGAACTTGGAAAAGAACTGCGCATGTTAAGAAGGATTAAAAAGACTGAACAGGAGTTTACCGGCAGAAAAACAAAACAGGTTAGCCGCGTACCGGAATCCGGCACGTTTAACAAAATTATATAAAAATTTAAAGGAGAATGAACATGAACGAAAAAATTTATCTGATGGAGATGCAGCACAGGACTGATGAACATGAGACTGACAGGCTGATTGCATATCTGAAAAAGACTGCAGAGACTGAGATAAAGGAGGGCGAAAAATAATGATGAAATATGAAATTTTTAAGGATGTTGTGGAAAATGCGGTGCTTGACTATCTGCCACCGGAGTTTCAGAATTCAGAACTTTATTTGCAGCGCGTGAAAAAAGTAAACGGCATGGATTATGACGGACTTGTAGTAAGAAAAGAAGATACAAATGTGTGTCCCGTAATTAATCTGACACAGCTGTATGAGGACTACAAACTGTCAGAGGATATTGAGCTTGTTACAAAGAATGCTGCAGACACTGTACTGCTGGCATATGATGTAGCACCGGAGAATGAATATCAGGATGTACTGGATGAAGGATTCAGGCAAAATATCATATATGAAATTTCAAATACGAAAGCTAATGCGCAAAGGCTGGCAGGGTGCCCGACAAGACAGCTGAACGACCTGACTGTATCATATAACATATGTCTTTCTGATCATGACGGCCTGTCAAAAACTATTATGGTAAATAATGAAATTGCAGCTGCGCTTGGAATGTCAGAGACGGAACTTTTTGATACGGCAGAAAAAAATATGTCCAGACTTTTTAAGGTGAATGTAACCAACCTGTTTGATTATGTGTATGGCCAGCTTAAAGCCAGAGGAATGAGCGATGAGCAGATTTCAGACTTATTAGGTGGGGATGCAAGCAGACTGTCTGACGGATATCCGTGGATCGTTCAGAATACTTCAAATAATGGTGCAACAGTATTGCTTAACACAGAGGTATTTAAGGAATTGTCTGACCAGGTGGAAGGAAATCTGATCATCATTCCGTCAAGTACGCATGAAGTGCTTGCCATGGATGCAAGGCTGGTGCCAGACTGTGATGACCTTTCGGCTTTCATACAGCAGACAAATATGGATGTTGTCAGTCCGTCTGAAAGGCTCTCAAACCAGGTGTATATGTACGACAGGAAAGAGAACTCAATAGAAATGGTAACGCGTAATAAGCTTGATATTATTCCACAGGAATCAAAAAATATTTCTTATGAAAAAAATATAAAACCTGAAATCTAGCATTTATCCGAGGTGACAGCCAATGAAGCTATATGAAGTTAAGGCGCTGGCTCATGAAACACAGTCGCGCATCAGACAAGACGTAAATGCCTGGAACGATTTTCTTGAACATGCATCACGTGTGTATAGGTACCGTTTCATGGATCAGATTCTCATATATGCACAGCGGCCTGATGCTGTTGCATGTGCTACAATGAACATATGGAACTCTAAAATGGGCTGCTGGATTAAGAAGGGCAACCGCGGCATTGCCCTTATTGATGAAAGCAACAGCAGAAAACTTAAGTATGTATGGGATGTAGCCAGTGTTGTACCTAAAATGGGAGGACATCTGCCGAGACTGTGGATACGAAAACCATATCATACGGAAACGATACAGAATCGTCTGTTAAAAGTATATGGATTACAGCCGCAGACTGATAAATATGACACAAAGAAGCCATCTATAGAACATACAATGGATTATCTTGTGGAATATCTGGCTGATGAGTATGCAGCTGATATTGCGCAAGAAAAGTATTCGTCTGAAAACAGTCCTTTAAGTGAACTTGATGAAGAAAAATACAAGATGGAAGAGTATCGCAGAAACGTCAGGGTTTTTTTCAGGTACGGCCTTAACCGGATGATAAAGGAAAGAATGGGCTTATCGACAGGCGGTTTTCCTGATTATGATATGTCATTCATAAAAGACATGCCTGAAAGTGATTTCTGTGAGCTTTCCTCGCGCATGACGGATGCAGCACAGCAGGCGCTGCGTGAAGTTGGAATTGCAGTTTTAACCTATGACAGGGTGCATGGTATTGACAGGGACCCCAGTGTGGACTATAATACTTTAAAGCGTAAAAGTGCAGAGAGGGAGGATGAAACATATGGAACTCGAATACATCAAAGCAGGGGATTACGAGATACCGAACCTTATACCGAACAAGGAACCACAGGAGCCGCTGACGAAATTCGGACTTATGCACAGGACCTGGCTCAAAAAGAATTACAGGGCGAAGTTCGATACGATGCTAATGTTCGGGGAACTTCAGGAACACTGCCTAAAGGTACAGAAGAGAGCACAGGACGAGATGGACAGAATCGTGCCGCAGATGAAAAAACAGGAAGGAGTGACAGAGCAGCTGAAGATGCAGGACCAGCTGAAATGGATACGAATGATGAACAGCATCCAGAAAAGGGCAGAGGAAATAGTGAGGGATACAGTGATCTACACTTTATAGAAAATGAGTATGTACCGGAATCCGGTACCGGTGAGGATGAGTATGTACCGGAATCCGGCACCGGACTGTATTTCATTCCAGAGCTGCCTACAGAGGATGAGCAGCGCATAAAGGTAGATAAATACGGCTATCTGAATCCGCGGAAAGCTGATTATATACCTCATGACTATATTAGACAGGTCATGCTCCGTGGAACCGGCTTTGAAGGAGGCTTTGACAGAGTCGTACAGATTTTCCAGAATGAGATGGAGGCTGGTAAAAGAACAGCACTTATCAAAAAGGAATACGGGCTTGGCGGGGCGAGCTGGCCGGTTGACGGCATGGGGCTTCACGGATATGACACATATGGTTCTCAGGGCATACGTTTCCAGTGGCGTGATGAGCAGGGCGAAGTAGAAGGCACACTGTCATGGAGCAGCGTTGAACAGGAAATCGGAACCCTTATACTAACCGGTGAGTACAAAAGCCGTGACAGACAGAATAATGATATTATTCCGGAAGCTGAGGAATCAGATAATATTTCTCAAACAACAGAAATGCAGGAGCAGTCAACGGATAAATATAAATCAGAGGCACCAGAGCAGCTCAGCTTTACAGACTTAACAAATATAGAGCCTGATAAGACGGAAAATGATACTCAGCCGGAGGCATTAGATGAAACAGAGGCTGAACAAAAGGATAATGCAGAACAACAGAATAATGAAGATTTTACCGAAAGAGCAGCTGAATACACTGCTCTTTTAGTTTTGGCAGAAGCTGATGCATCCACACTTACCAAGAGGCAGAAAGCACAGCGTAACATTTCAGCACTCAAAATCCTCAAGCAGACAGAAAATGAAAAACGTCCTGCAACAGCCGATGAGAGGACAATCATGTCCGCATATCTTGGATGGGGAGGAATACCGGAAATATTTGATGCTGAAAATGCTTCATGGTCAGAAGAATATGGCATATTAAAAAGCCTGCTGACAACCACTGAATATGACAGTGCAAGGGCGAGCACACTTAATGCACATTTTACTGACACGGCAGTCATAAATGCAATGTATGATGTACTCCACAACCTGGGCTTTACAAAGGGAAATATACTTGAACCATCCATGGGAATAGGTAATTTCTTTGCAGGGCTGCCTGCAGATATGAATGCATCAAAACTATACGGAGTTGAGCTTGACCCGGTAACAGGAAAGATGGCGCAGCTTATATATCCTGATGCACACATTGAAGTGAAGGGCTATGAAAAGACAGATTTTCAGAATGATTTCTTTGATGTGGCCATAGGAAACGTGCCGTTCGGTCAGTACAAGGTTCTGGATAAAGCCTACGACAAACACAATTTCTATATCCACGATTATTTTTTTGCAAAGACAATCGACAAGGTGCGTCCGGGAGGAGTGATAGCTTTTATCACAAGCAAGGGCACCATGGACAAGGCTAATCCTTCGGTCAGAAGATATATAGCCCAGAGGGCGCAGCTGCTTGGCGCAATAAGACTTCCAAACGATGCGTTTAAAAATGCCGGAACATCCGTTACATCAGACATCATTTTTCTGAAGAAGAGGGATATGTACATAGATACGGATGAAGACTGGATACATCTCGGCACAGATGAAAACGGAATAGAGATGAACAGCTATTTCATTGACAATCCGCACATGGTGCTTGGCAAAATGGAAATGGTAAGCGGCCCTCATGGAATGGAGAGTGCCTGCGTACCGGAATCCGGCACTTTACTGGCAGACAGGCTCAGGCAGGCGGTACAGATGATACGCGGCGAAATTTCCATCGATGATACTGAAATATCTGATGAAGAGCTTGAGGATGAAAGCATACCTGCAGAGGCAGGAGTTAAAAATTTCTCCTACTGTTCATTAAATGGAAAAATATATTACAGGGAAAACTCAATAATGCGTCCACAGGACATTCCGGAAAAAACAGCTGAGCGCATGAAAGGCCTGATTGATGTGCGGGACAGCGTGTCAGAGCTTATTGGATTACAGCTTGATGATGCGTCCGATGAAGAAATCAGGGCATCACAGGCAAGGCTCAACAGTGTTTACGACAGCTTCGTCAAAAAGTTCGGGTACTTAAATTCCAGGACAAACCAGACCGCATTCAGGGAAGATGCAGGCTACAGCCTTATATCATCACTAGAGGAGACTGATGATGACGGAAAGGTTGTGGGCAAAGCGGACATGTTTACCAAAAGAACCATCCGAAAGGCTGTCCCTGTTACACATGTGGATACATCGGTTGAGGCACTGTCAGTTTCGATGGGAGAAAAAGCAGCTGTTGACCTTGAATATATGGAAGGGCTTACCGGGAAAAGCCAGGAGAAAATAATAAGTGATCTTAAGGGCATTATTTTTAAGGTGCCGGAATCCGGTACCTGGCAGACTTCAGAGGAATATCTTTCCGGAAATATAAGAAAGAAACTGATTTCTGCAGACAAAGCATTACAGGGGGATGTATCATATTCCGATAATGTGGAATATCTTAAGAAGGCAATGCCAAAACCTCTTACAGCATCAGAGATAGAAGTGAGGCTTGGAGCTACATGGATTAACGCAGAGTATATAGAGCAGTTTATGAAAGATGTGCTGCATACACCACAGAGACTGTTTTCAAGGGAGTGGGTGGCAGTAAAATTTGCCCCGATTAACTGTGAATGGAATATAAAAGGAAAGAATGCAGATTCATATAATCCCCTTGTCACAGGCACATACGGGACCGGCAGAATTAATGCTTATCAGATACTTGAAAATACGCTGAACCTTAAGGATGTAAAAGTCTATGACAGGATACTTCAGCCTGACGGCAGCGAAAAGCGTGTAATAAACAGAGAGCAGACAATGCTTGCATCGCAGAAACAGGATGCACTAAAGGAGGCGTTCAAGGACTGGATATTCAGAGATCCGGAAAGAAGGGAGGTACTTGTAAAAAAATACAATGAGCTATTCAACTCTTCAAGACCGAGAACGTATGACGGATCACATCTCAAGTTTCCGGGAATGACACCTGACGTGGAGCTGAAGCCTCACCAGCTGAATGCAGTAGCACATGTCATGTATGGAGACAATACGCTGCTTGCACACTGTGTGGGCGCGGGAAAGACCTTTGAGATGATTGCTTCTGCGATGGAATCGAAGAGGCTGGGACTGTGCCACAAGTCGCTTTTTGTTGTTCCAAACCATCTGACAGAACAGTGGGCAGGGGATTTTTTGCGTCTGTATCCGGGGGCAAATATTCTTGCTGCAACTGAAAAGGATTTTGAGCCGGCACGCAGAAAACGATTCTGTGCGAGGATTGCAACAGGTGATTATGATGCAGTTATCATAGGACACACCCAGTTTGCTAAAATACCACTGTCAGATGAAAGACAGAAGAGACTCATGCAGGAACAGATAGATGAGATTACTGAGTCGATAAGTGAGGCTAAGGCATCAAACGGCGAGCATTTTACCATCAAACAGATGGAAAAGACAAAGAAAAATCTGGAGGTAAGGCTTGCTAAACTTAATGATGCAGGCAAAAAGGATAATGCAGTTACATTTGAACAGCTTGGAGTTGACAGGCTGTTTGTTGATGAGAGCCAGGAATTTAAGAACCTGTTTCTGTTTACTAAAATGAGAAATGTTGCGGGAATCTCACAGAATGATTCACAGAAGGCATCGGATATGTACGGAAAATGCAGATATATTGATGAGATAACAGGCGGCCGCGGCATAACATTTGCAACAGGCACACCTATATCAAACTCCATGACTGAGCTTTATACCAATATGCGTTACCTGCAGGCGGGCCGGTTAAAGGAGCTTGGATTTGAAAACTTTGATGCCTGGGCTTCAACATTCGGAGAGACACAGACAGCAATTGAGCTTGCACCGGAAGGCACTGGATACCGTGCAAAGACAAGATTTGCGAAGTTTTTTAATCTGCCGGAGCTTATATCCCTTTTTAAAGAGAGTGCAGATATACAGACAGCTGACATGCTTAAACTTCCTGTGCCTGAATGTGATTACGAGAATGTGGTTTTAAAGCCGAGTGTGTTTCAGCAGGATATAGTCAAATCGCTTGGGGACAGGGCAGAGAACATACGAAACGGCGGGGTTGATTCAAGCATCGACAATATGCTCAAGGTAACGAGCGATGGACGCAAATGTGCCATTGACCAGCGGCTCATAAATCCGGATCTGCCTGACAATGAGAATTCAAAAGTGAATGCATGTGCTGCCAGGGCATATGACATATGGAAGGAGACAGCGGAAGACAAATCAACGCAGCTTATTTTCTGTGATGCTTCAACACCGCGTAGTGACGGAGGTTTTGATGTGTACCATGCCATTAAAGACAAGCTGATTGCCAAGGGGGTGCCGGATAAGGAAATTGCCTTTATACATGATGCCAACACAAAAAAACAGAAAGCTGAGCTGTTTTCAAAGGTAAGAAGCGGCCAGGTACGTTTTCTGTTAGGTTCAACAGCAAAGATGGGAGCCGGCACCAATGTGCAGACAAGGCTCATAGCACTCCACCACATAGATGTGCCGTGGAGACCATCTGACATAGAACAGCAGGAGGGAAGAATACTCCGCCAGGGCAACAGGAATGAGCGGGTGAAAATATTCAGGTATGTAACGGAAAATACATTTGATTCTTATTCGTGGCAGCTCATTGAGAATAAGCAGAAATTCATCGGACAGATTATGACCAGTAAATCTCCGGTACGTTCCTGCGACGATGTGGATGAAGCTGCACTGTCATATGCAGAGGTAAAGGCACTTGCAACTGGAAATCCATACATTAAGGAAAAAATGACACTCGATACAGAAGTTGCAAAGCTGAAGCTTCTGAAAGCAAATTTCAAAAGCCAGAAATACAGGCTTGAAGATGCAATCAATAAGGAGTACCCGGTCAGGATAGCAAAGCTTGAAGAAAAAATTGAGGGACTGAGGCAGGATATAATTACACGCGGTTCCGGGGAAATACTATCGGATGATTTTGAAATCAGGATTAACGGTGTGTCATATGATGACAAAAAGGAAGGCGGTGCAGCCCTTATAGCAGCTGCCAGGGAGTCAAAGACACCTGAGAGAACCATGATTGGGGATTATAAGGGGTTTAAGCTGTATTCAAGGTTTGACGCTTTTTTCAATCTATATTACATACATATGCAGGGCAGGTGTGAACATACTATTGAAATGTCATCAGATCCTGCCGGAATGATTACAAGGCTTAACAACTGCATGGCTGGTTTTGAAAAACGTCTTTCTGATGTGCAGGATGCACTGGATGAAACACGAATAGAGCTTGAAACGGCAGAAAAAGAGGTTACAAAGAAATTTGACAAAGAAGACATTCTTTCAGAAAAACTGAAAAGACTGTCTTTTTTAAATGCCCAGCTTGATGCAGACAGAAAAGAAACACCACAGAATGCCCCACAAAACACGCAGGCGCAGAGAAATGATATTAAAGAGAAATATATAAACATATGATGAGGGTGCCGGAATCCGGCACCATAAAAATATAAAGGTACCGGATTCCGGTACGCAGGAGGAAAACATGGAAAATATCAAACAGGAAAGCCTTGAAATGTTTATGTTAAAGAGAAAAATACTAAAGGAACTTGAACAAATGGATGAGAATGAAGATTTTATAATGCAGATAGGACTGGCAGGAAAGGAGAAAAATGAGTGATACAGTATATGTATTAGACCAGGTTGGCATACGTCTGGTGAAGGAAAAAACACTTATATCTGATACACAACTTAAAAGACCGGAACAGGTTGTAGGATTTGTATCGGACATATTAAGGGAATACGACCGTGAAGTAATGTGCGTCATATGTCTTAATGCAAAGCTTAATCCGGTAAATATGTGCATATGCTCAATGGGTGCAGTCGACAAAGCTATTGCATCACCCAGGGAAATAATGAAGACGGCAATACTGTCAAATGCCAATGGCTTTATAATCCTTCACAACCATCCGGGCGGCTCATCACAGCCTTCGCTTGAGGATATACATGTGACAGATGTTATGTCAAAGGCAGGTGAGCTTCTTGGCATTCCACTGTATGACCACATAATTGCAGCGGCCGGAAGTGATGAGATTTATTCTTTTTACGAGAAAGGCTCAATGCCCCAGTCGCAGCTTAAATATGCGGACAGAGTCGCTGATATTAATCTAAGAAGTGACATGGCAGAGACCAATGAAATAAGAAAACCGCTGAAATTACACCAAATAAAAATATGAGAGGTGCAAGGCATATGGAAAATAATTCATTTGCGTTTAAAGGTGCCGGATTCCGGTACCTGAAGGAGAGGTGATAAAAATGGAAAATGACAAGGCAATTAACTGCCTGATGGAGCTCCTTAAGGGTGAAAACTTCATGAGTGCAGATTATACGAATATTGCACTGCAGAATGGAACCAATTTAAATGTTTTAAGGGAAATTTACCTGTGTGCATGTGACAAGATATCCGTCAAGGATGTTCAGGAGGTAATTGATAACAGAAAAACTGATGTTGCAGGCTATCTGAGGAAAATAAGATATCAGAAAGCATGCGGTGTGATTATAGGCAAAGGTAACAATACACTTAAGGACATGTCAAAGCTTGCGGATGCAGTACAGGCAAAGATTAACACGCTGGGTGAGAGCATTATGACAGTAGAAAAGAAAACAGGTGAGCTCAGCGACATGTTTGTCGACATAAAGCCGCCGCAGGGAGCTGTGACCATGCCGTATGCAGGAGTACAGCAAACTGCCGCAGCTGACGTAAAGCGTGAAGATGAAAAAACAGCATCATTTAAACGCAAGAGACTTAACCGCAGACAGAAAAATGACATAGCGGAATATATAAGTCTGCTGAAAGAGGAAGGATATAAGTCAGAGCAGATTAGCTATGTGCTAAGCCTGGCTGAGAAGGGGGTTACACCGGCAGAAATGGAGGAATTCATACACCCTGGTATTTCCGTCGATATGATGGAAAAAATAAGGCGCATGAAGAAAAAGAACAGAAACAAGGACGTGGAGGAAAGCTAAATGGATACGGACAGAGAATTTGAACATATGATGATGAGTGTCAGAAACAGTTCCGGCAGTATTACGCAGATGGTATATGCAGCAAACATGCTGCAGATTAAACTTGTTCAGTTTGTGGCAAGGCTGGCATATAAAGGCTATCTTTCAGTAAAATCCAGGGACGACCTGGCCGCGTTCGCAAAGCTGTCGGAAGGAAAATACACGATATACAGCGTACCGGTTTCCACAGAGCATGTAAATGATTTAAAACAGCTCGAAGCCCTTAAACTTGAGCTGCAGAACGTATCGGAAAAAAGCGAAAAGAAGCGGATACAGAATGACATCAGTATTCTAAAAGAGCGCATAGATGCTGATTCGCCTGTTGAACAGCTTAAGGGAAAAGGATTAAAGCAATGCTGTGTACTGCCCAAGGTCGATGACTCGGTTGGAACAATACAGATTGCAGTAATGAATAAGGATGACCAGATATTCAAGTCATGGTTTGCATCGCATATAAGAGTACAGATGGCAGGTGGAAAAAAGGAAATAACTGATCTAAAAAATTTCACGGAAGGAAATTATACAATATTTAATCTTCCTTTCGAGGGAAAAGAACTGGAGGATGCCTGCCGTGACTTTAATACACTGAAAATGAATTATTCGATTCTTCCCGACCTTAAGGTAGGGAATGACAACAGCCAGATAGCAGTTGCAAACGCGGACAGAAACAAGTTTGAAATATGGATAAAAATGTACCGGGAGGACATGATAAAACAGGATAAACAGCCTGGAAACATATATGGAATGGATAATGAATCATATATGGACACGGCTGCGGTAAATGAAGATGAATATATAGATAATGCTTCTTTGGAATATCAGAAAGTAAACAGTGAATTTAAGCAGCATGAAGTGCCCGGACCTAAAGTGAATGTAATGCAGAAGGATGACAGTGAGGAGTTTGCAAGGCTTAAGAAAGACGGCAATTATGAAATGCTCACTATAAACAGGGAGACGCTGGTTGATAACATGGCTTTTACGTCTGTATCAAAAAAGATGCGTGAAAAAGGCTATTTTGTATCACGTATCCCCGGCACATACGGAAAAAATGAAAAGCATCTCATACTTCCGGCTGAAAATGTATTTGTGGCAGATGAGGGCAGAACCTATGTAGGATTTATTCCCAAAAACAAGCCCTCGATGGTTGCAGAAAATGGAAATGTGAAAACTGCAAGCTATGAGAATATTCATAAGCAGTATGAGAATGTCACAAGGAACATGACATATGTAAAGAATCTCAAGCCGAAAGTTCCGAATGTGAATAACAGTAAGATATTAAACCCGAAGGTGTAATATTTTAGTATAAGGTACCGGAATCCGGCACCTTATATTTATTGGAGGAAATATGGCAAATTACGGAACAAGATATGTAAAGAAGAAAACGCCATGGGCAGCATTTGCTTTCCTGCTTTTGTTTTTCCTGTTACTTGGATATATAATATCGGGCCTTTATGTGGCGCCTGCAGACCTTAAAGGAGACTATAATGCACAGATGCTGTGGGCGGTCACACATTTTTTTAAGATTGCAAATTCAAAGACTCCGGCATGGGTAGGGATTGGCTTTATAGGCTGGTTTTTCTTTGTAAATTATTACATGATTCATTACAGGAACTTTCACAGCGAGATGGAGCATGGTGACGAAGACTGGCTTGACCCGGTAAAGGCAAGCAGGGAGCTTATGGACAGTGACGATAAATATAACAGGATACTGTCAGAAAATGTAAAGGTAAGCATAAGGGGAAAGCTTTCAAACAACAACATGATGATTGTCGGTTCATCAGGCTCATTCAAAACAACATCTATAATGCACCAAAACCTCCTGCAGATGGGGTCAAGCTATGTGGTTCTTGATGTAAAAGGAGACACACAGAGAAAACTTGGAAAAATATTTGAAAAATATGGTTATCAGATATTCTCGCTTAACTTCAAAAACCCGGAGCAGTCGGACAGGTACAATCCATTTGAGTGGATTCAGACAGAAGCGGACATGCTGAGAATTATAAAAAGCTGGCATGATGCTGTCAGACCGGCAAAGGAAAACTCCGCAGCTGACCCGTTCTGGGATGATGGGGTGGATTTAAAGATGCAGGCTTTGTTTTATTATGCATGGCTGGATGCAAGGGATAACAACAGGAAAGCAACGTTCAATGACGTAATCAGCCTTCTTGCAATGGAAAATATCAAAACAACAGATATTACAGGGGAAGAGTCAAATGCGCTTGCTGACCTTATGGATAAGTGTGAATCAGAGCATGATGCAAACTATCCTCCGGTAAGGGCATTTAAGAAGTTCCAGGGAAAAGCTTCGGAGACTGAGGGCAGCGTTTCGCTTATGATATCTGCAATGCTTAATATATGCGAGACAGCTGAGGTAAAAAGAATATTTTCCGGAAACGACATTGATATTCGCACAATAGGACAGCAGCCAACTGTTGTATTTCTCGTTATGCCGGATAATGTTAATACATACACATGGATAACATCCATGTTTTATACGCAGATGTTTGATACACTTATCCGTCTGTCAGACGATGAAATCAAAGGACCACTGCCGTATGAAGTACAGGTATGGATGGATGAGTTCTATGCAGGTGCGCGCCCAGCAGATACAGAGAAGCTGCTTGGAGTAATACGAAGCCGAAATATCAGCATGGTGCCGATACTGCAGTCCATAGCACAGGCCAAGGCAATTTATCCGAACGAGAAGTGGGAAATCATGATGGACAACATGGCGGCAGTTGTATTTCTGGGTTCCGGACCACAGGCCAAAAGTACACATGAGTATATATCAGAAACGCTTGGCAATGCCACCGCAGACAAAAGGGATGACAGGCTGACATTCGGGATTAATTCAAGCTCAGACTTGTCATATTCAAAAGCGGAAATAAAGCTGATGACACCAGGGCAGGTAAGAAGAATGCCGCCGACAGAGTGCATTATTTTTTTAGAGTCGAGACCGCCGATATATGATACCAAAGCAATACCTTTTGATAAGCCGGAATACGGTTTTACGGCAGCTGACTGGCTGAAAGACAGATACAGCGCAGCGCTGGCACTTGGTGACTACGAACATCCGGTGCGCACCATATATGATGCAAAGAATTTCAGGTATATTACCCTTTCCAGGGATAAATGTCTGGATTTCGTTACAGATAGGGAAGAAATTGAACGGCTGAAGGTCATGGCAAAGACTGACAAAACCATATATTCATGCGAGGTTGATGAGCGTGACCTTTTATACCTGTCATTTGATTCAGCCAGAAAAAGGTCTGTGGATGAGATAGCAGAGCTATACAGACAGGCCGTTAAAGAGTCAGACGAGGAAGTGGAGCAGATAAAAGGCCTTGCACTTCTTCATGATGTTGATATGGAAGAATTTATTAAGAAGCCTGAAGAAACAGACAAGACGGGATGGACAGGAGATACATTTGCAGACCTGTGTGGCAGATACTGGGACAAACTGAAGGAAATAGAAAAAGAAATAATTTCAAATGCGATGGATGACGGCCTGAATGAAGAGCAGATGATAAATATTTTTCTTGCACCTACAGATGACATGGACAATTTAAGAAGAGCTTATGTAATTGATAATAAAAGGAATGGAGATGACAGATAATGAACATAAAGGCTAATATGAGGGTGGATTTTGATTCAATTAAGAACACATCTACCGTTGCTACCGGATGGGTAGAAATAGAAGGGATTTTTAAATTTCCGGTCTCAGTCAGAAAATGGTTTGACGATAAGTCCGGTAAAGAAATGATGTTTGTATCCTATCCTCAGAGAAAAGATGGAGACAAGTATTCAGGTGTGGTATATCCGCATGACAGGGAGGTCAGGAATGAGATAGACAGAGTGGTACTTGAGGTCACAAAAGAAAAGCTTTTTGCAGAAAGTGTACCAGATGTAAATATAGATGATGTGAGAATTACCCCGCTTAACCAGAAAACAGACTCTGTAGTGCAGAAACTAGGCATTGCATCGGTCAAAATGTATGGAATGACGGTTAACGGCATAGTAATAAAGGAAGGAAGAAAGGGACGGTTTGTACAGATGCCACAGTATCAGACACAGGGACAGTACAGGGATACCGTGTATGGTGTTACAGCTGCGATACAGCGGAAAATAGAGGAAAGGGTGTTATTGGAATATGATAAAATCATTAGGGCACAAGAAGAGGTGAATATGCAGGAAGTGCAGGAGACTAAGAATAATCAGGAGATAGAGCAGACAGATGAATACAGGCGACAGGTAAGTGCAATCTATGATTATGAGGTTGCAAACAATATTCCCGAAAATGACCGTATGACAAAATGGTATGATGAAATGAATGCAGCTGTTGCAAAACCCTGGTATAAAGAAAATGACACCGGCAGAGTGCCTATAAGTGAATCCACCATTGCCGCCCGTTATGCAGAAATTTCAGGGGAACAACAGACAGCCGGGAATACGCAGGCTATTCAGGAAGAACAGAAGAAAGACGAAGAGAATGAAAAAAAGACTGTCAATGCGGTTATTACATTTACTGTTGCTGAAAGCAGCGAGTTCCACAGCATGGGCACTTATATTGACAATATTTCCACTGTTGAGGAAGCAATAGAAAAATTTAATCAGATTGACCCGGCAAGACTTCACGGAATCCCAGCAATCGGAATTAATTACCATGTTAAGGGAACGGACAGTATTGAAGATGAGCAGGCAGATATTGTAATGGGAAAAATAATAGATGTGCCATCACTGAATGCTTATCCGGCCATGAGGGATAATGAGACTGTAAAGGCGGCCGTTGAAAAGCTTATTGAAGCGTATCCTGAAAGCCTGGTTTTAAGTCCGACTGAAGATGAAGTAATGCAGACTTTAAATATGGCAGGAGTTGCCGTTGACAGAAAACGCCTGGATGGGATATATTCGGGAACTGAAGACAGGGAAGAATATATACAATACCTTAAGAGCCTTCGTGAAAATTACGTTGAAAATGATCCGGATGAAATTAAAATGTCATATCTTGACAAGGCAATTACATATGTAGGTCAGATACGCAAACCCAAAACAAGTCAGGATGAAAACAAAGGCATTGATGGAGCAGAAGATGCCGCTGAAATACAGGAAGATGAAGAACCCATGTACAGCAGTGCGGACGTTATTACATTAATGCCTAATTTCTTTGCCGAGAAGAACAGGGATGGTGTACGTTTTACTATTAAAAACACAAAACTGAATATTGATAATCCCATTATAGTCGGCAAATATATAAGGGCGCAGTGTTTTACGGTTGAAAATGGAAACGACAAGGTATTTGCACGTTTCCAGAATGAGCTGAACGGCATGGAGCACATGAGAACCGGTCCTCTGCTTATCCGTCAGCAGATAGTCATGCAGGTATTCAAGGACGGAGTACCACAGCCGCCATATCTGTATGCATCTTATAAATCTGATAATGTGACAGAGGCAATTGAACATTATAATGAGTGCAAGGGCTGGTGGACGGATCTGACGGGCCAGACAACTGCAGAGATATTCCAAAGGGCAAAAACTATGGAAAATAAACAGGATGTAAAACAGAATAAACCGAGGCTTTAGAATTTATAAGGTGCAGGATGAAACAGTCCTGCACCTTATTTTTGTGCAAAATATACAATAATTACTCTTTATATATTTGTGCTCACAGTGCATGATGGGAACATGACTGTGTAATCTGCATACATCCATTAGAGTGTAACATTTACCGGATGCCGTGGAATTATGATGATATTTTATTTTTGTAAATTATGAAATATACCAAACAGATAATATTGTGTAGACTGCATATAGGAATACTATGAGGTTTAAGGTATACTTCTAACACGAAAATGCAAAGGAGGCACCAAAATTATGGGAAGAATATTCAGACAGCTGACAATAACCGACCGCCGTAAAATCGAAAAGATGTATCTCAGTGGGGAAAAGGCGAAGGATATGGCTGATACGCTGAGGGTCAATGTCAGCACGATATACAGGGAGCTGAAGCGTGGAAGATACATGCACAGGAATTCTGACTGGACAGAGACAGAAAGGTACAGTGCAGACATAGCAGAAGAAAAATACCAGGAAAACCTTAAGGCAAAAGGACCTGTCCTTAAGATAGGTAAAGACATTGAACTTGCCAATTATATTGAAGAGAAGATAGCAGATGATGGATACAGTCCGGAAGCTGCCCTTTTAGACATAAAAAGGAAAAACCTTACTTTCAGCGTGACTATAACAAAGCAGACCTTGTACAAGTACATATATGACGGCATATTCATGAGGGTGACAGCAGACAATCTGGCTATAAAGAGGAAAAGAAAAAGTTACCATAAGATATATAGAAAAGCAAAGAGAGCCGCTGCAGGAACAAGCATTGAACAGAGACCGGCTGATATTGATACGCGTGAGGAATTCGGACACTGGGAGATGGACTCTGTTATGGGACAGCAGGGAAAGTCAAAGAATGCACTTGTTGTATTGACTGAGCGTAAAACGAGGTATGAGAAGATATTCAAGGTAAAGGATCACACAGCTGCATCAGTGGTGAAGTGTATTAACAGCCTTGAACGCAAGTGGGGGCACAGGCTTTTCTCCGATATATTTAAAACAATAACGGTTGACAATGGAACTGAATTTGCAGACTGTGAGGGGATTGAGAAAAAAGATAAAAAAGGAAAGAAGCGTACAGAAGTTTATTACTGCCATCCTTACTGCAGTGCTGAGCGAGGCTCAAACGAGAATCAGAACAGGATGATAAGAAGGCACATACCAAAGGGAACGAACTTTGACAGAAAGACAAAAAAAGACATACAGAAGGTAGAGGACTGGCTAAATAATTATCCGAGACCAATGTTTGGCGGAAGGTCATCACAGGAGCTGTATGAGGAAGAAATGAGACTTATCATTTAACCATGGAGAATCGAATATCATAAAAAAAATCCGGCTGTTACAGGCGGATTAGAAGTCGTGGGACAAAAACAAATATAATGTATGTGAAAGTGCATATTTGTGGTAAAATACGCACTAAAAATTTTTTAAAAAAATTTTGCAATTAATGCTTGACATTTCAAAATATGATAAAAAATAAGAAATCGCTTTATATTTTTGAAGAAATGATGTATAATCATTAATTAATGATTCAAAAGTCAATTCAGGCGTTATTTCCCAATAGCTACACATATATATTTGTTAAATAATATTGTTTAGACGAATTGAATAAATACTGTTATCAAATTTAAGGAGAAGACGAAATGGAACAGATGAGAGAAAAATATGAAAGTTTGTCGGCATTTGTGCTTAAGGATCTGGCGAAGGCAAGAGGAATTAAGGGCGTTTCATCACTGAAAAAGGGACAGATTATTGAAAGAATGCTCGAGGAGGATGCAAAAGAGGTTGAGGAGGCTGAGAAAAACGGTACAGCCGAGGAGCGCGCCAACTCTTTTAAAGAGGATTATGCAGCACTCGACAGTGGAGAAGAGGCAGAAGGCATACTTGAGGTAATGCCGGAGGGCTTTGGATTTATCCGCTGTGATAATTATATGCCGGGAGATCATGATATCTATGTGGCACCTGCGCAGATACGCCGCTTCAATTTAAAGACAGGTGATATCATAAAGGGTAATATGAAGGTGAAGTCTGAGCGTGAGAAATTCCAGGCTCTTTTATACCTGACCACTGTCAACGGATATACACCGGATGTAGCACTGAAGCGTACAAGCTTTGAGGATCTTGTGCCTATATTCCCGAATGAGAGACTGCGTCTCGAGAGACCCGGAGCAAGTGTTGCGATGAGAGTTGTAGATCTCATCTCTCCAATAGGAAAGGGACAGCGAGGCATGATTGTTTCACAGCCTAAGGCCGGAAAGACCACATTACTTAAAGAGGTTGCAAAGTCTGTCACTGTAAACAATCCTGAGATGCATCTTATTATTCTCCTTATTGATGAGAGACCGGAGGAGGTTACAGATATCAAGGAGGCTATAGAGGGGGACAATGTCGAGGTAATCTACTCTACATTTGATGAACTTCCTGAGCATCACAAGAGAGTGTCAGAGATGGTAATAGAGAGAGCAAAGCGCCTTGTAGAGCATGGTAATGATGTCATGATACTCCTTGACAGCATAACAAGGCTTGCAAGAGCTTACAATGTGACAGTTCCACCATCAGGCCGTACACTTTCAGGAGGACTTGATCCTGTAGCACTTCATATGCCAAAGAGATTTTTCGGAGCAGCACGTAATATGAGAAACGGCGGCAGTCTGACAATACTTGCAACAGCTCTTGTTGATACTGGAAGCAAGATGGATGATGTAGTATTTGAGGAGTTCAAGGGAACAGGAAACATGGAGCTTGTGCTCGACAGAAAGCTTTCCGAGAAGAGAATCTTCCCTGCTATAGATATAGTAAAATCAGGAACAAGGCGTGAGGATCTGCTCCTTGATGAGGATGAGCAGGCAGCAGTCGATAATATGCGTAAAGCCTTCAACGGCATGCGCTCTGATGAGGCTGTTGAGAACGTACTCAACATGTTTGCACATACAAAGAGCAACAAGGAATTTGTTAATCTTGTAAAGAAAAACAGAATTTTATAAAAATGTCTTGCAATTGACAGATTCATATGCTACAATAACTAAGCTGTTTATCGGGATGTAAACGGACGCAACGTGTCGCTCTTGCAGCAAGTATCATATGCGGATCGGGCATACGGGTATAAAGAGTGAAGCTAAAGAAATACGATAAGAATATAAAAGAGGTGAAAATCATGAGAGAAGGAATCCATCCAGATTATTATCAGGCAACTGTTACATGTAACTGTGGTAACACATTCGTTACAGGATCTACAAAGCCGGAGATCCACGTAGAGATTTGCTCAAAGTGCCATCCATTCTACACAGGTCAGCAGAAAGCTAACCAGGCTCGTGGACGTATTGAGCAGTTCAATAAGAAATATGGTATGAAATAGAATCATATAGTTACTTGAAAGGTTGAGGTTGCAATATACCTCAACCTTTTTTGGAATATAGAGAGGTTTTATGAAGTATTCAGGTATTGGCGGTCAGGCTGTCATGGAGGGCGTAATGATGCAGAACAAGGACACATACGCAGTAGCCGTGAGGAAGCCTGACCATGAAATAGATGTCAAGGTGTCAAAGCGTAAGAATTCAAAGACGCTTGATGCAGTTAGAAAGATTCCTATTTTAAGAGGTGTGGTGAGCTTTGTCGATTCGCTTTATCTGGGCATGAGCACACTGATGTATTCAGCGTCATTTTTCGAGGACGAGGATGATGAAGGTGCCTTGGCTTCAAAGAAAAAGGAAAAGGAAGAAAAACTCACAGCGGAAGAAAAGAAAAAAAGGGCTGCCAAAGAAAAGAAACAGGAAAATGCCATGCTAGGAGGTACAGTGGTACTGTCAATTGTCATAGCGCTAGCGCTGTTTTTTGCATTACCTTATTTTCTTTCTGGGCTTTTTAAAAAGGTGATAAGCTCACAGATGCTCATAGCGTTCATAGAGGGTGTTATCAGACTGGCAATATTTCTGGGGTATATAGCAATTATATCGCTGACACCTGATATTAAGCGCACATTTATGTATCACGGCTCTGAACATAAATGCATCAACTGCATAGAGCACGGACTGCCTCTTACAGTGGAAAATGTGAGAAAAAGCTCAAAGCATCACAAGCGCTGCGGCACAAGCTTTCTGCTTATAGTAATGCTCATAAGCATATTATTTTTCATGTTTATCCGTGTGGATTCAAAGCCGCTGCAGTTATTGTTACGACTTGTGCTTATTCCTGTAATCGCAGGGGTATCTTATGAGTTTATCAGACTTGCGGGCAGATATGACAATCCGGTTGTCAACATGCTTAGTGTACCGGGGCTTTTAATGCAGCGAATGACCACAAAGGAGCCGGATGATGAAATGATAGAGGTTGGCATCGCATCGGTTGAGGCCGTGTTTGACTGGAAGAAATGGCAGGAGGAAAACAATGTGTGTGCACATTGACCGCCGGATAGAAGGTATATATGACATATAGAGAAGCAATTTTACTTGGGGAAAGCATATTACAAAAAGTAAAGATAGTTGATGCAAAAAACGATGCATGGCTGCTTTTAGCCATGGCATGCAGGATAGATCACACATATTACTATGTGCATATGGATGAGGAAATGTCGCAGGAGCAGATAAGGGAATATCAAGCATTGCTGAGTAAGCGCGCTGAGCGTATTCCGCTCCAGTACATAGTCGGAGAGCAGGAGTTTATGGGACTCAAATTCCGTGTGAACAGCAATGTGCTCATACCGCGTCAGGATACAGAGACTCTTGTAGAGGAGGCACTCAAGGTGATAGAGCCGGGGATGAGAGTGCTTGATATGTGTACAGGAAGCGGCTGCATAATTATAAGCATCTTAAAGAACACGACTAATGTGGACGGTGCAGCCTGTGATATCTCAAAGCAGGCGCTCAATGTGGCAAAGGAAAACGCAAGGCTTAACGGCGTGTTTGTTGATTTTGAGAGAAGCGATCTGTTTGAGCATGTCGATGAGATGTATGATGTGATAGTATCCAATCCACCATATATAAGAAGCGACGAGATACCGCATCTTATGCCGGAGGTGTCGGTATTTGAGCCGCATGAGGCTCTTGACGGCTCTGAGGATGGACTTTTATTTTACAGGCGTATCATAAAGGATTGCAGGGCAAATCTAAAGCCACAGGGCAGGCTGCTTTTTGAGATAGGCTGCGATCAGGGCAGACAGGTGTCAGAGATGATGCAGTTTGCCGGATTTAGCGATGTACATGTGATAAAGGACCTGGCGGGAAACGACAGGGTAGTATCGGGAGAGTATGACAGCAAGGAGGAAAAACATGTTTGATAAGTTAGAAGATCTTATACACCATTATGAAGAGCTGATGAATCTGCTCAGCGAGCCGGATGTGGCAAATGATGCAAACAGATTTAAAAAGCTTATGAAGGAGCAGAGTGACCTTGCTCCTATAGTTGAGACATATAAGAAATATAAAGAGTGCAAGCAGAATATCGAGGATTCACTGGCTATTTTGGATGAGGAATCAGATGAAGAGATGAGAGAGCTCGCAAAGGAAGAGCTTAAGGATTCAAAGGAACAGGTGGAGGAGCTTGAGAAGGAGCTTAAAATACTTCTTCTGCCAAAGGATCCTAACGATGACAAGAACGTAATCGTCGAAATCCGTGCCGGTGCAGGCGGAGAGGAAGCAGCACTTTTTGCAGCGGAAATCTACCGTATGTATGTGCACTACGCAGAGAACAGAGGCTGGAAGGTGGAGACACTTGATGCCGATGAGACAGGAATCGGCGGCATGAAGTCTGTCGAGTTCATGGTAAAGGGCTCAGGTGCATACTCTATCCTAAAGTATGAGTCGGGAGTACACCGTGTGCAGCGAGTGCCTGAGACAGAGTCGCAGGGACGTATCCAGACCTCTACATGCTCAGTTGCTGTAATGCCTGAGGCAGAGGATGTGGATGTCAAGATTGATGACAAGGATATCCGAATTGACGTAATGCGTGCTTCCGGAAACGGTGGACAGTGTGTCAACACAACTGATTCAGCTGTCCGACTGACACATTATCCATCAGGTATTGTCATCTACAGCCAGACTGAGAAGTCACAGATACAGAACAAGGAAAAGGCTTTTGCACTTCTTCGTACAAAGCTCTATGACATGGAGCTTCAGAAGAAGCAGGATGCAGAGGCAGAGGAGAGACGAAGCCAGATCGGTACAGGAGACCGTGCTGAGAAGATTCGTACCTACAACTTCCCACAGGGACGTGTGACAGATCACAGAATCAATCTGACACTCTATAAGCTTGACAAGATTCTTAACGGAGATATCCAGGAAATAATTGATGCCTGTATCGCAGCCGACCAGGCGAAGAAGTTAAGCAACATGGAGCATGATGCATAAATATTTGGTATAAAAGAGTCTGAGAAAATCAGGCTCTTTTATTTTGTAAACTAATATGATATAATTGTGAATAAATATTTATACAGAAATGAGGAATAATATGAAATCCATTAAGAAAAAACCGATTATGATTTTGCTTATGGCAGCATTAATGGCCACATTCATTGTTGGCTTATGCGCATGCGGCAAAAGCGACAGCAAAAAGGTCGCTTGTGTGGACGATCTGGAGGGCGCAAAAATAGGTGTCCAGCTCGGTACCACAGGAGATATCTATGTATCTGATTATGAGAACGACGGTTCAGGCACCAAGGTAGAGAGATACAACAAGGGTGCTGATGCAGTCCAGGCATTAAAGGTCGGCAAGATTGACTGCGTGGTTATTGATGAGCAGCCGGCACTTGCCTTTGTAAAAGAAAACAAGGGACTTAAGATACTGGACGAGGAGTTTACAAACGAGGACTATGCATTCTGCCTGAAAAAGGGTAATACAGAGCTTCGCGACAAGGTAAACACTGCGCTTGAAAAGCTGCAGCAGGATGGAACAGTTCAGAGCATCATCGACAACTATATCGGCTCTGAAGATCAGGTGGGAAAGACTCCCTACGTGAAGAAGGACATTGACAGGTCAAACGGTACACTTAAGGTAGGAACCAATGCAGAGTTCCCGCCATATGAGTACTATGAGGACAACAAGGTCACAGGAATTGATATGGATATCATGCAGGCCATAGCCGATGAGCTTGGCATGGATATGCAGGTAGAGGATATGCAGTTTGACGCAATCATTGCCGCTGTATCATCAGGCAAGGTGGATGTCGGGGCAGCAGGCTTTACAGTGACAGAGGACAGACAGAAAAATGTTGATTTTACCGATACATATATCACCACAAAGCAGGAGATTATCGTAAAAGACAGCCAGTCGGGTTCTTCAATCGGTATAAAGGAAAAGCTCTATGACAACTTTGTCAAGGACAATCGTTACATGTATATCGTAAAGGGTCTTGGCAATACAATAGTTATCACAATATTTGCCGTAATGCTTGGTATTGTGCTGGGATTTTTAATTGCGATAGTCAGAACCAGCCATGACAGAAACGGCGGTCTTGCCATATTAAACGGAATTTGCAAGGCATACCTGACCATCATCAGGGGAACACCTGTCATGATACAGCTTCTTATTATATACTATGTAGTGCTTGCATCTGTGACCAACAAGATACTTGTAGCAGTCATTGCTTTCGGCCTCAACTCAGCTGCATATGTGGCAGAGATTGTGCGTTCAGGAATCATGTCTGTAGATATAGGACAGTTTGAGGCAGGACGAAGCTTAGGACTCAATTACAGACAGACCATGAAGCTTGTTATCATACCGCAGGCTGTCAAAAATATACTTCCGGCGCTGCTTAACGAGTTTATCAGCCTCCTAAAGGAGACATCAATCAGTGGTTATATTGGTATGATGGATCTGACAAAGGGTGGAGATATCATACGAAGCAACACATACGAGGCATTTATACCGCTTATTGCTGTAGCCCTTATTTATCTGGTTATAGTGATGCTTTTAAGCCACGGAGTAAGCAAACTTGAGAGGAGACTGAGAAGCAATGAAAGATAATAACGTGATACTAGAGGTAAAAGACCTGCACAAGAGTTTTGGAGAGCAGGAGGTATTAAAGGGCATAAGCACAGAGGTGAACAGAGGTGATGTAATTGCCATCATCGGGCCGTCAGGCTGTGGAAAGTCTACATTTTTACGCTCCCTCAATTTGCTCGAGACACCTACATCAGGACAAATCCTTTTTGAAGGAACAGACCTGACAGACAAGTCGACAGACATCAATGTGACCAGACAGAAAATCGGCATGGTTTTCCAGCAGTTCAATCTGTTTGCCAACATGACCATAAAGGCAAATATCATGCTCGCACCGGTGAAGCTCGGTGTGATGACGAAGGATGAGGCATCAAATAAGGCAGATGAGCTTCTCACCAGAATAGGTCTCCTCGATAAGGCAGATGCATATCCGGCGCAGCTTTCCGGAGGACAGAAGCAGAGAGTGGCAATTATCCGTTCACTTGCTATGAATCCTGATGTCATACTGTTTGATGAGCCTACATCGGCACTTGACCCTGAGATGGTAGGTGAGGTGCTTTCAGTAATGAAGGAGCTTGCAGAGGCAGGCATGACAATGGTAGTCGTGACTCATGAGATGGGCTTTGCCAGAGAAGTGGCCAACAGAGTGATGTTCATCAATGAGGGTACCATAGCTGAGGAGGGCACACCTGAGGAAGTATTTGGCGCACCAAAGAGTGAGAGATTACAGGAATTTTTGTCAAGAGTGTTATAGGAGACGTGAAGCATGGCATCAAAATACTATGCAGTAAAAAAGGGAAAGGTTTCCGGGATATATTTGAACTGGAATGATTGCAAAGCAATGGTTGACGGATATCCTGGAGCAGTGTATAAAAGCTTTAAGACAATAGAAGAGGCAGAAAAATTTATTAACGGAGAGAAAATTATTGCCGGAGAGAAAACTATTACAGGTATGAAATCATCCGGCGAAAATAGTACATATGCGTTTGTGGACGGTTCATTCAATAAAGCAACACACACCTATGGCTATGGAGGCTTTCTTGTGACTGATTATGAAAAATACGTGCTGCAGGGGGCAGATAATGATGCCGAGATGGCCACGATGCGCAACGTAGCCGGAGAGATAAAGGGCGCGGAGGCTGCCGTAAAAAAGGCTATAGAGCTTGGAATTAAGGAACTGGTCATATACTATGACTACATGGGCATAGAGATGTGGGCCACAGGGGCCTGGAAGCGAAACAAGGCAGGCACTATAGCTTATCACGAATACATCATGTCAGTTAAGGATAAAATAAAGCTTACTTTTGTAAAGGTAAAAGGACACTCAGGAGTAGAGGGCAACGAAGAGGCAGATAAGCTTGCAAAGCAGGCTGTGGGGATACTGTAGCAGTTTTCCACATAAAAGAAACAAAAATATAGCATAATAGGAGAAAAAGATGAGCATATTCAATGTAGAACTCAAAAAAGTAGTAGATGACACATATGATATTGAGATAGGCTACAACCTCTCAGACACCCTTGTATCTGACCTGGAAAATGGTCTTGCGGGCAAGATAAAGAAATTTGCAGTGATTACAGATACAAATGTGCGTGATCCTTATGCTCTTCCAATCTGCGAGAAAATAAAGCATGCGGGATACTCAGTGGATTTGTTTGTTTTCCCGGCTGGGGAAAAGAGTAAGTCGCGTGAGACAAAGGCAAAGATAGAGGATGCCATGCTTAAAAAGGGGTACAGAAGAGACTGCTGTATAATTGCAGTCGGTGGCGGTGTGGTAACCGACTTATCAGGCTTTATTGCAGGAACCTACGGCAGAGGAGTGCCGTTTATCAACTATGCAACCACCCTTCTAGCCGCGGCAGATGCATCGGTAGGTGGAAAAACAGCAATTGATACACCTCTTGCTACCAACACCATAGGTCTGTTCAATCAGCCCCAAAAGGTATATATAGACATAGCTGCCTGGAAAACACTGCCACAGCGCCAGATGGCAAGCGGTATGGCAGAGACCATCAAGCACGCATGCTTAGGCAGCGAGGATATGTTTGAATTTATAGAGGAAAATCTGGATGATATATATTCATTCAAGAAATTTGCATGTGAGTATATTGCAGAAAATAACTGCCGTATCAAGTACAATGTGGTCATGAAGGATGAGCGAGAGGCGGGACTTCGCGAAACCTTAAATCTGGGCCACACAGTAGGCCGGGCAATAGAGACAGTCAGCGACTACAAGCTGTTGCATGGAGAGGCACTGTCGATTGGAATGGCAGCACAGGCACTTATGTCAGCACGGCTTGGCTATATGTCAGAGGAGCAGGCAGAGCGCGTGATAAAGCTCTATGAGAGAGCCGGTCTTCCGACACGCATACCTGACTATATAGACAGGGAAGAGCTTGTAAAGAAACTCTATACCGACAAAAAGGTGAGAGACGGCAAGCTTCGCTTCGTGCTCCAAAAAGGTATAGGAGCCACTGTTGAGTTTGCACCGGGAGTGTATGCAAAGCCTATAGAGGAAAGTCTGGCACGAGAAATTATAATGGAGCTGTAGATTAAATAATTACAACCCCATGTGTAAACTCATTTTGCTGTGAATGACACATCCTGCCATACAAATCAGCAGCAAAAATATCATTGGAAATAAGCTCGTACGGAGCATCAGCGACTTTTGTAATAATAGGCGCTGATGCTCTTTTTTTGAGGAGATGCATAAGCTCTCCTGATGATTTTTTGAAACCGAGTATGCGCAGATAAGGATTACCCATACATATGTTAAAATCATTATTCTCAATACCAAGTAAAATATGCGTGAGGACTCTCGAAATACGCGTATAAGTCAGATTTTTACTCTTCAGTAAGTTACAAAACTGCGTAAAACCTTCATATTTATAAATATTTTTAACTATCTTTGCTGAAAGCTCCTTTGTGCAGTCTGAATACTGCGCAAAGCCTTTATCCTTCCGGGTCAGCAGGCGATAGTAAAGCATTTCAGAAATATCATCCGGAAACACAATATGACCGCCTAAAATACAATTGATAAGAATATCGGCGCAGTCTGATGGCATTAGCTGACTGAACTTTGCGGAAATCCATGAATTATCAAGCTGCATATTAGTAATAGTGTTGTGTTTGTCTATATCAATTAAGGTTGAAATCACCCCGCGCACAGCCGTAGCGGAAGAAAACTCACTTGTCGAATCAGTGCTGTGATATCCTTCACCGACGCGCTGAATAGGAAATCCTGTAATATCACAGCCAATCAAAGCCTTCTCATACTCAATGGCCAGAATATTATTGGGTGAAGCTATGAAAGCATCTAATTTCTCGGAAGCGCTGTCATAGGTGTCTCGAAAATATTCACATAGAGCTTTGCTTCTGGCCGCAGGAAAGCTTATCCCACCCTGAATCAGCCGGGCAAGAGAGGCGGAATACTCAGCAGGTGGATTCTTAAGCACGCCAGCCACAAGCTTTGTAAACTCATGGTCCACAGATTCCACACCATAGCACAGCATGTCCACCACACCTGTGTTTTTGAGTACACTGACTCCGCCACCGGCAAAAAACTCGGCAGAAGCAGTGGCAAAGACCGCTGGAAGCTCAAGCACCAGGTCGGCACCGCTCAAAAGCGCCATACATGTGCGCTCGTATTTGTCGATGATGGCAGGCTCACCTCTTTGCACGAAATCACCGCTCATTACTACGACGATATAATCAGCAGAAGTCTGCCTTTTAATCTGCTCCAGCTGATATTTGTGCCCATTGTGGAATGGATTGTATTCGGTAATCACACCTGCAACCTTCATGTTTGATGCTCCTTTAATCAATAATGTATTTTTTAGAGTTCAAAACCATAATACCACAAAAACACCCTTGTCGCATTTGAAAA
>OIDV01000104.1_pt1 | contig 39657 bp, 25 predicted proteins | sample 1581661 | NCBI WGS metagenome assembly OIDV01 (sample SAMEA3882516, study PRJEB24775) | human gut metagenome | biome: human-associated habitat; feature: intestine environment; material: feces | place: Netherlands | collected 2009/2010
AGCAGCTGCCGCACCTCGCTCGCCGTATCGGCACTTAGAATTATGCGGTATTGCCCTAGGGGCGACCATTGGTCACCCGCCAACTTGGCGCAGCAACGCCTTTTCCGGGTAAGTTTTTTTCACAGGCAAACGGGCACGGCGAGCAATGCTCGCCCCTACAAGAGTTTTTTACAGTCTACATACTCAGGGAAGATATAAGATTCCACCTTCAACTTGAACATTGGTGTGCCGCATAAACTGACAGTCTACCACGGCGTGGGGCTGGGCAAAAGTCTTGCCTGTGAGGACTGGCCGGATGAAGCCGTCCGCTTTTGGACAAGCCAACAAAGCTGACCCCTGCCCTTTTCGGCTCCGGATAAGGATAAAACCGCAAGCACACACACGACCAAATTCACGGACATTCCCGTTGAATTTGTGTTGTGTTTACGCTTTTTTGTGGCGATTTTTGCGCAATAGTTGCGCAAAAGCATCAGCAAGATTTTAACAGGTGCTCGGCGGTGTGTATAATAGTTGCCGAAAGCGCTTGTCATTGTGACGAATTCGACAAGTCAAAATTTTGCAATCTGCCAAAAAATTACTTGCTTGAATATAGCCGTATTGAAATTTTCATCCCAAAGTATTATACTGTTCCTTATAAATAAAAAGGCACACAACAAACATACCGTGTCTTACTTTTCCCGACGTAAGCGCAATGTTTGCACATCGGATTATATTCTCAAAAAAGACTGTAAATACAGCTCAGCTTGTGGAAAAAGTCCGTTTCCGTGCCAGATGTGCGCAGCGCATAAAATCGCGCCGAATGGCGCGCGTTCCCCCGATATATCGTGAGAACACACATATATAGAAAAGGAGTCGAAGCAAATGACGAAAGCATTTTCTATCCTGCACCGTGCGGCGGCACTGCTTGTCGCCCTGTGCCTGCTGGTCGGTATGGCTCTGCCGGTTTATGCAGCTGAGGATGAGGCTTTATTTTTTGACGCAGGTTCGGAAACGATTCCGACCGTTACTACCGAAACCACGGCAGAGGAGAGCACCGAACCTGAGCAAAATCCTGTTGTGACGGATTCGGAAACGGTTCCGGACAAAGAAAACACCCCGCCCGCCGCAAACGAGCCGGGAACAGAAGCGGGAAACACGGTAAACAATACAGCAGCGGTTCCGAATAATGACGGCAAAACCCAGGAAGGGGCAGAAAATCAGACTCCCGCCGCCGATACGGACACCGTCCCTGCCGACCCAGCCTTGACGAACAAAACCCCTGCGGACACTTCCGATACGGCTGCCGCGCCAAACCATGCCATCAACGCAGAGGAAACCACGGCGGCAAAAAACAACACAGAGCAAGATGTTCTTTTTGCTGACGGGGACAACCCCAACGAAGAAGATACTATGCTTGCGGATGATTTGCCTGACAACGATGACGCGAACTCACCTGATACGATAGCGGACACCAGTGTATCGACGGGCTTTATCCCGGCAACGACAACCATTTATTTTGCGGTTGATAAAAATATATTCCAGGATTCCTATCGGGTTCATTTGTATGCCCATAAGCTGGACGACAGCGGCTTGGACAAGGATATGGTTGACACTGGAAAGACAACAACCGATGGTCGCAAGATATACAGCGTTACACTGAATCAGGCTGATTATTCAGCGGGTGGGTTTTATCGACTGATTTTCCAGTATTTTGATGGCACTGTTTTTAAAGATCAATTCTTTGCCTTTGGCGGAGAAGACCACGATGGCGATGGTCATTATAAAAAGGAAACAGCCATTGACAAAATTGCCGGGCAAATGTTTGACGGTAATAACGGCACTAACCGAGGCAATGCATTTAACCCCGCCCAATGGACGCGCGTGGAGTACTATTACAAGGACACGCCGCTTTACTTCAAAAATGAAAGCGGCACTGCGCTTACCAACGTAACCGCAACATTTTACAAGCTGGAAAACGGCACCCCGACACCAACTGACAGCCAAACGATCGGCCCGGTGGATGCGGGCAAACTTGCCGCGCAGCAGATCCGGATCCCCGACAATGAGTCGCGGTTTGTGCAATTTAGTTGGAACAATGGCCAAGGAAGCGCCCTGTATGATTTCACCACGGACTACACCGAAGGCTCCACCCCAGCCGCACAGAAACTGGACTTAACAACCCAAAATTGCTATGTCTATAACGGTACTGAAAATTCTTGGGTAAGTACGGCCAGTGATTTGCTTAAAACGGGCAACAAGATTTACTTTGACGCCACGCTGTCCGAGTACAGTTATAAGGGCGAAGGTCCAGAGATAGAGAGGGCCGCCATGCCGGGCGCCGAGGGAACCCTGTACTGCTTGCTGACGGGTCCAAACAGCGTCACATCGCAGGAGATGAAGCCGGAAACCACCGCCACCGCCCCCGACACCCCCGCCAAACGCAAGCTGTGGTCTTGCAAAATTCCTGATGGCACTTACACCGCGGTGCAATTCTCCACAACGAATGACCAAAACGCCCCCGCATACAACAAGACCAAGAAGTACAGCACGGCAGAAATCCCCCCAGCCCTGCAAGAACCCTGCTTCTTTGCCGACGACGGCGACCCGTCGGCCTACACGGACGGCAGCCGTGACGGCTACTGGGGCGAGAAAGCCTCTGTCCGCGATGCCGAAAGCGGCAAAAATACCACCGTTGTGGATATTGCAAGCGACAAGTTTGAGCAAGAGCCGGGCACAAAGTACATCACAAGCACCCTGTACGATTACTACACCGACTACGAACTGAATGGCCTGAACCGCGACACTTACTCGTGGGTGACCACATCTTCCCAGCGCGGGTACGTCACTTTTGAGCAGTTCAACCGCGCATTAAGCAGTGCTTACACTGCAAACGGCAATGTAAAATACCCGCTTTATACCGGGCATTTTCAACCGTCAATATGGGACAACCGTTTTGCATACGTTGCCGAGGGTATGGGGCTATACGGCTGGGGCGCTGAGGGTAGTTCCAACTACAATACCTTTATGGCCGTAAACAACTCGGCCTTGGATGATAATGGTAATGGAAGCAACGGAAACAACGATTACAGCCGCACCTTCCAGGGCCTTGTGGAAAGCAAGACCTCTGACGACACGGCAGACGGACTGCCGCTGTTAAGAACCAAGAATTCCGAAACAAAAGCGCTGGCTGACCCGCACTTTAACAAGGACTTCCTGCAAGGCAAAAACGCCTTTAACACCGTGCTAGGCAAGGTGTACGAGAATGTTTCCTTCCCACTCAAGCAAAAACCCGTTTTTGCGACAAATCCGGAGAATCCGGATCCTAAGGAACCGGAGGGCAAAGCCCAATATTGGTACTATGACAGCAGCAAAAGCTCTCTGTATTTGAAGCAGAACCAAACCGACGGCAAGTATTATCTGGAATCTCCCAAAGGTGGTGACGGCAACCCCACCACGGACAGCAAATCACAAAACATTTCGTCACCAAACAGTGCCAATGGCACCCACGGCTTTTTCCCGTTTAACCAAACAGTTAGCACAGTCGGGGCATCCCAATACAACTACGGCTTTGGCGCCAAGCTGCAATTTGACTTTACGCTTACAGAGGACGGCAATGTTGTTGTAGGAAAAGACACCAGCGGCAGCGACATCAAAGTTCCTATCAAGTTCTTCTTCTCCGGCGACGATGACGTGTGGGTCTACATTGACGGCGAGTTGATGCTGGATGTCGGCGGCGCGCACGGTAAAGCGTCCGGTCTGCTGGAATTTGGCGCAAACAACACCGTAACCCCCTACGTCAGCTCCAACAAGAACACCGACCAAAATGATACCATGGTCTACAAGGGGTATGAGCCCGGCGAAACAACCAAAACCGTCAACTACAACGGCCAACCGATCACGTTCAATAAGAAGGGCCCCACCAAAACCCTGAAGGACCAATCCACCCACACCCTGACCATGTACTACATGGAGCGCGGCATGTGGGAGTCTAACATGGCGCTGGCGTTCAACTTCCCCGACCATAACGAATTGCAGGTCGAAAAGCAGGTCGATGTTTCGGACGTGAACCCGCTGTTCCAAGCAAGTTTCAAAAACCAGAAAATTTTCACCTTCAACATCCAAAATCTGGCCACCCACTACGAAACAAAAGGTACTGATAAACCGAAAATCCAGACCTACGAACTTCCGAACGACGTATACAGTTCTGTCACGGGACTATTAAGCTATGAGTCGTCCCTGCCGGAGAATGTAGACAAAGACAAAGGCAGCGCTGTGCTGTGGTCATCGGATAAAAGTGACCCATCCAGCCTATACCGCGACCAGCGCCGCGGCACACTGACATGGGACACAGCCATAGATATAAGTCCGTACAGCTACCTGACCTTTGATGTCTATGTGCAGGGCAACCCGAACGATACCTGCGCCCTGAGCAACCTGTATGTGGAGCTTTGGGACACAAACGACAAGCAAATGGGCTGCCTTGGCACCAAGGGGCTGCAAAGCAGCGATGTCTACGGCGCGGCGACCGCGCTGCACCCGGGAACGTGGTACACCGTACGGCTGATGTTGAACTCCCTGAAACAAGTCGAGGGTTTCGACAAAACGCAGCTAAAAAGCATAACGGTGGGCGATAACTATGCGCGCAGCATTTACCTGCGCAACTTTACATTCAGCAGTGCGCCGACCCTGCCGAAACAAACAGGCTTTACCACCGCGCAGTACAACGTCCCAGACTATGGCTCTGCCACAAGCGGTAAGCTGGAAAACGCGGCCTATGCGGTGTTTTCCTCCAATCTTGGCAACGGCGACGTTGTGGATGAAAACGGACGGTTCCTGCTGCAGGACGGTGAGACCGTTACCTTTAATGACCAGTTCCGCCGCGGCAGCTACATAGCCCTGCAAGAGCAGATCGACACCGAACTGTACGATACAACTTGGACGGTATACGAAAACGACGTACCTGTTACAAGTGTAAACGGAAAAAAAGACGTTGTTACGACTGGCAGTGTTAGCACGTTGCAAAACGTCAGAGGCACCGCTCCGAACGATGGCCGAACGGAACAAGTGGTTAATACAACCCTTGACGGAAACAACACCCAGAACGCGTACAAAACGCCCCAAAAGCCGGACGCTGACACGCTGGTTTTTCGCTCTTACAGCAATTCGGCCGATGATAACGAGCTGACCAAGCTGAAAGTGGTTTTCAACAACAAGGTCAAGACAGGCAAGCTGATTATACGCAAGGTCCCCGCCGCAGGCGAGGAAAGGCAACTGGAAGGCAAGACGTTTACCTTTACCGTCCGATTCGGCGATGTCGGCGGCCAAAGCCTCGGCGGCATAATCCCGCCGATACAGCACGAATGCATGGTGGAAAAACACGGTGACGAGTACTACGGCGAGATTGTGATCGACAAAATCCCTGTCGGTACACGGTTTGTTGTGTCGGAAAATAAACAGGCGGGCACAAGCCTGCAATCGGTGTCCATCGAGGGCGTCACAGACCGCGCTGTTTCCGCGGACGGCATGGCGTACGGCACCATTGAATGTGGGAAAACTGCAACGGCAACGTTTGTCAACACCGCCCGCGAACTGATTGACATAGCGGTCAAAAAAGAGTGGAAAACGCAGGACGGTACGACGGACATTCCGCAAGCCGACCTGCCCAACGCCATTTACCTGCAACTGCAGCGCACCGAAACGCCGAACGTTGCAAACAGCTGGCTACCGGTTTCGGGGTATGAAAGCGTAGAGCTGAAAAAACCCGACGGTTACGAAGGCTGGACCAAACAGTTTACCGGGTTGGACAAGTACGATGCGAGCAAGACGGGGCAAGACCGCACACCTTACACCTACCGCGTGCTGGAAAGCGCGACGAAAACTGGGCAATTTTACGGCGGCGCGGCTGGCGATGTGATTGAGATCAACGGCAAGAAGTACAAGGTTCTCAATACCACCCGCGTCACAGGCGATTCGACCAACAAAACGCTGACCCTGACCAACCAACTGCAAGATGCCAAATATAACTTGGTCATCACAAAGCAGGATGCACAGGATAATAACATAAAGCTGGGCGGCGTGGAGTTCAAGCTGGAAAAGCTGGACACTGTACCGATTGAAACGCCGAAAACAGGCACGACCGCCGCGGGTACAGGCGAACTTACCTTTGCAGACCTGACCCCCGGCAGCTACCGCCTAACCGAGACCAAGACCGCCGAGGGCTACACCCTGCTGAGCGAAGCCATCGAGTTTACGCTGACAACGGACGGGCAATGCCGACGCGATGGCGCGGCGTTTGGCGCGAAAACCACAGATGCCGACGGCGTGCACAACATTGCCCTGACCATTTACAACCGCAAGGGCTTTACCCTGCCGCACACGGGCGCGGACGCACCCAGCCTGTGGCTGCTGATAGGTTTGCCCGCACTGGTGGCTGTGCTGCTGGTGCTGGTGTTCCGATACAATAAGAAAGGGGGCAAACATTCCTGAACCCCCTAAAAAAGCCCTCTACACAAAACAATATAGAAAGAAAGAGGTATGCAACAAGATGAAACTGAAACGTTTATTTACCGCAGCCCTCAGCGCCGTCCTGGCCCTGAGCCTTTGCGCCATGCCCGCTATGGCGGAGGATGGCAGCACGACGACGGCGGGGACGCCTAAGACAAGCACAAGCACGATTGACATAGGCCAGAAAGGCTCTATCACCATCTATAAGCGCGCACTGGATGGTACCGTATCAGGCACCGCCGGTGATGGCGAAACGATGACGGCACCGGGTACTGCATTGAAGGATACAGGCTTTACCCTCTATCAGGTCATGAATACAGAGGCATTGCTTGCCTACTATAATGGACTTTCGACAGGCGCTGAGCCAGAGATTACCGTTGAAAGCTGCTTTAAGGACAAAACCTCGTATACAAAAGAAAATCTTAAAGACACAATACATCTAGCCAGAGAAGAAGAGTTTACCAATGAAGCCGAGGGCAAAGTTGTATTTAATGAACTGCCTGTTGGCCTGTATCTGGTTATTGAAACAACGTCTCCTGCGGCAGTTACCCAAAAAGTAGAGCCATTCCTGGTTTCGATTCCCATGACCCGCATTGGTGCGGATGCTTCGGAAATGGTAAATAAGAATCAAGAAAGCTGGCTGTACGACGTAACGGTTTACCCGAAGAACAGCATTGCCAAGGGCAATGTTACCTTGGAAAAGAAGGGCGTTACCGGTGCGAATGCTGAAAGCCTGGAAGGTGTCACCTTTGAACTGTATAAGAAGAACGACCGTAATAATGACTCTACACAGCTTGGCTATACAAAAACGGAAACGCTGTCAACGGGACCTAACGGCACAATCACGTTTGCAAATCTGACGAAGGGCTCTTACTACCTGAAAGAAACAGGTTATACCAGCGGAAATGACAAGGGCTATATCCTGAACACCGATGGAAAATTTGCTTTTGATGTTGATGATAAAGGCCATGTTGTCGCAAGCACGGATGATACACTTACTGGCAAAGTAGAAGATGGCAGCTTTGTTATCAGCGAGGATAAAACGGCGCCGGTTCAGCTAACGGTCTACAACTATCGCCCCGACATTGAAAAGACCGTCACCAAGCGCAACAACGACAAAGCACATCAAGCCGATTACGGTGTTGGCGATGCCGTGCCGTATACCCTGACTATTGATGTACCTAAAAACATCACCAGCCTGAGAACCTTCAAGGTTACCGATACCACGGTTGCAAGCCAGTTGGTTCAGAAGGAGGACAGCGTAAAAGTCAGCGGTACAGGAGCGATTGAGCGCACTGCATATGAAGTTACTGTTAAAGAAGATGCTAACAAAAACTCCGTTATGACGGTTGCCTTTAAGCCGGGTGAATTGGCTGCCGTTGCCGGCGGCAAAATTACCATTACCTATACCGCTACCGTTCAGGCTACCGCAGCTGTTGCCGGTAACGGCAACGTGAACACTGCCAAGATCATCTATTCTCGCAAAACCGGCACCGAAACTGAAGGCAAGGATCCCTACGAAATCACGGACAAGGGCGTTGTTTACACCTTTGATCTGAACATCCACAAGACCGGCGAGGGCGGTGCCGAGGGCAAAAAGAATCTTAAGGGCGTCACCTTTGACCTGTACAAAAAGGTGGAAAACTATGAATTAGATGCTGGTAAAGTAGCGACTACAATTAAAGGTACAAAGTATGACGACAGCAACCTGTGTGCCGATGCCGTAAAACTGGGCTTGACCACTAACTCTACTGAAAAATGGATCAAGATCAAGGTCGATACCCTTCAAACGGATGCTGACGGCAACGCCTCCGTAAAGGGTCTGCCCTCCGGCACCTACAAACTGGTCGAGACCAAGACCGTGGACGGCTACAACCTGCTGTCTAAGCCTGTGGATGCCAAACTGAACCTTGCCTATTCTGAAGCATGGCAAACCACGACAACGTACACAGATGGCAACCTGACCAAGTCTACAATAAAGACCCCGACCTACACGAGAGATAAAGCGACTGTGGCAGACCCCAACAATGAAAAGGTTGAAATCGTCAACCGTGCGGGCTTTACGCTGCCTGTCACCGGCGGTTTCGGTACGCTGCTGTTCAGCGGTATCGGTGTGCTGCTGGTTCTGGCTGGCGTCGGCGTTCTGTTCAGCCTGAAAAAGAAATCCAACCGTGCGTAATGCACACCATCCAAACACCCACAGCAAAATAAACGGGTAATCCATAGGGGAAGGGCCGGAAACGGTTCTTCCCCTATGGGCGGTTGTGGCAGTGCGTCAACCCTTTACAGAAAGGCTCTTTGCAATGGAAACCACCGTCAAATTAAAACTTGGCTTTGCTGCGCTGATGATCGTCTCCGGCATCGGCGTGGCCATGTACCCCGTTGTCAGCAACGCGGTGGCACAGCGCCACGCAAGCTCGGTCATTGAAAGCTACAACGACAATGTGCAGTCGATGGACGCCGAGAAAATCGACGCCGCCAAGGAGGCTGCGCGCCGCTACAACCAACAGCTGAACAATGCCCTTGACCGCGACGCGGCGGGCGAAGCGGACGACATCGGCACAAGCTATGTGGACATGCTGGACGTGGGCGAGAGCCTTGGCTACATTACCATACCAAAAATTGACGTAAACCTGCCCATTTATGAGGGCACAAGCGACGATGTGCTGGTAAAGGGCGTCGGACATCTGGAAGGCTCCAGCTATCCGCTGGGTGGCGCGGGCACCCACAGTGTGCTGACGGGGCACCGCGGTCTGGCCGAGGCGGTACTGTTTACCGACCTGGACAAGCTGGGTGCGGGCGACCGTTTTTACCTCCACATCATGGACGAGGTGCTGGCGTATCAGGTAGACCAGGTCAAGGTCGTGGAGCCGGAAAACACCGAGGATTTGGAAATTATCCCCGGCGGGGACTACTGCACGCTGGTCACCTGCACGCCCTACGCCATTAACACCCACCGTATGCTTGTGCGCGGCGCCCGTGTGCCGTATACCGGAGAGGACGAGCAGCCCGACACGCCGCAGACCGTGCAGTACCAACAGCTGAATACCGGCAACGTGGTAAAGCGCATTGTGGACGCCTGGCCGTGGATCAGCGTGACGGGCAGTGTGGTTATCGGCGGCGAGGCGCTGCTGTTGCTGCTGCTGTTGCACCGCTGCAAAAAGCGCGAGGAGGAAGACTGATGAAACGCCTGTTTCTGCAAATTTTTGCATGGCTGGCAATTTTGCTGGGCGTTGGGCTGATGCTGCAGCCCACGGTCAGCCGATATCTGACGGAGCAGAAAAGCACAAAAACCGTGCAAAAATTTGTGCAGGCCACCGAAGCTGCCGCTCCCGAAACCTCCGCCGCCGAACCCGCGCGCGCCTACCCCGAACTGTACGACGCGTTTCTGGCCTACAACCAACAGCTTTTTGCCCAAGGCCAAAGCGGCCTGAAAGACCCCTTTGCCTACGAGACCCCTGCCTTTGATCTGACGGGCTACGGCTTGCCCGACGACGTTATCGCCGCGCTGTGGATACCGCGTCTGGACTTGGAACTGCCTGTTTATCTGGGGGCCAACGCGGCCAACATGGCCCGCGGCGGCGCGCTGCTGGGGCAGACCTCCATGCCGCTGGGCGGCGAAAACACCAACACCGTCATTGCCGCCCACCGCGGCTACTACGGCGCGGAAATGCTGCGCAACGTGCAGCAGATACAAATCGGCGACAAAATTACTATGACAACGCCGTGGGACACGCTGGTTTACCGCGTGTGCGAGCTGAAAATTATACAGCCGGACGACATAAACGCCGTGCTGATACAGCCCGGCCGCGACCTGCTTACCCTGACGACCTGCCACCCCTACACCCAAAACACCCAGCGCTACCTGGTGATAGCCGAGCGCGACCCCGACGCAGAGGCCGCCACCCATGCGGCAGACCTGGCCGAGTGTGACGAAACCTGGGACGCCGCACCGCGCCAAGTGACGGTGGAGGCCGACGGTACCTCCGCGCTGGAGGAAGTCACCCCCGAAAGTATCACTCCCCTGCCCCACGAGGGCGGCGGCGAAAACGCGGGCGGCGCGTACTCCAACTGGGTGATTTGGCTGGAAAACAACGCCCTGTGGGCGGGATGCCTGCTGATTGCCGCCGTGATCGGCTGTATGCTGATTTGGCGCAGGCATAGAAAGGATTGACCCATGCAGAATATCAACGAAAAGGCGCTGGCCGTTACAGCCGAGGTAAGCAAGGCGGTGCTGGGCAAGCCGGAAGTCGTGCTGAAAATCATGATGGCGATACTGGCCCGCGGCCATGTGCTGATTGAGGATATCCCCGGCGTGGGCAAAACTACGCTGGCACAGGCGTTTGCCCGCGCTATGGACCTGACCCAAAACCGCGTGCAGTTTACCCCCGACGTTCTGCCGTCCGACATTGTGGGGTTCTCGCTGTACCAAAAGGAAACCGGCAAATTTGTGTACCACCCCGGCGCGGTGATGTGCAACCTGTTTTTGGCCGATGAAATCAACCGTACCAGCGCCCGCACCCAGTCCGCCTTGCTGGAAGTCATGGAGGAAAGCGCCGTCACGGTGGACGGCGTGACGCGCGTTCTGCCGCAGCCGTTTACCGTTTTCGCAACGGAAAACCCCGTCGGCTCGGTGGGTACGCAGATGCTGCCGGAATCCCAGCTGGACCGCTTTATGGTCTGCGTGGTCATGGGCTACCCCGATGCGGAGGCGGAAATGGAGATTTTGTCCCGCCAGCCGCGCCGCGCCCTGCTGGACCGTGTGCAGCCGGTGATGGACAAAAACGACCTGCTGGCTATGCAGCAGCAGGTAGACGAAGTATATATGAGCGATGAAATCAGACGGTATATCGTGGAGCTCTCCCGTGCGACGCGGCAGGACGGCCGCCTAATGCTGGGGCTTTCGCCCCGTGCGTCGCTGGCAGTGGCCGGTATGGCGCGCGCGGCGGCTTTTCTGGGCGGGCGCAATTATGTGGCCCCGCAGGATATTACCGCGATTTTTGCCGATGCGGCCCGCCACCGTCTGCGCCTGACCGAACAGGCCCGCACCGGCGGCGATACAGTGCAGAATATCCTTGACGATGTTCTGCACACCGTGCCGCGCCCCCGCCCGGAGAAACCGTTCCATGGCAGGTAAGGTGGGCTGCGCGCTGCTGCTGGCCGTGCTGTTTGCCGCGGCAGCGGTCAGCCGCACGTCGTTTGCGGTCTTTTTGGCGTCACTGGCGGTGCTGCTGGTCGGCTTTTTGGCGTGGTATGTCCGCACACTGCGCAGGGATGTGACGGTAACGCTGCAGCTGCCTGCCCGCCCCGTGCACCCCGACGAGGATTTTGCCGTACTGGTGAAACTGCACAACAACGGGCGGCGGCCCGTGCCGGAGCTGCGTGTCGTTTTGCAGGCTGTGGACGCCGAAAGCGGAACGGCCATTGAACTGCCCTGCGGCGCGATGCTGGCCCCGCATCAGTGTGCCGATTTGCGCGTGACCCTGCGCGCAGCAAAAAGCGGTCTGTGGCGGTTCCGTGTGCGGGAAGCCACCGTGCGCGACCTGTTGGGGCTGTTTGCCGCGCACTGCGCCGTGCCGCCCCAAAGCAGAGAACTGTGTGTGCTGCCCCCCGCCGAGGGCGAGGACGACGGCGCAGGCACAAAACCGCAGAACTGCGCCGAAAAAGTGACTGCGGCGGGCTGCGATTTGACCGACGGCGTTTATGATCTGCGCCCCTACCGTGCAGGCGATTCACCGAAGCTGATCCACTGGAAACTGACCGCCCGCGTGGGCGAGTTGACCGTGCGCGAGCCGTTGGGCGCAACCTACCGCGCTGACCCTGCGGGCAGCGTTTTGGCAGAGGGGGCCGACGCACCGCAGCAGTTGTTGCACTTTGGGCAGGCCACCGTAAAGCGGCTGCGCAGATTGACCCGCCGCAAGGACACCGACCCCGCTACGGGGCTGGTATTTGTGGACCGTGTGCTGCTGCCCCGCACCAAGGCCGCTGCCCACCCCATGGCGGAAACGGCGGCGGATCTGCTGATTTCAGAACTGCTGGCCTTGGGCTTGCTGACGGCACTGAACGGTGCGTTTGCACTGGCATTGCCGATTTGGGTGTGGCTTGGCGTGGCGGCACTGTGTGCGGCGTGGCCGGCACTGCACCGCGTCCCGCTTTCCAAGGCGAGCCGTTACGGCGCGGCGCTGGCGCTGGCCGTGGGGTATCTGGTGCTGCTGTTTGCCGTGCAGCAGCCGTTTTTGGCCGGTGCGGCACAGTGCGCGGATGCCGTCAGGCTGTGCCTGAATACACGCTTCAACGCAAATTTTGTGGTGTCCACCTCGTCGGTTTCGGCGCAGATGGGCCTGTTTGCGCTGATGACGGCAGTGCCGTTTACAATGTTTTTTGCCACGCTGACAGCCCGCCACACCGACGCGCTGCTGCTGGGGGCGGTGCTTCTGCCGATCGTGGTGTTCACGCTGTTGGCGGGAACAGGCCGTGCCGTTTTGGGCTGGCTGCTGCTTTTGCCGAGCTGGTTGGGAAGCTGTGCGGCGGCGCGGTCGCTGGTGCGCAAACGGCTGTGGCGCGGCAAGGATTCCGCTGTCTATGCCGCCAACCTGCAGACCCACCGCACAAACCAAAGGCTGGCCGGTGTCGGCATGGCTGCCATTTGCGCGGTGCTGTTTTTGCCTGCCCTGGCACTGCGCCCCGTGCTGATGCTGCCCTTGAACGCGCTGCAGCCTGTGACCGACAAAGTCTGCGTGGCCGGGCTGAGTGCGGCGATCGAGTGGCTACCGAAAATCAGCGGCGGGGCACTGAATTTCCATGTCAGCGCCGCTGCGGGCGGCGTGGAGGACGGCAGCCTGACACGGGGCGACGGCCTGGCGCTGACGGGGCTGGAGGATATAATGGTCACGACCGACGCCAAGCCGGAGGAGACCGTCTACCTGCGCGGGTTTATCGGCGTGGACTATGACGGCACAAGCTGGCAGGCAGGGAATGCCGCTGCCTTCGACAGTGCCGCAGCAAACTGGAAAACCGACGGCGACGGGCGGCTTGCCATTGCGAACCTGCCGTTTTTGCGCGCGGCATACAGCGGCGCACAGCCGCAGCAAATGACCGTACAGCGTCTGCATGCAAACGATGCCTACACGTTTGCGCCGTACAACGCATATTTTAACGACTACTACACGCCGGACGGCGACGGAGCCATAGCGGGGCAGACTGTGCAGGACGATATGTTCTACTATTTTCCGCGCAAACAGGCAGAGGAGCTGCTGGCGGCCCGTGACGATGATGACGCGGGGGTGCTGGACCGTCTGGAAAGCGCCTACGCCGCATATGTTCGTGCGCGCTGCCTGGATGTGCCCAACGGTGCCGGGTACGATGCCATAGACAAGGAACTGACTGCGCTGGTGATGGAGCGCAAACTCAGGGATGATGACATCGATGGCCGACGCGCACTGGTGCGCAGCTGGCTGAACGAGCACTGCCGTTACAGCGCGGACGCCGAGACACCCGACGACACAGACCCGCTGCTGTATTTCCTGAGCGAGAGCCACGCGGGCAGCAGCACACAGTTTGCCTCGGCAGCGGTGCTGCTGTGCCGCATGGTGGGGCTGCCCGCCCGATATGTGGTAGGCTACGCCGCACCGCAAAGTCTGTTTACCGCTGCGGGCGACGGCAGCTGCCGTGCCGTTTTGCAGGACGATAACGCCCACGCCTGGGCAGAGATTTACCTTTCCGGGCAGGGCTGGACGCCGCTGGAGGTCACCCCCGGTATGACAGCCGAACTGACCGAGGGCGAGCTTGCCGCCGATGCCGCACAGGCAGGGCAAAATGCCGCCGACAGCGACACGCCCCTGCCCGCCCGGCAGGAAGGCGACTCCCCTGCCGAAACGCCGCAAAGCGTCCCGCTTTTGTGGGTGCTGCCTACGGTTTTGCTGCTGCTCGTCTTGGCCTTGGCACTTCTGCGCCGTGCAAGGCGCACACCTTTGCAGACCGTACAGGCAGAATTTTGTGCGCTCCATCGCAAGATGCGGCGCTGCGGGCTGGCGGCGGAGGTGTCCTCTGACGAAGCGGCATTTGCGGAATTTCTGCAAACGCATTGCCCGCAGACGGACCGCGAAACCGTGCAGCACCTGCTGGATGCCGTACAGGCGGCACAGTTTGCGCCCGATCCATGCACCGCCGAAACCGCGCAGGAGATACAGACCCTGTGCCGTAAATTACGCAAAAAACTGTGCAGACGAACGGTGTAGGGCTGTGCAAGGGGAAGCTTTACGCAAGAAATAATTGACGATTCGGCAAAAAATGATTATGATAATGGTAAATACATATCGGAAATGAGAAGCCATGCCACCTTTGCCGAAGAACGACAAGCCGATCGATATCACGCAAATCGCGCAGGCGCTTGGCGTATCCAAGACAACGGTGTCCCGTGCCATATCCGGCAACGGGCGCATCAGCGCAGCAACCCGCCAACGCGTGCTGGACTATGTAAAAAAGCATAACTATACCCCCAGTATGATGGCGCGCGGGCTGGTGAAGCGCTGCTCCTACAATATTTCGCTGGTGATTTCCACGCAATTTTCCGACTTTGAGCTGCCCTTTTTGCGCAAGGTGATGCGCTCTGTCTATCAGGTTGCCGGGGATTCCGACTACGATGTCCTGCTGACGCTGGTGGGCGAAAACGAAACCCGTCCTGTGGAACGACTGCTGGATAACCGCAAAATCGATGGTCTGATCTTGACTCGCACACTGGAGCGTGACCCCTTGATCCCGCTGCTGAAGGCGCGCAAGGTGCCGTTTGTCGCCATCGGTCAGCCGGAGGACGATCAGGTACTTTCCGTTGACCATGACCAGGTGGGCGGCTGCCGTGAGATGACCAGTCTGCTGCTGATGAAGGGCATATCGCGCTGCTGGGCGGCAGTATGCTGTACACCGTCAACCAATCCCGATTGGAGGGCTTCCGGCAGGCTTATGTCAAGATGTGGCAAAAAATTGACGAAAGCCTGCTGTTTTTGGAGCTGGAAAGCGACGATTTGCGCATGGAGGCTGTGCAACAGGCTGTAGAGCGCGGGGCGGATTGCATCCTGTGCATGGACGAACGGCTGGCACAGCTGACGCTGAATATGCTCAAGCAGCTGAACCTGCGCGTGCCGCAGGATATCCGGCTGGCGTCGCTGTATGATAATGAGAATCTGGTCAATACCGTGCCGCCCATCACCGCCGTGCAGTTTAATGCGGATATCCTTGGCTTAAAAGCAACGCAGCAGCTGCTGTGCGCCTTGCAGGGGCAGCCTGTTGAAACCCGCATGGAGTTGGGTTACCAGGTAAGCCTGCGGGAATCGACGCAGACGTAAAATCCAAGCGCACACAGAGGGGTGTGCGCTTTTTTGTCTGACCCATCAAACCGTGTATATTTTCAGGAAAATGTACAAAACATGGCAAAATAAAACAAAAAGTCCCGAATTGCAGATACAAGCAATTCGGGACTTGATAGGATTTATAGAAGAACCTTAACTGTCAGGTCTTTCCAACTCCCCGGCCAAAGTACGTAACCACGCGAATTTCGATAGGCGCGAGCCTGTTCGTAATTCAACTTAATGGTTATACTCGGCTGGCAAATCAGCCGCGAGGCGACTTGATGGCAGCCTGCTTATTGGGTCGTTATCATAGGTATGTACCCAAAAGCGCGTACTGTTTGCATCCTCAAGTATCCTATTGACGGCCCCATCCCCTTTCTTCGCTTTTGTTTTTCCCGGCATGATTTTTTCCGCCGAAATCGAATGGTAATTGTACGTTCCGCGCACATTGCATTGAACAGTGCATGACTCTTGAAATAGATTTAGTTCCCAGATGAATTTCTGTCCATCGATGGAGAAGATTCTCAGCACAAATCTGTCCAGAAATTCCCGGCTGATTTCATCGTTTGGGAACGACTCTTGCCAGCTGAGTGCTTCCTCTACCTTTTCACTATTGGCAGCTCCGTTTTCTTGTTCCTGCTGGTATTCTTCTAAAATATCCTGCCGGTGATCCTGCCAAACGTTTTTGTAAATTTCTCGCGCCATCAATTCGAGCTTCCATGCTTGCACATTGGGGGCGCTGCATTTGGGGGCTACATTCCTCAGTGACCGCTGATAACAGATATATCGAACAATGCCTTTCTCTGCGCGGAACGCCCGCATTCTGGCTCCGCAGCCACAAAACAGGCGGCAAGCCCATTTGTCGGCGTGTTCGCTCTTTCCATACAAGTAAGCCTGCGTTATATTGCCGTCTTTGTACGACTGCCATGCATGTCTGCGGCGCTGACATTTATCCCATAGTTCCTCTGAAATGATTGGCTCAAAACTGCCTTTCACCAGAATGTAATCCTGTTCGCTGTTCTTGATGCTTTTATGGCTGAGGAAATCATCAATATGCGATTTGTTGTACGTCAAATACCCTTTATAAATCGTATTCTTGGTGATTGAGAGGACCTGACGCGCGCTCCATTGTGGCATTCCGGATTTATTCGGTGCGCCTTCTTGCGTTAGTGTCTGGGCTATCTCGGTGCCATTTATGCCATCAGCATACCAAGCAAAAATTTTTCTGACAGTCTCTGCCTGACTTTCCTGCACCACAAGCGTATGAGCCTTTTTATCACGCTTATATCCAAACGGTGTCGGTCCCGCAACATAGGTGCCTTTTTTCTGTGACGTCTGAATGCCCGCCTTGGTGCGTTCACTCATTTTACGGCTTTCATCTTGCGCAAGGCTTGCCATAATGGTCAGGCGAACTTCTCCATCGCCACGCATCGTCCAGATGTCATCATTGACGAAGTACACTTCAACGCCGTACTGTTTCAGCTCACGGGTCGTAACCAAAGTATCCACCGTGTTTCGGGCAAAACGGGAAACCTCGCGGGTCACGATTAGGTCAAACTTCTTTTTCCGGGCATCTCGCAGCATCTTCATAAAAGAAGGCCGGGTTTTCATGCCAGTACCTGAGATTCCTTCATCGGCGTATTGCCCAACCACCGTCCAATTCGGATGATGTTCTGCAAGCTCCAGATACCAGTTCATTTGATTTTTCAGTGCTGATATTTGCGCCTCAAGTTCCGTGGACACGCGCCCATAGAACACGACTCTGCGCGGGCAGTTTTGCTGGTCTGCTTTATCATATTGCATCGATTTTCCCTCCTTCCCCATCAGTATAATACTGCATTCAGTATTTTCAAAATGTACAAGTCAATGACTCAATCATGGTATAGAAAAGCCGTGGAAGAAGGTTCCTTCCACGGCATGATCTTTATACTACTTTTTCAATAAGGCACTGATGTTTCTTCGTTTTCTTGTCATAGTTGATAGCTACCAAGAGAAGATTTCCTGTATAGCCACGCAGCGAATCCGGATATTTCTTTTCCTTAATCTGCTGCATCGCAGTCTCCGCCGTTTGGTTCCACTTCAACTCCACAACAAGCGCCGGATAGTCATTTCGGCACTCCGGTTTTGGAACGAAAACGAAGTCTGCGAAGCCCCTGCCTGTGGGCAGCTCTCGAACCGGCTTAAAGTAATATTGCATAGCGCTCAGGTATGCAATCGCCAAGACGCTGCTCAAGGAGTTTTCATTGTTGTACTGGATGGCAGAAACATAGTCATCATGGATTTTCTCAACCTGAGTGGCTACTGCATCGCCATCCATATCCAATGTCGCATCCAGCAACTTCTCAGACTCCTGCTGGAACAGCAACATCTCATTCCAATGCTTGCTTTCCACCGCAAGTGTCAATTCCTGCCGGATTTCCTCATTCGGAACGAACGCTGTTTTTCTGTTCTGGTCATATCCCAAGTAGCCAAGATGGATCATATATGTCAAAACATCATCTTTGCTTTGGATATTAACGGTATCGTTCTTGAAGGTAGCCGTGTTTACTTTAACTTCCCCACCGGAAAGCATTTCAATGATTGCCGTTTTCAGCCCATCATAGTTCATGTTGATAAGAGGAACGATTGCTTCATAGGAAGCCGTTTCCGACCAGTAGCTCTTAAACTCTCCCTTCAGCATAACGCTGACAACAGCTCTGGGATTATAAACTTGGTAATCCCGCAGCAAGTAACCATCGTACCACTTTTTTACCTTGTCAAAGTCTTTGTGGTACTCCTCGCAAAGATTCTTAACTTCTTCTTCCGTAAAGCCAATGAAAGGTGCCAACGTGCCGGCACTGACCATGGTAAACTCATCGAAGTTATTCAAGGCCGACTGCGTTTTTTCCTTTTTGATTGGCAGAATGCCGGTGAGGTATGCAAGCTGAATGTATTTTGTCGGCTCTGTACCTTTGAATAAGCCTCTCAGGAAATAGATATATTCTTCTTGAACAGCCTTATTGGTTGCTTCATCTCGGATCAGAATATCCCATTCATCAATAATCACAATAAATTTCTGACCGGTCGAGTTTCTGATGCGCGACAAAGCGTCCGCCAATGTCAACACGTCGTTAGGAAGAACTTCAGGGTAGTACTCTTTTAGTTCCTCCAAAACCGATTGCGTAATGTAGGATATAATACTTTTGATGTCTGCACAACTGGACAAAAACCATTGTACATCTATATGGATCACATCATACTTGTTGAGATGCTTTTTGAAGTCGCTACTCTTGCCGATTGTAAGCCCATCGAACATCTTTTCTGAATCGCAGCCTTTGCTGTAATAGGCTGCCAGCATATTAGCCGTATAGGACTTACCAAATCTCCGGGGGCGGCTATTGCAGATATATGCTTCTGGTGTATCAAGAACGCTGTTGGTATATTCCAGCAGACCCGTTTTATCCATATAAATTTTTGAATTCAGTGCAACTTGAAACGCACTATTATCCGGATTCACGAATCTTCCCATTTCGCCAAAGCCTCCTTCAGAAGTCATTTATTTCTAACTATTCAAATGACATTAGTATAGTCATATAGTACCATTTATCGATACAAATAGCAAGTTGGAAATTTTCCTATAATAGTACAAAAGCGCCGCAGCAGGGATTTCTTTCATAGCATGATCTATCATCGCAGACGCCTCATCTGCTATGACGATGATTAAATTTTGCCACATGGAATCCTGCTTTCTGCATATAATCTTCAAAAATATATGCAGATAAAACTCGAAAGGCGCAATAAGCCACAAATTGCGATAATTTCCCTTCGATGAACCTGTCAGATGTCATCTGTTTGAACCATTCGGAATTCCCGAATAGTTGCCATCACGGTCTATTCCTCATCCGAATTATAATATTACCATTTACTGATTCAAATAGCAAATCTAGCGTCATTCCATAACGACACAATAATGCCGTGGAAGTATTTCCTCCACGGCACGATCTGTCGTTATAGCTGTGCGTTTCTCTCCCTCTGCAAATTCCAGACAGGCAACCCTTCCCGGCGCTTTGCCTCGCATCACTTTGCAGCCATGCGATATGTTTTCTCGCATCTTGGCACGCTCGTGGAATCCAGTCATGGCGCTGCTTCCCCAATGCGGTACAGCAGAGGACGCTATTCACTTTTTCGGAGGTTTGGAACCTCCTAATACATAAGAGAACAGCGAATCGGATTTTTTCCACAACTTTTTCAATTTTCTTTTTTTACCAGAAATATATAGACAGCGATATTCCATTCTGCTATCTCGACCAGTTCTGCCAAGGTGGGCAGTCACACAAGATGAAAGTGGATGCACTCCTCCGCGAGTGTCAACGCTTTGTCGGCAAGCATTTTGAGCCGTTCAATACTACAGAAATGATGAATGTTGCCCTGCTGTAAACGCGCATTGATTTGTCTAAGGCCGAGTACAAACAGTTTTACGAACGATACATAAAAACCATGAAGTTGAAAATTAGCGCTGACGGAAATGTGACGATTGAATTCGACGGATAGGAGCAAAATTCCTACAACAAAAGGAAATCTGCACAAAATGTCAACGAAACGCCCGAAACATCTTGACAATCATTTCTTGTGGTGGTACAACAAAAAAAAGAGCAGTTGAAAGGCATCTATTATGTATACAGTTACAAAGGGCCTCAACAACAATATTGTCATGGCGCGGGCTGAAGATGGCAGAGAGTGTGTGCTAACTGGCTCAGGAATTGGCTTCCGTAAAAGCCCAGGCGCGCCGGTTTTAGAGCAGCAAATAGAACATATCTATTATGGCTTGGATAAGCTACAGGAAAAATGGCTTTATCTGCTGGGGCAGTGCTCTCCTGTGGCATTGGCTGTTTCACGGTCTATATTACAAGAGGCCGAGCGGCGCGGAAAGCTCCATTTGACACCTGTAGCACTGATTATAATCAGTAATCACTTGACATGTGCTATGGAGCGCACACGTGAACACGCTCCTGTTTCCTCAATGTTGCAGGAAGCAGTTATGCTGGTATATCCAGACGAATATCAGCTCAGTAAGAAATCATTCTCATTATTATATCGGAAATACGGAATCCTTATACCGGAATCTGAAGCTGTAATTTTAGCACTTTGTATAGTAGATGCCGCAAGTAATGGCTGTCCCGGACATTTAACGGCAGCTCAAAAAGCAGCTGAGGATATTCTGGAATTGGTTCGCCATAATTGCAATGTTCGTGACGATGCGGAAACTCTGGAATTCACAGCATACATCAAGTTACGATGCTGGTTAGTCAGCCTAGGGAAAACGCATCATTCTGTATTGGAAATTCCGGATGAAATGCTGGATATTCTATACAGTAAAATAGTAGGCTCAAGAGACTGCATAACAGCGGTGGCCAACTATCTTGCAGACAAATTTCAGTACACAATGCAGCAAGAAGATATTTTGAACTTCCTGCTGCGATTAAATAGAATTGTATAAAACGCGGAGTGTTACCGGCTATGCGGGCATGATCCACGGGAAAAGCTTATTGTCTTTTTCCGTGGATTTTTGCTTTATGGCGCGGGAGTTTCTGCGGAAGGAGGCAGTCGAACAGGAAAAATCCCATATTTCTACTGCGGGTAATTTTGCTGACCCACAGCAAAAGTTGTGCATCGGGAAGTACCGATGGGAGGAAGTAGTATGAAAAAGCTATGGAAAGCCTTTATCACAAACCTATCAAAATTAGGACGCGCAATGCTGGTTCCGATTGTGGCAATGCCGGCTATTGGCATTTTGGGACGCTTGGGCGCAGCGGATATGCTAAATATTCCGCTTATGGAAACTGCATCAAATGCAATCACGAATAACCTCGATATGCTTTTTGCCTTTGGTGCCTGCTTAGCTTTTGCAAAGGCAAAAGACAAGACATTTCCTATGATTGGTGCGGCTGTTGGCTTGTTTGCCTTTAAAGCATGCCTGAGCAGCCTAAATGAAGATATTGGCATGGGTGTTTTTGCCGGTATTGTCGTAGGTACATTGGCAGCAATTCTGTTTAATTACAGCCGTGAATGGAAAACCCCGGAAATGTTCAGTCTCTTTACCGGCGACCGTTTCATTATTGTTCTGGCGCCGATTTTTGCAATTCCACTGGCATTACTGTTTAACATTATATGGCCACCGATTCAGAACGGCCTTGACAGCTTGGCAATGTGGATGGCTGGCTCTGGCGTGATTGGTATTTTCCTGTTTGGTTTCTTGAACCGTGCATTGATCCCCGTCGGTCTGCACCATGTCATCAACAGCTATCTGTGGTTCCAGATGGGTTCTTTCACCAATGCAGCCGGCGATGTAGTTATGGGTGATATTCCTCGCTTCTTGGCTGGCGACCCCACTGCGGGTGTCTTCATGACCGGTTTGTATCCTGTATTCCTGTTTGGTCTGCCCGGTGCCTGCCTTGCTATGTATAAGTGCGCGAAGAAAGACAAGAAATCCGAGGTAAAATCGCTTATGATTTCCGGTGCCGGCACCTGCTTTATTGCTGGTATTACCGAGCCCGTTGAGTTCCTGTTTGAATTCGTTTCTCCGAAACTTTATCTGCTGCATTGCCTGTTCAGCGGCCTTGGCGGTGCGATTTTCTACTTTATGAACGTCCGCCTCGGCATCTCCTACAACGTTGATATTATCGACTATATTCTGAACTTCAATCTGGGCAGCAACGCAATTTTGATTCTGCCTGTTGGCATTCTGTTCTTCTTCTTGTACTATTTCAGCTTTAAGTGGGTTATCATGCACGACAACGTCCTGACCCCGGGTCGTGCTGAAGAAGATACTACAACTGCTGAAATCACTGACGATGAAAAGAACTTCACCATGAATAACACCAACAACGAGTTTGTTGCGAAGAAAATGTTGCAGAATCTCGGCGGCAAAGAGAATATCGCTTCGTTGGAATGCTGCGCAACGCGCTTGCGTATTGAAGTAAAAGATGCACAAAAGGTTGAAACAGATAAGATTCGCCAGATGGGCGTTAAGGGTGTTGTGTTCCTGACGGATACAAACCTGCAGGTTGTTGTCGGTACAAGCGTACAGAAAGTTAAAGCTGCTATGGACGAACTGCTTTAAGGAAGGCTCTAACTATGGAAATTCTCACTCAGGAACGGATTGATCAATTTCTGCATCTGTTGCGGCAGAACGGCATTGAAACACACGCTATAACAATTTATCAGCAGGACAAATGCCTACTGAACCGTGCGTTTTTCCCTTATGAAGTAACAGCGTTGCACCCTTTGTATTCTGTGTCCAAGTCTTTCCTCTCTGCAGCTGTCGGATATCTCGTGGTGGACGGTCGTGTTGACCTTAATACACCGTGGCTTACCTATTGCCCGGAATACGCCGACAAGGTCGTTGACTCTCGCTTCAAAGATGTCACAGTTCGACATCTCTTGACCATGAATCTGGGGCAAGACAACGAGGCTGTTATGCACGGCTCCGATGATTGGGCTGAAAATACAGTCGCGAAACGGATGACATATCAGCCGGGAACAAAATTCTTCTATAACAGTATGTGCTCGCATTTTTTATCAGTTATGGTACAGGACATAACTGGGCAAAAGGTAGTAGATTTTCTTGCTAAGCGGCTGTTTGAACCCCTCGGTATAACAAACTACTATTGGGAAGAGGACCTATTAGGGCACAACACCGGTGGGTTCGGATTGCACTTGGCAACGCAGGATTTAGCAAAGTATGGCTTGTGTCTATTACATCATGGTGTATATAACGGGGAGCAAGTTATTCCCGAAAGCTGGGTAGTTGCCGCAACAGCAAAGCAAGTAGAAAATGCCTCGGAATATCCAGTGGCCCGTAGTGAGAACCGACAGGGATATGGCTATCAATTTTGGATGTGTACACATGATGCCTTCCGTTGCTCTGGCTTGCACGGTCAGCTGTGCTTTGTCCAGCCCAAGAACCAGCTTGTCATAGCAATGTCCAATGCAACAACCGGCAGTCAAGCAGTGTTGAACTGCTTATTTGAAGCAATGGATTATCCGAAAACCGTAGAGCCCTTTACCGAATTTTCTATTCCGATGGCCGGTGGCAAAGCATCCAGCTGTGATACCATCGCTTTGCAGGGAACGTTGTCTGCTATGGCGAATCCTGCCGGAATCACAAAGTTGTCGATACAGCAGGAGGACACCTCCCGCCTACGCATGGTATTCTATCGCGGTACTGAACAATTCTCATTTAGCGCTGGCTACGGGGAATGGCTTCGTCAACAAGATAACTGGGATGGTTTTTCAACCTTTATCGCGGCAGACAGCATGAAAGAAATGCCGCGGCTTTCGGGTCAGGATGTTCTCTTTGCGAGCTACGGATGGCTCAGTGATTCAACGCTGGAAATCCGTATGCGGGCGCTAGATCGTTCTGCAGGATATACGCTGCTGTTTACGGTTGATAAAAAGTATCTAACCCTGCACTACAGTGTAAACGCGCTGTATAGTCCTTTTACCAGTTTTGATGTTACCTTTTTGCGGTAATGCCCCTTCACACAAGATAATCATATAATACAGGAAGCATATATCTGATGTGCCCCGCTTGGGGAACAAAGCGGATATATGCTTCCTTTTTTGTTGTTTCAATTTTTGCCATTAATCATCACCGTATCGATATAGAATGCAATAAGCGCTTCCATAATTCCATTATAAATCATGGCTTGTCCCATAATTCGCACTTACAAGCCAACGAACTAAAATTTGTGCAGAGCGCACAATTCTTTTCGACATGGTTGGTATGCTATGACGAGCTGAATACCATAAATTGTAAGCCAAACTACAAGGAAAAGCCATCGAACACATCAACAGCTCTAAAGCTTGGTGCGCCGGTGGAATCACAAATATTCTTTTTGAATTTCTCGATTTTCTTTTTTTACCAGAAATATATCCACACGCATATCTTTCCACAAACCGGGGTGGATCTTAATCCCACGCGATTTCTGATACTCATAGGCTGTCACAAAGTCAACCGCAAAACTCAAAAGTGGTATCTTTTCATCCAGCACGCTCACCTGATTTTCTTGACAGCTTTCCAGCCATTCCACCAACTTACGCTTTCTTTTGGTTCGGCTCATGTTCAAAAAGAAATCCTGTGGACGACATATTGTCGCGCAATCGGGTCCAGCACTTTCTTTATCCTGCTTGCCGATTTGCTCTTTCTCAATATCATAGGGAACGCCACTTTTATAGGTAACCATCGCTATCGGCTGCCTTTCCGATTGGATAGGCATGATCTGCTGCACATTCATCAACTGCAACATCCAAATGTAGCGGTTATTGCTTTTTACAATCCGGTTGGCATACCTGTCCAGAAAGCCCGGCTCTATTTTACCATCCGGAAAAGAGGCATCATCGCTGAGTGCAGCCTCGATGCTGTGCATATCTAACCTTGCTTTAGGACGCTGTTCCTGTATGGAACTTTGCAGTAAGCCTTCGACATTTATAATCTCATTGTTGATTTCCGTACTTCTGCTTAAGAAATCATCCATAGTTATGCTTCGGCTTGCCCGCTGGCTGACAAGATCGTCCAATTCCTCATTCAGCGCAGAGAGCTTGTTCTCCAGCTGGTTTCCATCATTCGGTGTACCGGTAGTGTTCAGATTTGCATCCAACATCCGCAAAAGACCCAGTATATCCTCGGCATTTTCTTTCCAAACTGTACGGAACACTTCCCTTGCCATCAATTCCAGCTTCCATTCAGATGCGTATGGTGCCGGACAAGGAATGCCGTTCAGTGCTCTGGCGGCATCTTTCTTTTTGAACATTTTCGACCGTGCACAGATAAGCCGCATATTTTTCCCACCGTTGGCCGTTTTATCGTAGCCTTCGATTTGGAATCGCATCCCACAATCGCAAAACAGAATTTTCGTCCATTTGTTCTGCGGAAAGGACACACCAAATTTATGGGCACGACCATCTTTTCCTTTGACAAATGCAGCTCGCTTACTGCGGATCTGATTGCAGGTTTCCCATAGCTCCTCTGAGACGATTGGCTCAAAGTTTCCCTTTACAAGAACAAAGTCCTCCTCGCTGTGATTGATGCGGTTATGGCTGAGGAAGTCATCAATATGGGATTTATTATAGGTCATATAGCCCTTGTAAGTGGGCTTGCGGAGTACCCGTGATACCTTGCTCGCCGTCCAGCTCAGGCCACCACCGCCATCCTTGCGGTTTTCTTCTATAAGCATTTTGGCAACAGTCGTTTCTCCGTGCCCCTCGGCGTACAGATTAAAGATTCTTCGCACCGTTGCCGCCTGTTCCTCATTGATTACATAAGTTCCATCCACACGGTCATAACCGATAATATTACCGCTGCCATAGAGTACACCTTTCTCACGGCTCATCTTCTGTCCGGCTTTTACGCGCTCACTGGTCTTGCGGCTTTCATCTTGGGCAATGCTCGCCATAATGGTCAAGCGAACTTCTCCATCACCGTCCATTGTCCAGATGCCATCATTTACAAAATAGACTTCCACGCCGTATTGCTTCAGTTCTCGCGTAGCATTCAGCGCATCCACCGTGTTACGCGCAAACCTCGACAATTCACGTGTGACAATCAAGTCAAAGCGGTGTTCCTTTGCGTGCTCTATCATCCGCATAAATGATGGACGTTTCTTCATTTGGGTACCGGTTATGCCTTCGTCTATGTACTGCGCTACAACGGTCCAGTTGGGATTGCGTAATGCAAGGTCTGTATACCATTCCATCTGATTTCCCAGCGCAGATAGCTGTTCCTCATGTTCTGTTGAAACGCGGCCATAAAACACCACCCTGCGCGGTCGATTCTTGTAATTCCCAATATAGTCTGTCATTTCGAACGCCTCCTTGTTCTTTCATTGTACAAGGGGCAAATTCATAAGGGAAATGTACAAAAACACTGGTACACTTGCCATCCTTGTATGAGCGTTGCTGCTCTATACTATAAGAGTACGTTCTCTTGATTTTTTTCCACAATTACTATTTTTAGTTCATTGCACTTGACATACATCAAGTAGCCATGCCACGCAGATAGCATTTTTTCAGAACATATCAACAAAAATGACCCTGCACGATTCTGTGCAGGATCAAAATATATATTCGTTTTATATAGCCGTCTTCGGATTCATGAAAGCCGACAAGGCCCGCATAACAGCAACAGCCGTCACGGCGGGTAAAGCCGTGACGGCTATTTTGGAGATCAGCTGCGTCCCATTTCGTTTTTGCGGTCAGGTGCTGTTTATCTGCGGCGTTTCTTTTTGCGCATCACGAAAACGCCAGCCAGCGCCACACCGCCGACAATCGGCAACGCAACCCACCATACAGGGAGCTTTGTTGCGGGGGCAGTTAGCGCGGGAGTCGGGCTACTGTCCGGTTTTGCGGTAGCAGTGGGCGCGAGAGCTGGGCTGCTCTCCGGCTTTGCGGTAGCAGCAGGCGCAGGGGTCGGGCTGCTGTTTGGTTTTGCGGCGGCAGCAGGCGCAGGGGGCGTGCTGCTATCCGGTTTTGCGGCAGCAGCAGGCGCAGGGGGCGTGCTGCTGTTCGGTTTTGCGGTGGCAGCAGGCGCGGGCGTCGGGCTGCCGTTCGGTTTTGCGGTGGCAGCAGGCGCAGGGGTCGGGCTGCTCTCCGGTTTTGGGGTAGCCGTGGGCGCGGGGGTCGCAGGTGCTGCGTCCTTTTCAAAAATTGCCTTGATTTCCACATTTCCGTCCGGCATGGTGAACTTATCGTTCTCGATAGTCACACCGCCGCTGACGACCTGCCACTCCTTAAAATGATAGCCCGTATTCGGTGTGGCGCTCAGGGAAATGTTCGTACCGGCCGCAGCGGTGGAAGGAGTTGCGGCACCAGTGCCGTTTCCGTCATTACTGACGGTGACGGTGTAGGTGGAGGGGGTAATAACGCTGTTCTTCCACAGTGCTTTGATCTCAATATCCCCGTTCACGGTGTAGGAATCTCCCACCTTGTACTCCGTGCCGCCGATCTCCCAAGCCTTGAACTCCTGATTGGCGGGAGCGGTGAAGCCGCACTCGGGCAGGATGTAATTTGTCTCTGCCTTGACGGTAACAGGCTCCATGCTGCCGCTGCCGCCGTTGCCATTGAAGGTGATCGTACAATCCGCGAGTGGCGCACCCTCACCCACCGTGACCGCCACATCGGGGCCGGCAAAGTGGTTGTTATCCTCCGCATAGCGGACGAAGTAATTGCCGGCAGGCAGGTTTTCAATCTCGATACCGGTGCAGGCGGTGTAGGTAATCTCGCTCTCCGCACGGTATTCCATCGTTGCACCCACGCCGCTGATCTTGCCGTCGCTGCCGCCCTCGGTAGTGGGCGCGACACCGATCAAGCCGTTAGGCGCTTCCTGCGTGGCTTTGCCGATGCTCCACGCCGCGGTCACGGCCCCAGTGCTGCCGTCCGCCCATCTGCCGGTCTTGGATGTGACGCGAACGGTGTAATCGCCCGCGTCCGTGGCGGTGTTGCCGGAGATGTCCATAGTAGCGAGATCATAGCCGTTCACGGTCGCGGTATGCACAGAGCCGTTATAAGTATATGTTCCCGTTACGCTGATGTTGGGCTTTGCGGGATCGGTGGGCACGGGAGGCGCGTCCTCCTCGAAGATTGCCTTGACCTCCACATTGGTGCTCGGCATGATGAACTTATCGTCCTTGATGGTCACGCCGCCGCTAATGACCTCCCACTCCTTAAAGTGGTAGCCGGTGTTGGGCGTAGCGTTCAGGGTGATCTCTGTGCCGACAACAGCTTTTGCATGAGAGGCGGAAGCCGTGCCGTTTCCGTCCGTTTTCACGGTGATGGTAAACTCGGTGGGTGCAGGAGGTGCATCTTTCTCGAAGATTGCTTTGACCTCCACGTTGTCGTTCGGCATGAGGAACTTGTCGTCCTTGATGGTCACGCCGCCGCTGATGATCTGCCACTCCTTGAAGTGGTAGCCGGTATTGGGCGTAGCGGTCAGGGTGATTTCTGTGCCGGCCGCAGCGGTGGAAGGAGTTGCGGCACCAGTGCCGTTTCCGTCATTACTGACGGTGACGGTGTAGGTGGAGGGGGTAATAACGCTGTTCTTCCACAGTGCTTTGATCTCAATATCCCCGTTCACGGTGTAGGAATCTCCCACCTTGTACTCTGTGCCGCTGATCTCCCAAGCCTTGAACTCCTGATCGGCGGGAGCAGTGAAGCCGCAGTCGGGCAGGATGTAATTTGCCCCTGCCTTGACGGTCACGGGCCCCATGCTGCCGCTGCCGCCGTTGCCGTCAAAGGTGATGGTACAGTCAGCAAGCGGCGCACCCTTGGCCACAGTGACCTCCGCATCGGGGCTGGCAAAGTGGTTGTGATCCTCCGCATAGCGAACGAAGTAATTACCAGCGGACAGGTTTTCAATCTCGATACCGGTGCAGGCGGTGTAGGTAATCTCGCTCTCCGCACGGTATTCCATCGTTGCATCCACGCCGGTGATCTTGCCGTCGCTGCCGCCCTCGGTAGTGGGCGCGACACCATTCAATCCAATGGGCGCTTCCTGCGTGGCTTTGCCGATGCTCCACGCCGCAGTCACGGCATCGGTGCTGCCGTCCGCCCATTTGCCGGTCTTGGATGTGACGCGAACGGTGTAATCGCCCGCGTCCGTGGCGGTGTTGCCGGAGATGTCCATAGTAGCGAGATCATAGCCGTTCACGGTCGCGGTATGCACAGAGCCGTTATAAGTATATGTTCCCGTTACGCTGATGTTGGGCTTTGCGGGATCGGTGGGCACGGGAGGCGCGTCCTCCTCGAAGATTGCCTTGACCTCCACGTTGGCGCTCGGCATGATGAACTTATTGTTCTTGATGGTCACGCCGCCGCTGATGACCTCCCACTCCTTGAAGTGGTAGCCCTTGTTTGGCTTGGCGGTCAGGGTGATCTCCGTACCGACCACCGCTTTTGCATGAGAGGCGGAAGCCGTTCCGTTTCCGTCCGTTTTCACGGTGATGGTAAACTCGGTGGGTGCAGGGGGTGCATCCTCCTCGAAGATGGCCTTGATCGCAACATTGGTGTCCGGCATGGTGAACTTGTTGTTGGTGATTACAAGTCCTGCCGGAGATTCGACCTGCCACTCCTTGAGGTGATAGCCCTTGTCGGGCGTAGCGCTCAGGGTGATCTCCGCACCGGCAACAGTCTTTGCGGGAGAGGCGGAAGCCGTTCCGTTGCCGCCGCTGGTCACGGTGACGGTATGCTCGGTAGGCGCGGGAGGCGTATCCTCCTCGAAAATTGCTTTGACCTCCACGTTGTTGCCCGGCATGGTGAACTTGTTGTTCTTGATGGTCACGCCGCCGCTGATGACCTCCCACTCCTTGAAGTGGTAGCCCTTGTTTGGCTTGGCGGTCAGGGTGATCTCCGTACCGACCACCGCTTTTGCATGAGAGGCGGAAGCCGTTCCGTTTCCGTCCGTTTTCACGGTGATGGTAAACTCGGCAGGCGCGTCTTTGGTTATCGTAATAGACAGCTCCTTCGTATCGCTGCCCACGCTGTTTTCCGCCTTAACGGTGAATTTGGCGGTGCCATCCGCAGTAGGCGTGCCGCTGATCTCGCCGGTGTCCTTGTTCAGGCTCAGATCGGCAGGGAGATTGCTGTCGTCAATGCTCCACGTGATGGGCGTAGTGCCGGTGGCGGTCAGAATCTGGCTGTACGCCTCGCCCACCTTGCCGTCCGGCAGGGTGTCCGTGGTGATGGTCACGCTATGGCTGCTGGGAGCAAACTGTGCCGTCAGCTTGGTTACATCCGCCGAAACGTTATCTCCCGGTTCGTAGAGCTCGCCATCGCTGCCAAGCCACTTAAAGTAGTTGTCGGTATTTCCGTCGGGGCGGGTCAGGCCGTCGGACGCAGGCGCGGCAAAGCTCTCGCCGCTTTTCACAATGATTTGAATATCCTCAGAGCTATTACCCAGCTTGCCGCCGCCAAGATCGAGGGTAACGGCTTTCAGCCCATTAGGCTTCAGTGTATCAGGGTTCAGAACTTCAAGGATGGGGCGGAAACCGAGGTGCGATCCGGAGTCCGAAGCATTGGTGAAATTCCAATTGCGAACCGAGCTGTACCCACGCATTGCACGGCCCTGCGCCCAATTGTGCGCAACATCCTGTCCCCACGAATTTGTCGCGTTACAGTTTCTGATATATCCGTCATATTTGTCCAGTATCTTGTCCCATTCGTTGCTTTGAGGGTTGCCGCGTACAGAATCGCCAGAGCCTCTATAAGAACGTCCTGCTGACGGCACGCGCATTGTATATTCCACGCTGTCGGCAGTGTAGTTTTTTCCAAAAATCAGACCTGCGGCATTCAGATTCTCCCAGCTTATCGTATGCGTTACGGCAAAGTCCGCCACAAACAGGCTGTGGGGATATTTGTGCTTCTCTGCATACTCATCGGTGGTTGCCATCTCCGACGTGAGCGCGTAGGCGTCCACTGTCCCGGCGTAGGTAAAGGGAACATAGTGCAGCGACGCATCCGGCAGGCTGCCGTTCGCCGTGCCGGGAATACCCGCATCGGAGAGGTCAAAGTAATATGTGACGCCGGGAACGAGGGTGAACTGCTCTATGGAATCAAACTGCGCCGTCAGCTTGTTCACGTTTGCCGGGACGCTGTCACCCGGTGCGTAGAGCGCACCGTCGCTGCCGCGCCACATAAAGTAGCTGCCTGTATTTCCGTCGGGACGGGTCAGACCATTGGAGGCAGGTGCGGTAAAGCTCTCGCCATTTTTTACGATGATTTGGATATCCGAGCCGATGCTCAATCTGCCGCTGCCCAATGTGCCGCCGCCAAGGTCAAGGACAACGACTTTCAGTCCGTCAGAGCCCAGCGTGTCCGGGTTCAGGACTTCAAGGACAGGGCGGAAACCGAGGGCCTCGTTGGAACGCGTAGCAACGGTGCGGTGCCAGATGCGGGGCGCATTGTACCCTCGGCTTGCACGGTCCGACTCCGAACTGCTCGTAGTATCTTGTCCAAACGAATATATCTGTCTAAAGTTTTTGATATATCCGTTGTCCTTGTCCAGCATCTTGTCCCATTCGTTGCTTTGTGGTATGCCGTGTTGGGAATAGTTCGAGCCTACGCCACTACTTCCCACGGACGGCGCACGCAGCGTATATTCCACGCCGCCGGAGGTGTAGCCTTTTCCGAAAATCAGACCCGCGGAATTCAGATTCTCCCAGCTTACCGTATGCGTTATGGCATAATCCGCCACAAACAGGCTGTGGGCATATTTGTTCTGCTGCGCATACGCCGCAGTAGTTGCCATCGTTGATGTGAGCTTGTAGGCGTCCACTGTCCCGGCATAGGTAAAGGGAACATAATGCAATGTTTTGTCCGGCAGTCTGCTGTGCGCCGTGCCGCGGATGCCTGTACCGGAGAGGTCAAAGTAATACGTGCCGCCAGGAACGAGGCTGAACTGCTCTATGGGCGCAAACCGCGCCGTGAGCTTGTTTACGACCGCTGGAACACTGTCGCCCGGATCGTAGAGCTCGCCATCGCTGCCAAGCCACATAAAGTAACTGCCGGTATTCCCGTCCGGGCGGGTCAGGCCATTGGAGGCAGGTGCGGTAAAGCTCTCGCCTTTTTTTACGATGATCTGGATATGATCCGAGTTGCTGCCCAATTTCCCGCCGCCAAGGTCGAGAGTAACGACCTTCAGCCCGTCAGAGCCCAGCGTGCCGGGGTTCAGGACCTCAAGGACGGGGCTGAAACCGAGGTTCGGGGCGGAATCCGTAGTAGCGTAGCTGATCCAGTAGCGGGCCGAAAAGTATCCGCGAACCGCACGGAACGATGCGTCTTCACTATCCTGCCCCCACGAAAACATCTCGACCCAGTTTTTGATATATCCGCCGTTCTTGTCCAGTATCCTGTCCCATTCGTTGCTTTGGGGCGTGCCGTGTTCTGAATCGCCCGAGCCTGTACTATCACTTCCCGCAGACGGCGCACGCAGCATATAGTCCACGCCGCCGGCTGCGTAGTTCTTGCCAAAAATCAGACTCGCATCGTTTAAGGCATTCCAATTTACCGTATGCGTTACGGCAAAGTCCGCCACAAACAGGCTGTGGGGATATTGGTTTTGCTCTGCATACTCCTCGGTGGTTACCATCTCTGATGTGAGCTTGTAGGCGTCCACTGTCCCGGCGTAGGTAAAGGGAACATAGTGCAGCGACGCATCCGGCAGGCTGCCGTTCGCCGTGCCGGGAATGCCCATTGCCGACAGATCGAAATAGTATCTGCCGCCGGGAACGAGGTCAAACTGCTCGTTGGCGGCTTCCTCTACCGTTAACGCTACCGCCTGAAATCTGCTGGCGTAGTCAGTCTTGTAATCACCGTTACACTGCTCGGAGAACACATAGAGTTTATAATTTCCGCTATCAAGGTCATACGGCAACGTAAAACTGAGCTGTGTGTCTGCAGCAGTGGGCTTCATGATTCTTCCATAGTGGGTCGCGCCGCTTTCACCCTCGATGATTGCAGAAATATATTCATTTTGTCCCGTTCTCGCCCCGGAAAAATTCAGCGTAACAGAGCCGCCAGGTTTTCCTACTGCGGCGGTTTCCGTTACCCGAAAAGTGCGGGTATCATCCAAAAGTGTCAATTTCCATTCGTCTCCGCTGTATTCCGGAATTTTGAAAATTCCGTCGGCAGCACCTTTGCCGCCAACGGCAGCAGAAACGAGGAGAACAGAGTCCGGCTTCAAGTTGAACGCAGGACGAGCTGCGTTGGTATCGTTTACCCATTCAGCACTCACACCACCGGAAGCGCTGACCACGCCTGCAGCGTTATAGTCTCGGTGAGGAGAACGAAGCCACCACCCGCCCGCACTATCACCATAATTGGCGATACGCGCATTGTCATCGATAAATCCGTAGGCTACTTTCCTCACTTCCTCTGCCGAGAGGAAAAACACCTTATCTCCATTCAGGATGTTCTCAGAACCCATAAAGTATCCATCAATGTATGGATCATCACTTTTGCTGGTTGCAAAAACAGCTTTTTGCTCCGTAGTGCTGAGATTCCTGTTGTAAAAGCCATTGCACCAGTCCTGCGCACGGCTTCCTCGCCAGTCGTTGGTATATGGGGTCGTGTAGTCAAATTCTACGCCGCCAAACTCCCCTGTCCCAAGCAGCGCATCAGAGAGCAGAAAAAATCCGTCGCCCTCCTGAGCATTGGGCATATTGGTTTTTGTATCCAGCACACGCCATTTGACGGTGCTGTTATCCCATGTGCCAAAATGAATATAGTCATAGCTGTTATTTGTGCTGTCATAACCGCTAATCCCGCTTGTACCGAGCTGTATGGCTTTTGTCCCGTCATTGTTGGCAAACACGGTCGTCGGCAAAAGGCCAAGCACCATGTAGCACAGCAGCATGATGCTGAGTATTCGTTTCTTCATTGGCTTTTCTCCTCCTGTTCGTGTCGGGCGGGCTTGCCTGTCCCGTCTTTTCTCTGGTTTTCCTTGCTTTTGAGCCGGAAGCACAGCGCGGTGATGACCACCGCCGCTGCAAAGGAGACGACGCCCACCAGCACATAGCCGCCCGCATCCTCCCGCAGCAGCATCGCACCGAAGCCGCCCCCGGCATCAGTCTGTCCCTGCCCGATGACCCTGTCCGCTGTCTGCAGCAGCACCGCAAACAACAGCATACATACAGCGCTCAGCCTGCCGATGCCGCGTTTCTGCCTTCGTCGGGTGTTTTTGCGTATCTGCCTTTTGACAAGCTCGACCCGTCTTACGGTATCATACATATCGGGGAAGCCTCCTTTCCGGTATTGCCTAAGCGTGAAAAGTTCTTTCACCTATATAGGTACAAAAATTCGGGAAAACTCTCACCCAAAATGCAAAAATTTACAAAAAAATTAAGAGCCGCCCAAAGGCGGCTCCTAAGAAGCGGATATTCGGTTATTTCTTCCGTGATATGCGAATTGCAGACAGCTTTCCCACCGTTACCAGCAGCACCGGCAGGGCGTAGGCGATGTACTGCGCTGCACCGCCGTAGGCAATCAGCAGGTTGTAGATGGCGTGCAGGGTGATCGCCGCGCCCAGCAGCCCGCAGGTTCCGGCAATCTTCAGCCATGTCCGCTGCCATGAGTAGGCAAGCCCGGCGCCCACAATAATACCGCACAAAACGTGCATGGCACCCGTACCGAAGCCCCGAAAAAAGATGAACGAGAATCGGTCGGCGCCGTTTTGGATGAGGTAGCACACGTTTTCAAAGGTGGCAAAGGCGAGCGCGACTGTGACGGCGGCGGGCTTGATTTTCTCGCTCTCCGGCTCAAACACCAGCAAGTAGAATGCCAGCGGCAGCAACTTCATGATTTCCTCCACCACCGGCGCAATCTCCGCCGTGGCAGCAAGGGCGTCTGCCTGATAGACCGCCGCAAAAAAGGTGTTGATGTAGGCGGAAAGCAGACACACGCCCATCCCGGCAAGGCAAAACACAAAAAAGCGAAGCTGCCGTCTGCCCATACACAAGGCGGCCACCAGCAGCGGGGACACCATACAGAGGAAGATATTCTCAATGTAGGTCATTCTTCCACCGCCTTTCTCACGGCGGGCAGCAGCCCCAACAGGGCGAGAGTCAGGAGCAGATCACACCAGAAAGCAGGGCTTGCGGGAGAGGTTGCCGACCAGAAGCAGCCCACCGTCCAGAGCAGATATTCCGAACCGACATAGCACAGCATACCGATGTGGAAATACCGCCGATTCCGCGCTTTGCCTGTCCGGGTGTCCGCATAAAACAGCCCCCGTACAGCGCAGAAGGACAGCCAGATCATCAAGCCGCACCAAATCAGGTTGGAGAGAACGTCCCCATACGTGCAGTAGAACACCAGCAGCGGCACACCAACCAAGAGGGCGAGCCACGCTTTTCGGCAACGAAAGCCGCGTTCCCCCGAATCGGTCAGCGTGGCCTGCAAAATTCGCAGAAAAATCACGCTGGCGACCCAGCCGAACTCCGACACATAAAAGACCCGCGGCGTGGTGTTGAACAGCAGCAGGTACAGTGTCCAGTAAAGCGACCCCAAGGCAAAGCAGCCGTAGAAGCAGAGCAGCAAAAAATACGCCTGTCTGCGGCTTTTTTGCCATGCAATACCCGAAAGCAGCGCGCCGAGGAAGGTGGTCAATAATTGCAACAGGTTCTCAATCAGCTCCATGCCGCCCCTCGTCTTCCCTATCCTGACTGTCCTCCCGATTTATCTGCCGAAGCCGGAAGCACAGAACAGTCACGCACACGCCCAAAAGAAAGGAGAAAAGCCCGATGACAATATACCCCAGCGCCGCGCCGCCGCCATACATACTGGCAGCGGTTTCATAGCCCGCGAAATCGCCGGGGCGGACCCCCGCAACCATACCGGGCATGGCAAAGGACACACTCACGATCAGCACAAGGCACGCCGCCGCAGCAGAAAGTGTGGTGATCGTACTGCGTCGCCGCTGTTCCCTGCGCTGTCTTGCGGCGATGCGCCGCTTTGTTTCCGCAAAGCGTTCTTCATGGCTCCGCATTTGTGATTCCCTCCCGTTCCAATAGTTTGCGCAAGCTCTCTTTTCCGCGATACACCAGATTGGTGATCTGCTTCACGGTTTTTCCCGTGACCTCCGCCGCCTGCGCGTAGCTCATCCCCTCAAAATAGGTCAGATACAAAACCTCCCGATAGTCCGGGTTCATTTCACCCATACAGCCATGCAGGATGCGGTTGCGCTCCGCCGTGCCGATGACCTCCTCCGCCAGCAGCTGCCCGTCCGGTTCGTCGGTCAGCGCATCCAGGCTGAACATCAGCCTTCGTTTGCTTCTATGGCGCAGCGCCATGTGCCGCGCCGCCTTATATAAATACGCCTTGAAGCCGCCTTCCCGGATGCGGGGCTTTTTCGTGAACAGATAGGCGAACACATCCAGCATCAGTTCCTCTGCCTCGTGTATGTCGTGCAGGTAGCCGTCTAGGTACACAGTCAGAGGATCGCCGTATTTTTCCATCAGAGCCTCCAGCCCCGCGTCATCGCCGTTCAGATATTGGCGGTAAAAATCCCCGTCACTGACCATCGTGTCCCCCTCCTTCCTGCGATTCGTATGCGCCGCGCGGGTTATCGCGGTACTGCTGCGGCTGCGCAGCCCGCATTCGTGCGCCAGCTCCTCTAAACGCAGTTCCTCGTGCAGATGGGTGGAAATATACTGCAGGCAGTTTTTGATGACGGCGCTCTGTGCGCCGCCTTTTTGGTATCCACCACGCGGTTGCAGAAGTCCAACGGCACCGGGCACAGTGTGTGCAGCTGTTCGCAGCATGGAAAAACATCCATAAAGCACTCCCTTTTCTCTCTAACTGTATCACAGTTCTTCCATTACAGTCAAGATATCGACAATAAATGCAAGGGCTGGCTGCCGCTGCAAAAAAGGGCGGGCTTGTAATTTTTTGCAAAGGCTATTGAGTGTTGGAGCTTGTTCTTGTATTTGTGCTTGGCGGCGTCCCATTCATAAAAGCCGGTGGCAGGGATTACGCAGCGCTGGAAGGCGATACTGCGGCGAAACACCGACTTTTCCGTCACCGTTTCGGCGCGGCCATCAATGAAATCGTATCCGCCCACCCGGAGTGCAGCGAAACCACCATCACCTAGGACTACGAGAACGGTCACACATGGGCAAGCTACTGGCCAGAGGTGCTGGCCATCTTTGCGGTACATACCAACCTAAACTCCGATAGCGACGTTGTCGTTATCAATGCCGCCCAAAAGCAGCGTATTCAAGACGCCTTTTGGGCTATGCACGAGATCACCTACGAGGTCGAAGAAGTAGACACCACTCCCGAACCGACCGAGGACGAACCCGACCCGGAGCAGCAGACCGACTATATTTTGCACATCACCGTCAGCAGCAAAACTGTGGATGAACTGGCCGAGTTGTACAATTTCACCCAAGACCAAAACGATATATTGCACGAACTTCTCTCCGATGAAATGCGCCCTACGCTGCTTGCCCTCTGCGGCGGCATCGGCATCATCGAGGATGGCGAGTTATGCTGGCCGCTGCCCGGCCACACCTATATTTCCTGCAATTTTGGTGACGACGACGCTTACGGTAATTCCGGGCATCGCGGTACGGGCATTCCCGCGCCGGAGGGGACGCCGATTCTCGCCGCCCACAGCGGCACGGTCATTATCTCTGGCTGGAACAACAGCTACGGCAACCAAGTTTTGCTGGACAACGGCGCGGGCCTGTCCACGCGGTACGCCCACATGACGCAAACTGCCGTTACCGCAGGGGAAGCGGTAACGGCAGGGCAGGTTATAGGTTATGTAGGCAATACCGGCGACAGCACAGGTTTCCACCTGCATTTTGAGGTTATGCAGAATGGTGTGCGTGTGAATCCGATGGATATGGTTTCCGTGCGCTGATATAGGCCGATACCCATTTTGTTTACTTGCGATTGGCTTTGAAAGCTGCAGCAGGCGCTTTTTTCCCTGTGCTGCGCGGACGCTGGTGCTGTTATACTTTAGGTGGGTGGTGTTTAATTAACGCTGACGGTAAAGGTTACCGTGTCGGTGTATTCGCCGGAATACTTAATATCGTCACCGGTAAGTTTAAAGGTAAGCTCTGTACTGCCTGAGCCTGAGCCAGACTTGACTGCTAGAACGGTAGCACCACTATCAACAACAGTTAGTGCTGCCAGATATTGTTTTCCAAATCACGCAGACGCGCTTTGTAGTCATTAATAAGCGCCTGCGTGTTTTCTGTATCGGGAAAGCTGACAATATAGCCGTCCTCGGATTCGTGAAAGCCGACAATGCCCGCAAGCCCAGCCATCTCCGCAACCTTGACCAAGGTGTGGTAATCATAATCGCTGTTGTTTATGTGTAAAATCATGGGATTCTCCTAACTGCCGTTATTTGTTGCGGAGCTGTTCTACAAACTGGAAGTTGTCTTACTTCTTGTCATTGAAGTAGATGATAAAAGCACCCATTACTGCAATAGCAATGAGCAATCCAAACTCATACCAATTACCTAAAAGTTCAAGTCCTACGACCGTACCTAAATAACCAACAATCAATGTAACGATTGCTGCCAAAATCGCTTTACCCATAGAATCACACTCCTTTGTCAAATTGCGATTTATCTCACTGCCCATCTGCCCGGTAAACCACATCAAAATACTCGCAGACGCACTTCATTCTTTCGTCAAAATCGATGCCGATTTCCTCACACGCTGCGGCAAACGCGTTGCGGTGGGCATTCTTCCACGCGGCAAGGGTGCCGTCCCCCTCGGCGGCGGCACAGTCTGCCGTCACATCTTCAAACGGGACAACCTCCACCTTTGTGGTGCGGGTAATGCAGCGCGGCTGCATATCGCTGTCCAGCACGACCGTGTAATCGCCCGTGCGCGGCAGCAGCTGCATCTGGGCTTCAAACAGGCTGAACAACCCCGTGTTGGCGCGCTTTTTGCTGCAAAGAATGTTGTCCAGAATCTCGTCGGTGCCGTTGCTTTCATAAAAACAGACATTGTAGGCAGAAATCGTCAGCCCCGAATCCTTTACAAATTTCTCGATTTGATCCATAGAACCCTCTCACGCTAGATCATCAAAGCCCAACTGCCCATCGCAGCTTGTGCGCAGCAGCAGCGGCGGGCGGCTGCAAAGCAGTTCCAGCGCCGCACCGGCGTCCACCAACCACGGGCGCACCTGCTCGTGGGAGAGCAACAACGGCATGCGGTCGTGGATGGGCGCTACCGAATCGTTGGGCGCGGTGGTCAGAATGATAAAGTAGTTCACACCACTTATATTATCATAAATGCCCGCCAAGTAAATCGGCTGTCCCGGCATTTGAAAAAAATATTT
>OIDV01000114.1_pt1 | contig 37412 bp, 34 predicted proteins | sample 1581661 | NCBI WGS metagenome assembly OIDV01 (sample SAMEA3882516, study PRJEB24775) | human gut metagenome | biome: human-associated habitat; feature: intestine environment; material: feces | place: Netherlands | collected 2009/2010
TGCCGAAGCCGACGGCGTGCTTGGTTTCGGAACCGATGATGGCATAGCCGAGAGAACCGGCCGGCACCACGATGCGACGGCCCTTGTCGTCGGTCAGGTTGATGGTCTTGCCATTCTCCACGGCCTCGGCGATGACGTTGTTCACCTCGTCGGCGCTCTGCTCGGTGCTGAAGGTGACGGTGCGCGCCACGTTCTGAATGCCCAGTTCGATATCCATGATGCTCCTTGTAAGGGTGTTCGTGTGCAAATTCGTTTGCAATGTATGCGCTTATTCTACGCGCGGTTTCTCATCGGTGGCGTCCTCGGCCTGCAGCCGGTCGACCTCCGCTTTGGCCTTCTGCATAGTGGCCTCATCGCGTTCGAGCAGCGGAATGAGCATGGTCGCCGCTTCGCTATGGGCTTGAGGAATTTCCTCCTCGTTCGTGTCATCGCTGCCATCGGCGGTCTGCAACGTGCTGATCACAATGGTCGAACTGGACGGCAACGACTCGTGACGCTCCCTCGCGGACTGCTCCGGAACGAACGTGCTGACGGGGGATTCCTCACGTTCGCTCGTATCGTCCGAATCGGCATTGCCGGAAACCATGCCGGCGGAGACGATATGTTCGGCGGCAGTCACATCGAACGCTTCCGTGGCGTCATCGACGATCTGCTTCGTCTTACGGACGGGCTGGGAGCCGGTAACATCGAAATCGCCGGTCCTGTCATCATCCATATCGGTCGCGTCGATATGACGTTCGCCGGTCGCGTCGGCATCGTTATTCTGCTGCGCCGCCGCCTGCCTGCGACGTTCCGATTCGTCCAGCAACGTGCCCACGGTGATGGTGCTCGGCGGACGGTTGCCGGCCTTCTGCTCGTCCTGACGCGTCTCGCTCGGCCTATGGTTCTTCGCGGTGAGCATACCCAACTGGTGAGCCAAACGCTCCACCTGCGCCTTGAACTGCATGATCTTGACGCTATCGGCCTGATTCAACGCGCTGATGAAATCGCCCACCTGTTCCATCTGCAGCCACAGGTTGGCGCGCAGCATGATCAGATCGTCCAAACGATTGCCCAGCATGCGTCCATACGCGCTGAGCAACGCATTACGGTGGTTTTCGTCAAGTTTGGAGAAAATCCACGCCAAATCACGTGCCGGATCATTGACCTGCATATCCTGCCAGTTCGTGATGGCGGTGATCGACGAGCCCGAGAACAGCACATCGCCGTCGGACAGGCCACCATGCACCGGACAAGTGGCGAACGACCACAGGCCGTCCGTTTCAAGAACGTCGGACCAGCTCGTCGTGATCTCCTGCGGCACATGGCCAGCCTGACGCAAACGCTTGATCCATGCGGTCAGCTGCGCGCGAATCTGCCCCGTGGAGAACACCGGATAGCCGGCCTCCTGCAGAAAATCCGGACGGAGACGGTGTATCGCGCCCAACGCGGTGCCCACGCTGGCACAGTCGTCCAACGTCAGCAGCGTCAGCGGACGCGCCTGACCATCATGATGCGTGGCGATCATCACGGAAACGTCTCCTGTGACGGACCTCTCCTGTTCGCCGTTGGAGAACGCCAGAACGCGATCGACGTCGAACCCCAATCCGCCCAACTCGCGGTTGCCCATCAACGTCTGTGCGGCACGCACGCGACCAGCGAGACGCTTGCGTCCCTTCGGCGTGTTCGAAGCGAACGTGTCATACAACTTGCCCGCGGCGTCCTGCACCACGGCATGATCAATGCCATACCCCTTGTCGGTGGCGTTGACCTGCTCGCTGTCACGCGTGCCAGCGATGGTGGCGTTCGGCATCGCCGCGCTCGCCAAGGCGGCCATCATAAATCTGCTTCGTTCGGTCACAATTCCAACCTTAATACACACTGAAGGCTAATAAGGGCGCGACTTGCCACGAATTCACGGTTAATCGCGCCGATGGCGTCCGTATCGTCACGCAATCTGCCACAATGGAGCATATGGATGCAATAGCGGAAGCGATTCTCGACGGACTGGACGATGCGCAGCGCATGGCGGCGACCGCCGTGCGCGGTCCCGTCCGTATCATCGCCGGCGCAGGTGCCGGCAAAACGCGGACCGTCACCCGAAGAATCGCCTACGCATGCGCCATCAAGGCATGGGATCCGCACGCCACGCTCGCCGTGACCTTCTCCGTCAAAGCGGCCGCGGAAATGCGCAACAGACTATCCCAACTCGACGTCGCATCCGACGTCAAAGCCGCCACCTTCCACTCCGCGGCACTACACCAACTCCGTCGGATCTGGCCAGACGTATGCGAAGGGCCCATGCCGTTCATCTCACGCAATCCGCGCGAAATCGTGGAACATTCCCTACGCCGAGTCACCACCCAGCAGGTGGACGACGACACCGTGCGCAACCTGCAAGCCGAAATCAACTGGTGCAAAATCTCGCTCATCGCGCCGGAAGACTATGAACGCGTCTGCGCGGCCATCCACCACCAGCCGCCGGCAGGACTGGAACCAAGCCAATTCGTGGACGTCTACAAAGCCTACGAAACCGAAAAAACCAATCGCAACGAAATCGACTTCGACGACATCCTGCTCATCACCTGCCACCTCATCGAAAGCGACGAAGACGTGGCGGCCAGCATCCGCTCCGGCATCACATGGCTCACCGTCGACGAATACCAAGACGTCTCGCCCCTGCAGCATCGGCTGCTCACCCGATGGCTCGGTGACAACCGCAACATCTGCGTGGTCGGCGACCCGGCACAGACCATCTACTCGTTCGCCGGAGCCAGCAGCTACAACCTGCTCAACTTCGCCTCCGAATTCGGACCCCTCACCGCCGACGTCAGACTCAACAACGACTACCGTTCCACACCGCAGATCGTCAACTACGCCAACCGCGTGCTCGAAGCCTCACCGCAACGCGCCGACTATCTCAAACTCAACTCCAAGCGAGACCAAGGCCGCCGAGTCGCGCAAACCGTCTACAACAGCGATCTCGAAGAAGCCCGGGGCGTGGCTGCACGCATCCGCAGACTCGTGGACGAGGGAGCATCTCCGGGCGACTGCGCCATCCTCACCCGAGTCAACGCGCAGCAGAAAATCCTCTGCCGGGCACTGGGCGAACAACATCTGCGCTACCGCGTCAAACGAGACAGCGGATGGCAGAACTCCGCGCTCGCGGATGACGCTCAGACCCGCTTGGCCATGTTGGAAGCACTTGGCGCAGGCGGCGACGTTAAAGGCGTGACCATCTCCACCATCCATGCCTCCAAGGGCCTGGAATTCAAACACGTGTTCCTGATCGGGTGCTCCGAAGGGCTGATTCCATACGGTTCACCGCCCGAAGGCGACCTTCTGGAAGAGGAACGGCGATTGATGTACGTGGCGGTCACGCGTGCCGAAGACACACTCGACGTGTCCTATGCGCGCGCCCGCGAAGACGATGGGTCCGATCGCGGGCGCAGGAAATCACGCTTCTTCCGGTGACTGCGGGTCGCCGGAAGCGTTCGTATCGCCGGCGTCATCTGTACCGTCGGCGTCGTTCGTGCCATCGGCGTCATCGCCCTTGTGCTCTTCCTCGTCGAGCAGCTTGGACAGTTCGGCATCCCAATCGATGCTGTCCGGAATATCCTGTTGCGCCGTGGTCTGTTCCGTACCGGTAGTGGCGGATGCGGCGCCGTTCTCTTCGTTGGAGCTATCCTCGGACTGTTCGTCCGGCAACTGCGGCAGTAGATCCGGATGCGACCATTTCGCGTCGCGCGCCTCGGGGCCTTCCTGCGCGCCGATGCTTTCCCACAGCGCGGCCGCCTCACGCATGCGCTTGGGGCGCAATTGCATGCCCATCAGGCTTTCGAACGTGCGTTCCGCAGGGCCTCCGATGGCGCGTTCGCGGAGCAACATCTCACGAAGCTGTTCGATATGCGGAATATGCGCCATGCCCGCACGCCACACGACGGCATCCACCCAGCCCTCCACCAAGGCAAGCAGATTCTCCAACGCCTTCATGGCCTGCTTCTGCTCCGGAGTGTCCGGGAACGCCACCTTGGTGATGTTCACCGCGCTGGCCATGGAATCCGGATCGATGGACTCCGCCTCACGGATCTGCTCCTCCATGGCATCCATGTCGATGGTGATGCCACGCGCGTATTTGCCCAGCAGCGCCTCGAAGCGGGGCATCAGCCACGGCACGGAGGCGAACAGCCTGGCATGCGCAAGCTCCTGCAGCGCAAGATAGCCCATCACTTCGTTCACGTCGATGTCCAGCGACTTCGCGTATTCGGTCACGTTCTGCACGATCAGTCCGCCGGCGGGATTCTTCAGCAGCGCGATGCCCTGATCGAAGCTGCCGCGCACCTCATGGGACAGGTCGCCGGCGGCACGCCCCAACTGCATGGCGAACGACGTGTTGCCGACGAATCGCATCAGCTTCGCCGGATTTTTCATTTCGTCCGGAATCGGAATTTCGATGGGGCCTGCGAAAACCCCGGAAATCTCGGTCTGGATTTCGCCGTCGCCGAAACGCTGCGACAGAATCGAAGCCAGAGCGTCGTTCATCGATTCGGCCACGGGGGAGGCGAACTGCGCCCACGCGTCGATTGTGTCCTCCACCCAGCCGGCGCGGGTCAGCACATCCGGATCGCCGGGCGCGGGATTGAACTCGCAGGCGGTATCCAGCCACAGGTTCGCCTCACTCATCGCGCGGCGAGCCGCCTCGCCATCCACGGCGGACACGCTGGATGCAGAACCGGAGGCGTTGGCCTGCTGCAAGGCAATCGACTTGGCGAGCTTGACGTTGATCGGCCCTTCCTCGACAGTGCGCTGCATATCACCCATCGTGTTGAGTCCGCCGGCGCTGAACGCGGCCATCATCTGCTGGACTTCAGATGGATTGGGCAGTCGGCTGGGGTCCTGACTCATCAGCTGTTCACGGATCTCCTCAGGCAACTGGCTGATCTGCTGCCAGGCCATCTCACCCTGAATGGGGCCGAAGCATTTGATCAGCCACTCGTGAATCGCGTTGTCGTCCATGCGTATCCTTCTTTGCCGCGGTGTGTTACCCCAAGTGTAGGGTCTGCCCGGGCCTGTTCGCTTGTGGCCGAGCATTATTTTCGGTTTATGTTCGTTTTCGGCCGATTTCGGCCCTCCGCTTACACTGTAGGGTATGTTTGCACGCCACAGGAATCAGGAACCAGACCTCGTCCAGGAGCAGGAGAGCCCGACTGCGGATTCGGAAGCGGGAGATGAGCACATGCCATCGTTCGAAGTGAAGCATGATTCGCGCCTATCTCGTGGAATCAGCCGTGCTCGGGCCTATGCGGCCGCTCGTTCGAAACGCCATTTCGTCGGTGCATTCGCCGTGTTGCTTGGTGTGGTGATTCTGCTGCTGCCCAGCCCGTACGTCATCGAGATGCCCGGACCCACCCAGGATGTGCTGGGCAAAGTTGAGGATGGTGCGGTTATCGACATCACTGGTACCGGCGTGACGACGTATAAGGATTCCGGCAAGCTGCTGCTGACCACGGTGAACGCGTCCGGCGTGCCCGGGTACCCGGTCATCAACGCGCAGGCCGTCTGGGGTTGGGCCAATCCGCAGGTGGAGGTCATGCCGCGTGAGGCCACGGTACCGGTGGGCCAGAGTGCGGACCAGTATCAGAAGAAAGTCGAACAAGACATGGCCGGTTCCCAGGATTCGGCCAGTGCCGTCGGTCTGGCGTATGCCAAAGCCCATGCGGACGAACTGGGCATTGACGCCAGTGCATTGCAACACGCCAAGGTGACGATGCACGTGGACAGCATCGGCGGGCCGTCCGCAGGCATGATGTACACGCTCGGTCTCATCGACAAACTCACCCCCGCCAACGAGAGCGGCGGCAAGACCATCGCCGGCACCGGCACCATAGACAAGGACGGCAAAGTCGGCAGAATCGGCGGCATAGAGCTGAAGATGCTTGGCGCCAAGCGCGATGGCGCCACATGGTTCCTGGCCCCCGCGTCGAATTGTTTGGATGTGGCAGACCGCGTGCCGGATGGTCTGCGCGACGTCAAGGTCGCCACGCTGAACGAGGCGTATCAGGCGTTGGTGGCCATCGGCAAGGGGCAGGCCGACGATTTGCCTCATTGCGAGGCATGACACGCGCGGCCAGTCGTTGTTTCTGGTGAGACGACTCGCATGGGTCTGCCCACAATGCGGCGATTTTCGGCCGCGTTAACGCATTTGTTCGCGAAGACTTGCTAATGTGTCCCCTGTGAATCAAACGGCATCACAGAACGCTGAAGAATTTGGTTTCGAGCCCGGCGATATCGTCCAGGAGTGGCTCTGGGACGACGACGTGGACGATTCCATTCGTGCCCAGATTGAAGAGCTCACGGGCGAGGATCTCGTGGACGAGGACTACGACTCCGCTGTGGACGGCGTCATCGTATGGTGGCGCGACGGCGATGATGAGGACGAATTGTCCGATACGATCGTTGACGCCTACGCGGTACTGGGCAATGACGGCCCGCTGTGGATACTGACTCCCAAGCCCGGCCGCCCAGGTGCCGCCAGCTCGTCCACCGTGCAGTCCGCTGCACAGACCGCCGGTATGAACGCCGCCACCCCGCTGACCGTCAGCTCGGACTGGAACGGCATCCGCCTGCGCGCATTCGGCAAGGGCCGCTGATAAGCCTCAATCAATACGCTTGACTTTAAGCGTGTTGACCGGCGTCGTGTGCTGCGTAGTGCTGCTGGGCGTGGCTGAATGTCATTGCGATTGAGCGCTACGGCACGCGTATGCGACACCACGTGTCGCGCAGTGCTGGCCATACGCTATTGTTGTCATTTGCGGGCAATTAGCTCAGTTGGTTAGAGCGCCACCTTTACACGGTGGATGTCGGGGGTTCGAGTCCCTCATTGCCCACTTTCATTTTTCATCGCTTCATGGAATCCCCTCATTCCACGGATATAGGCTGTGACGATATTCCCTGACAGTCTTCGGCAAGGGTTCTGAAATCTCAATGAGATGCGTGCAGAAGGAAACCGGCAGTACTGCTACAAAATCGTGAATTTCGGTCTTCTTGGTCAGATGCGTCTCAATAGTCACGTAAAGTTGTGGCAGAGTGTTTATATCCAGCAGGAGGTCGAATAGCCGATGGCGCAGGAACTTCGTGAAGGGGACGGCAAGTCGGGCATCGCACGTGCGGGCAAGCGCAAGTGGGGGTATGACCCCGCTCAGGTGGACGCTTTCCTGGAGCGCGCCCATGCTTTGTATGACAGCGAGGGCATGAATCTCACCCAGCATGACATTCAGAACGTGTCCTTTGATTTGCGCAAGAACGGCTATGTGATCGCACAGGTTGACGCCGCGCTTGGACGTCTGGAACGTGCCGTGGTCGATAAGCAGACCACATGGGAGATCGCACAGCATGGGCGTGTGACGTGGAAGGCGAAGACCGAGAAGCTGTATCACGAAGTCCAGAACCATGCGGAGCGTAACGAGCGTGAACGCTTCAAGTCCGGAGCGCCCAAGCAGCCTTCGTACGATAAGAAGCAGGTGGATCGTCTGGTCGACCAGATTGTGGACAAGGCGGCGGCCGCATTGGGCGTTGACGGCGTTACCGAAGACGATGTACGGTCTTTGGCCGATCTCAATGCGAATACGGTCAACAATGTGATCTTCACCCAGCGCAAGGGCAAGAAAGGCTATGACGAGCGACAGGTCGATTACTTCCTGAACGCCTGCGTACAGTTGCTGAGTCGCTTGGAATCCTATGCCCGTGTGGCCGATTTCGTGTCCGGCGAGCCTGCGGCTCCTGCCCAGACCGCCACGAACGTGACCGTTCAAGCGAACGGCGTCTCACCGTTGTTCGCTTCCGGAACGCAGCGCCCGGCAACTGACGAACGTTTTGCTCCGGCTGCCGTTGCTCATGACGAATCATTCGATGCCCTGCATCAGGCCGAGCAGAGCTTGTTCACGGCTCCGGCTCCGGTTGCTCCCGCAACGCCGGCCGCGGCGGCGCCGATCTCCTATGCGCCGGCTCCTGCATCGTTCGATGCTTCCACAAGCACCAATAGCACCAATGCGGAACAGCCGGTTTCCTTTGCTCCCGCAGCATACCTGGTGCATGCGTCCAACGAGTCTGCGGCGAAGCCCGTCTCCGAGACGCCTTCCGTGGCTCCTACCGCAGTTGCTGCGGCTGAGCCTCCCGTCAGTGCCCCGTCCGCGCCGGTTTCCGGTGTGACCGCTGGCAGCGTCCCCTCGTTTGCTCCGGCACAGGCAGCTCACGAACCCGCAGCTCCGTCATCGACCCCGTCGGTGTTCGCGGAACAGCCCGTGGATATGGTGCAGAACGATTCCTCTTTGGCCGCTCTCGCCCACATGGCTGCGGTTTCTCAGGAACTTCCGGCAGTGGATGCACCGTCCTTCGCTCCTAAGATGCCCAGCCTTGATGCACCGAATGCGCTGAAATTGAATGAGGTACCGGGTTCGGTTTCATCCCCGGCACCCTCCGCCCCGGCAGTACAGCCTGTGAATAGCACTGCTGACGAGGCTGCGTCCGCTGCTATGCCGGTCTCCTTTGCTCCCACCAGCAAGCCGGATCGTAACACGAACTCCATTCCGGTTCGCGTATCCGATAGTCAGCCTGCAGACAGCACGATCTCCCGTCCGGCTGCGGAATCATCTGAATACGTTGCCGCCTCCCATGACACGGAAGCAGCTCAGCCGTCACAGGATAAGCACGATTCCAGCGATTCGTTCCCGCTGCTGTTCCCGCTTGGCGGTAACTTCGATTCGGATATCCCCGACCTGTCGTTCCCCACACTGAACAATGACGATACGAAGAAGGAACAGTGAGCATAGCCTCCAACTCCACTGTCATCATTCTCGGATCCACCGGATCCATCGGCACCCAAGGACTTGACGTCATCTCGCGTCATCCTGAACGATTTACCGTCACCGGTCTGGCGGCGGGCGGAGCACATATCGAGCTGCTGGCGCAACAGGCCGCACAGTTCCATGTGTCCGAAGCCGCGGTGTTTGATGAGACCAAGGTTCCAGCGCTGCAAGCAGCTCTCGCACAGGCCGGCGCACAAGGTGTCCGCGTGACCGGCGGTCCGGATTCGGTCATCGCCATGGCCGGCTCCGGTGCGAATGTCGTATTGAACGGCATCACCGGCTCCATCGGACTCGAACCGTCGATCGCGGCGCTCAAGGCCGGTTCCCAGCTGGCATTGGCCAACAAGGAGTCCGTAGTCGCGGGCGGGCATCTGCTGTTCAGCGCGCAAGTGCGCGAGAACCAAATCAACCCGGTCGATTCCGAGCATTCCGCCATCTGGCAATCCCTGCGCTCCGGAACCCACGCCGAAGTCGCCAAGCTTGTGGTCACCGCCTCCGGCGGACCGTTCCGCGGCTGGAAACGTGCCGACATGGAGAACATCACTCCCGAGCAGGCGCTGCATCATCCGACGTGGAACATGGGGCCGGTTGTCACCATCAACTCCTCCACACTGATGAACAAGGGCCTCGAAGTCATCGAGGCGTCCCGCTTGTTCAACGTGCCGCCTGAACGCATCGACGTGACCGTGCACCCGCAGTCCATCGTCCATTCCATGGTCGAATTTGTGGATGGCGCCACGATTTGCCAAGCTTCGCCCCCAGACATGCGTCTGCCCATCGCGCTGGGCCTGTCCGCGCCGGACCGCATGACCAATGTGGCCGCCGCGTGCGACTGGACGCAAGCCGCAACTTGGACCTTTGAACCGTTGGACGATGAGGCGTTCCCTGCCGTGCAACTGGCCCGCCACTGCCTGGCCGCCTCCGAGAAGCATACGGCGGTGCTCAATGCAGCCAATGAACAGGCCGTGCATGCCTTCCTCGAGCATCGTCTGCCATACCTCGGCATCGTGGACACGGTCAAAGCCGTGCTGGACCAGATGGACGCCGAGCTTCGTGGTAACCCGCTGTTCACGGACGTGGAGGAAATGAACCAGCTTGAGCTTGAAGCCCGCCGACGCGCCGACGACCTGATAAACAAGCAATGATGAATACCTTGAATACGGAAAATCCCATCGAAAAGCCGTTCCGCAAAACCGGTGATCCGGTCGACCTGACCAGCGAATCGCCCTTGCACCCGCGCCGCAAGTCCCGCCGCATCATGGTGGGCCCGGTGCCGGTGGGCGGGGGCGCGCCCATCTCCGTGCAGTCGATGACCAACACGCTCACGGCCAACGTACCTGCCACGTTGCAGCAGATCGCCGAACTGACCGCCGCCGGCTGCGACATCGTGCGCGTGGCCGTGCCGAGTCAGGACGATGCCGACGCACTGCCGGAAATCTGCCGCAAATCGCCGATTCCGGTCATCGCCGATATCCACTTCCAGTCCAAATACGTGTTCCAGGCCATCGACGCCGGCTGCGCGGCCGTGCGCGTGAACCCCGGCAACATCCGTAAGTTCGACGAAGTCGGCCCGGACATCTGCAAGGCCGCCACCGACGCGGGCATCTCGCTGCGTATCGGTGTGAACGCCGGCTCGCTGGACAAGGAACTCTACGCCAAATACGGTGGCCCGACTCCGGAAGCATTGGTGGCCTCTGCCTTGAAGGAAGCGCACATGTTCGAGGACGTCGGCTTCCACGATTTCAAGATCTCCGTCAAACACCATGACGTCATCACCATGGTCGAAACGTACCGACTGCTCGCTTCCAAGGGCGATTGGCCGCTGCACCTCGGCGTCACCGAGGCCGGCCCTGCTTGGCAAGGCACCATCAAATCCTGCCTGGCGTTCGGTGCGCTCTTGGCCGAGGGCATTGGCGACACGATTCGCGTGTCTCTCTCCGCGCCGCCGGCCGAAGAGGTCAAGGTGGGTTGCAAACTCTTGGAATACATGGGATTGCGCCCCCGCAAGTTCGACATCATCTCCTGCCCGAGCTGCGGCCGCGCCCAAGTGGATGTGATCCAGCTCGCCTCCGCCGTCACCGAAGGCCTGAAGGACGTGACCGCGCCGATCCGAGTGGCCGTCATGGGTTGCATCGTCAACGGTCCGGGCGAGGCACGCGAAGCCGACCTCGGCGTGGCCTCCGGCAATGGCAAGGGCCAGATCTTCATCAAGGGCAAGGTCATCAAGACCGTGCCCGAAGACCAGATCGTCGACACGCTGCTCACCATAGCGAACGATATCGCCGCCCAAATGGAGGCCGACGGTCAAGTCCCCGTCAATTCCACCGGCCCGGTCGTGGTCCCAATCCAGCACCCCGGTCACTGATTCGGCCGAATAGGCCCTCGGCATAAATATCGCGGTCAGATTACAATAGCGCACGTGCCGCAAGAAGAAGAGCATCGCCTGACTGTTCGATCCAAGCCGTGGACCAGCACCCACCGGCTGATGGTCAGCCTGCCCATCTTCATTATCCTGATTGGCGTGCTGGTCTCCATTTCCAATCTGACCACGGTGCCTTGGAACATCGAACCCACCGGCCAGTCGATGGCCACGCTCACCGACGATACCGAAGTCACCTTCGATAACCCGTCCGGAGAAACGCTGCCGGCAAAAGGCACGTATGAGGTCACCGAGCGATACATCACGCTGAACATGACCAGCGACGGCAATCTGACCAAGGAGTCCGGTGCTCGGGGCAAGGCCAATGCGGACGGCGTCCAAGCTATCAAGGTATTGATTCGGGAACCTCAGAACGCATCAGGCAAGCGCCCCGGCGTGGTGTTCATGCACGGTGCCGGATACGGCACCTGTGACAACTCCTTTGGCGACGTGGCCTCCGGTATGGCTTCGGCCGGCTTTGTGACCGCAGTGCTCGACAAACCCGTCTGGAACACCACCGACATCAACCGCGATTATCCGGCCTCAGCCAAGGCTTATGATCAGGTCATCGAATACCTGCGAGACCAAAGCGATGTAGACGAGGCCAAGGTCGGCATCTATGCCACCTCCGAATCGACATGGATCTCCTCGTATCTGCTCGAGGACGATCCGGACGTCGCCTTCCAGATTCTTCTGAGCCCGATGGTGTTCAGCCCACGCCAATCACTGGGATTTTTCGTCACCCAGGACTTCACCCTTGTTGGCGCGAACGAAGGCTATCAATCCATCGTCCAACGTGTGTTCAGCGCGGACACCGGCCTGTTCGGACTGAACAATTTCGACCTCGCCACACTCAAACCCGCCGCCTACGCCGTACCCACCTATGTGGCTTACGGTTCGAAAGACGTGATGACGGCGCAGGTCGACGGCGTGCGTGCGATTCTCTACAACGCCCACAAAGCCGATAACTGGAATGTGACCGTGCGCAGCTACCCGGTCGCCAACCATGTGCTGCGTTTGGGAGATGAGTCCGAAGCGGGCACCCCGTTTGCGGACGCCTATGTGGACGATCTCATCGACTGGGCCGTCGGCACTTCCGCCGGACTCACGCAGACCAGCGAAAAGGTGGCCGGCACCAATCTGTACCAATCAATCGGTCTGCCGGGCGCTTTGAAGGCAAGACGCGTCGGCACCATATATGGTGTGATTCTGCACGTCACGGTGGTACTGCTGCTGCTCGCATCCATCGTGCTGGCACTGGTGGCGCTGGGTCGCAAAATCGCGGCGGATGCCCGATGGCGGCGAGAGAAGCGCGAGGCCAAACGTGCGGGCATGCTGATACCGGAACGGCCTGTGGTACTCGGTTTCGCACATGGTTTCGGCAATGCGCTGCTGACTTTGACCCTCACCACTCTTGCCACATTGCTCATCTTCTTCGCCGGACTCGGGCAGGTGATCATGGGCGTGGTCAAACTTGCATGGGGTGGCGCACCTACCGAGACGCCGGGTGTCATGTATTGGAGCTGGCCGGTCATCCAAGTGGTGTCCGTGCTGGTGCTATGGGCTTGGTCCCGCGTCTTTATGCACCTGATAGAAGCCGCTTCCGTCCGCGGCCTGATTCAGATACCCCCTCGTCGCGAATCCGTTCGAGACATCGTCACCGGTGCCGACCCGGTACTCGCCTCCACCCGTCTGGGCCGAATCCTGTTCTGGCTGGTGACCTTCACCATGCTGTACATACTGTTGGTGTTCGCTTTCTGGGGTCTGTTTATTTACTGACTACTTCATTGAGTGGAGTCTGCCGGGCGTCGCGGGGAAAGGAGATGAGATGTCGCTGTACCGAGACGAAGGTGTGGTGTTGCGCACCTCCAAACTGGGCGAGGCTGATCGTATCATCACCATCCTGACGCGTGGGCATGGCAAGATTCGGGCGGTCGCACCAAATCACGCTTCGGTGCCAGGCTCGAGCCGTTCATGCGCGTCGATGTGCTTATCGCTGAAGGCCGCTCGCTTGACGTGGTATCCCAAGCTGAAGCGGTCGCCGCTTATGGTGCTCCGATCGCGGCGGATTATGCGGCGTATGAGGCCGCCAACGTCATCGTTGAGACTATCGATAAACTCGCCAGCACCGAACATGAGCAGTTGCCGAACCAATATCGGCTGCTCATCGGCGCGTTGAACGCGCTCGCCAAACAATCCCACGCCCCGCAAGCCATAGGAGACTCCTACGTGATGCGCGCCTTGGCCTTGGCCGGTTGGACGCCGCGATTGGGCACTTGCGTGGTATGCGGCAAGGCGGAGCCGGCGTACCTGTCCATCGCGTCCGGCGGCGTGATGTGCGAAGCCGACCACACTACCGATGCGCGCCGTATCGCACCGTTCGTGTTAAACCAGTTCGATGCACTGATTCGTGGCGATTGGTCGGTGCTTGATGCCGCGCCTGTGGAGCGGGTTGTGCAGGAGTTGGTTGAAGATTGGGGGGAGTATTACCTCGAACGCCCGATTCGTTCGCTGCGCTTGATAGATTCATGAGTATGGCTTTTGAGAACGTTGATTACACGTCGTTGGACATTCCCGCAGCTCCGTTCAGCGACCCCGCTCGTATTCCCGACTTCCCCAAGAACAAGGTACCCCGCCATATCGGTGTGATTATGGACGGTAATGGTCGTTGGGCCAAGCAGCGCGGCATGGTCCGCACCAATGGCCATCAGGCCGCCGAACCGGTGGTGTTCGACACTATCGCCGGTGCCATCGAAGCCGGTGTACGGTATTTGAGCCTGTACACGTTCTCCACTGAAAACTGGAAGCGCTCGCCACAGGAAGTGCGTTTCCTCATGGGTTTCTCGCGTGAAATCATCCACCGTCGTGTGGAACAGATGGACGAGTGGGGTGTGCGCGTGCGCTGGTCCGGCCGTCGCCCCAAGCTGTGGAAGTCGGTGATCGACGAGCTTGAAGCCGCCGAGGAGCGCACCAAGAACAACAAGGTCATCGATGTGGTGTTCTGCATCAACTATGGTGGCCGTGCTGAAATCGCCGACGCCTGCGCCGCCATCGCTCGCGAAGTGCGCGATGGCAAGATTTCCGGCGACCGTGTGACTGAGAAGATGATTGCCGACCATCTGTACAATCCGGACATTCCCGATTGCGACTTGGTGATCCGTACTTCCGGCGAACAGCGCACCTCCAACTTCCTGCCGTGGGAGGCCGCCTACGCCGAGCTCGACTTCGTGCCCGAACTCTTCCCGGACTGCGGCCGTGACGTGCTATGGCGCTCCATCGACCATTACATCCACCGCGATCGCCGATTTGGCGGCGTGAAATAAAGAACAGTCCGGTGGACTGTTCCGTTTAGGGGAACCCTATTAAGGGGTTCCCCTAACGGCTCTCCCAGAGCCGTTCAAAAACAAACTAACCCATATAAAAAGAGGTGCAAAGCCACATGGAAACCCCTGTTAAAACTATCGCCCCAAACACACTGCATATCTGCTCCGCCGCAGAAGCGCTCGCTTTGCTCAGAAAGCACGGCGGGCACGGCAACGCCGCGTTCATGCGCAGCCTTGCGGATGCCGTCTCGGATGAAAACAACCACATCACCGGCACTGTCGGCGATTTCAACAACCTCATCGACCGCTTTGAGGCGCTCGGCGATTATTTCGACGCTTTGCGCGTGTGTGATTTTGCACTTAAAATCTATCCCCGCAGCGCAACGTTGCTCGCCATCACGCTCAATACCTGCGCCCGCAGCGGTGCGGACGGCGAAACCTATCTTGCCGCAGCCGAAAGCCTCGGGCGCGAAAACTGGAACGAACCGCGGCTTTTTAAAGACGCCGCCGAGTATTGCCGCACCCACGCCTTGTGCTGCCCGCCGGAGCAGACCGAAGCGTATTTTGAAAAAGCGCTCTCCGTCTGCCGCGATTTTCAGCGTATTTTCCCGCTTGATGAGCGTGGTTACATGAAAGAAGCCACCGTGCTGCTCGACAAAAACCGCACCGCAGACGCCGAAAACGCCCTGCGCCGCGTCATTTTTGAGAAAATCACCGCAAACGGCCGCCCGCAGCCCTTAAATGCCGCAAACTGCTGCAAGCTGTACCTTACGGAAATTCTGAAGAAAAGCCTTGAATACGACCTCATCCTGCGCATTGCACAAAAGGGACTTTCGTTCTCTGCCGCCGAGCAGAATTCCGAGCACATGGGCTACTTCAGCTACCGTCTGGCGCTCGCCAAAACAGCGCTCGTCATTGAAAGCGATTACCGCAATAAGGCCGATATTGAAGAAGCGCTCACGTGCTGCCAGCGCGCGTTCGACCTTGTGACGTTCCAAAGCTACGCGGATGATTTAAAGCGCTGCTACGTACAGTTGTGCGAAAACCCGCAGAATCCCATCGACCTCAAAACGCACCGCCTTGTAAAGCACGTTTTAAACACCGCAGAGACCGCTTCCGCACCGACACAAAACTAAATTTAAGCTTTAAAATGCCTTGTTCTGTGAAAAGAACAGGGCATTTTTCTTTTGTGCGCTCAAAATTTCGTCTGCGCCGTTCGTAGTAAAGGTGAAAACAAACGGATCTAAGGAGGTTTTTACTTTGCCTACACAAAACAGCACCCAAACCTACGAAATGCTCAAAACATATTTGGATGAGACCGCGGACAGCTTTGAAAAGCTCGACGAGGAACCCGGTTTTTTGTACCGCAAAACGGACGGCCGCACCTCGCTCGTTTTCTGCGCCCGCGTGGATAAAGAGCTCGGCTTTCTGCTTTTAAGCGCCTACCCCGGCATTTTAGTCCGCACGTCTTACGTGCCGATGGTCGCCGATTACTGCCAGCGCATCACGCCGGAGGTCGGCGTCGTGTGTGTAGAATCCAATTTGTGCGAGGTCTATTACCGCACGGAGGTCGCCTTTGAGCACGCGCCCGTCTCCCGCGCCACACTGGAGCTTTTGGAGCGCACCGCGTTCGCCGCACTCACGCCGCACATCAGCGCTCTGCGTTCGCTCAGCGCGGGCGTACTGCCGGAGGCGCTCCCGGAGCCGCAGGAGATCCACATTCCGTCTCCCGCCCTGTCCCACGCGGAAGATTTTCTGCCCCTCATGGAGGAATATTTTCAAAAAACGCACTTTACCGTGCTTGCAAAACATGCGCCCGATGAAACCGGCGCGTGCTACCTCTACGAGTTTCTGGCCGCGCACCGCCGCTGGAAGCTGCACGTCACCTTAAATGATGAGAAGACCTTTTTCATCCTGCGCCTGTTCCCCGGTCGCAATGCCCTTGTTTTTGATCCACGCTACCTGCACGCCGCCGCGCAGATCTGCAACGCGGAAAACGATTCCGTAAAGTCCGGCGCACTCTTCGTCGGCCGCCGCCCGGAGGGTCTGTGCGCAAAAATGGCTCTTTCCGCACTGGAAGTTCCTACATCACTCGAAGAAACGCTGTATTCCGCCGTTTCCATCCTCGTTTCGCTTTTGTATAGCCGCGAAGCAGAGCTGCAAAAAGCCGCCGCAGGCGTGATTTTTCCGACAGGGCTCGATGCTGAGAAGCTAAAGCCCTCCGCGTCAGACCGCAAAAAACGGCTTGAAGACGCGCAGCGCTTTTTGGCCATGACCGCCCGCCCAAAGCCGCTTGACCCCGCGTCTGCTGAAAAAGAATTCGATGCCCTGTTCGGCGGCGACATCGCCGAGACCGATGACGACGACCCCGAACCGTTCCGATAAGGAGGCTCTTATGCCGGATTATTACATTGCCGAAGACGGCACCATCCACGACCGCGAAGCCGAGCACCGCAGCCGCACACAGCACACCGCAGCCCCCGCCGTTGCCGATACCACCGCCGAGGACACCCCCGAAGTCAGCTTTGCGCGCCAATTCGTTTACTGGCTTTTCGCGCTTTCCGCTTCCGTCTTTGCTGCTGTTTGCGTGTTTCATGAGATGCAGGCAGCGTTCACCCCGCCCGCGCACCTCGATTTTTGGGAGGACTACGTACAGCAGTTCGTGTTTGAGCACGCCAAAGCGCTCGTTATCATCATAACCGTATTCTGCATCTATCTTTACGGCAAAACGGGCGCGAAAAAACACCGCTATAACGTGCTTGCCTACCTCTACACGGTCTCCATCTGCTGCTTTGCGCCGCCCGCCGCCGTGTTCGTACTCATGGCCGCGCCCATCCTTATGGCGCTCGCGCTTGCCGTGCTCGTGCTCGGCATCGTCGGGCTCGTCAAAATGGCGTTCGGCTAAATTTTTCGAAAAGGAGTTTTCCCATGAATGCACCGTTTTCCGCCGTTTTCCGCACGTTAAGCAGCACCGCCGCTTCGCTTTCCGCGCTGCATGAAACGCTCCGCCGCATGGAAGCGGAGACCCGCACTGCGCTGCGCCTGAACGACCAAAACAGAGAACGCCGCGTCTGCGCCGTACAGGACGCAACCGACGAGCTTTTAGAAGACTTCGCGCACGAGTACGATACACTTAAAGGCGATGCCGAAAGCCTGCTTTCCGCCGCCGAGATTGCGATGAACGACATTCTCGATCCGCACTTTCACCGCATGCAGCTGCAGTATTTTTCCGCCGCCATGCAAAAGCCGTACAACACCGCAAACGTGTGCGCGGAAGCACTCATTACACGCATGCAAAAAGCGCTTTCCGCCATTCAAACCGGCGCAAAGAAAATCAAAAACGCGTTTTTGCTGCCGGACGCCGCGGGGCTCATCGGCTCCGTTTCTCCGGATTTCCGCAAATCGCTCTACATGCCCATCCTCGACGCCTACGCGCACATGCGCCGCTGCGCGGAGGCCATAGAAAACGCGCCCACGTTTACCGAAAAAACCGCCCGCGCCCACGCTGTCTGCATGCGCAAAACGCGGCAGATTGAAGCCGAATGTACCAATCGCCGCGCGGAGATTCTGCAAGAATTAAAGGCCGATACCGAAGCCGCAATCACCCGCACAAACGCTGTGCTCTGCACACCGCCAAGCGCTGCAATTTTCGCCGAAAACGCCGGACATGCCCCGCTTTCCCTCGGCACGCTGCGCATCGCGCTCCCCTCCGGCAAAATGTTTACAGCGCCGCTTACCTGTACAAAGCTCGACCGCAGCGTGCTGTTTTTAACGGATAACACCGCCCCGCACGCGCTCTTTTGCAGTTTGGCGCTCGATCTGCTTAAAAGCGATCCCGCCGCCGTCGTGCACCTTGCAGATCCCGCCCACTGCGGCAATGCGTACAAGGACGTTTTCGCTGCGTTTACGCCGAGCGGCCGCGCGGAAATTTGGTGCAGTGCACAGGATTTTACCCGCGGCATAGAAGCCTTGTGTCGCGCCGCCGCAGAAAATACGCCGAACTCGATGCACTACGTCTTCATCGAAAACATGGAGCAGAATATCCCGGAGCAGACGCTGGAAGACCTTATCCGGCTCATGCGCGCCAACACCTGCGTGCGCGTGCTCGTTTCCGTGCGCAAGGCGATCTCCCTGCCGCACGGTTTTCAACAGAAATTTCCCGCGCTCGTGCAAAACGCCGCGTGCTGCACCGCAAAAAACGGCGGAATTTACATCTCCGAAGACGTTTTTACCGTCCCGCCGGAGGATCTCCCTGCCCGCCGCGCAGCAGCGCTTTCTGCCGTCACCGCGCAGGTTAAAAAAGCCGCCGTGCTGCCCCTCAACGCCCGTTTGCCGCATGCCGAAGGCTGGCAGAAAAAGAGCAGCGAAGCGGGCATTTTCCTTCCCATCGGCCAAAGCGATGTCACTCGTCAGCCCGTCACGCTTGCGTTTACGGAAGAAAAGCCGTATGCGCTCGTCATCGGCGATGTAAACTCCGGCAAAAGCGCACTTCTGCATACCGTTGCCTTGCAGATTTTCGCAAACTACACGCCGGGCGAAGTGAAGCTCGCCATTGCCGATTTCAAAGAGGGCGCGGAGTTCGCGCTTTACGGCGCATCGCGCCTGCCCGCAGTCGAAGCCGTCGTTGAAAACGACGACCCCGATTGCGCCGCATCCTTTCTTCGGTACTACGTTTCGGAGCTGCACCGCCGCCAAAGCTGCTTTACGGCACTTTCCGCCGAGACCGGCCGCCTCATCCGCAAGTACGAGACCTACCGCGCCGTGCAGCGCGAAACGGGTGCGTTGTCCGAAATTCTGCCGCGCATTTTGCTTATGATTGACGAATACCAGTCGCTTTTTGAGGGCAACACAGAGACCGCCGCGCTTTTAAGCGAGCTTGTCCGCAAAGGGCGCACCTACGGCGTGCACCTCATCATGGCGAGCCAGCGCGGCGTAAGCGAAAGCGCGCGCAACACGTTCACGGCCGAGCTGAAGGACCACTTTTCCACACGCCTCGTTTTTCGCTGCCCGCCTGCTGCCGCCCGCCGCCTTTTCAGCGACCGCGCGGTCGATACCGGGCGCGAAAACACCGGCATTGCGGCTGCCGTGCTGCTGAAAACCGGCCACGCGCTTTTAAACGACGAAGCGGGCCAAACCGAGCGCGCCACCGCCTCCGTGCAATGCTTTTACGCCGGGGATGACCTCATCGGGCGCATGTGCAGCCTGCTGCCACGCGTAAACGGCACGGGCGAAACCGCGTGGCTGCAGTATAACGCCGCCTCCCGTGCTGCACCAAGTGCGCTCCCGCACGGCGAAGTCACCTTCGGCGACTCCGTATGCCTGCATAAGGACCGCGCCGCTTCCGATGCGGATAGCTTAAAAGACGACGGCCTTGTCTCGTTTACACCGAACGGCACGCACATTCTGTGCACGGGCAGCGACCTGCGCGTGCCGGCTTCTGTGCTGTGCAGCGCCGCGCGGTTTGCGGAACAGGAAGGGCTTTCGCTGCATATTTTCTGCGCAGAAAGTCACCCGCTACTGCGGCTTTGCCCGGAAACCGCCACGGTTTATACCACACTTGCCGCACAGAGAGAAGCGCTTTCCCGTCAGCTTCGGGAAGGTCAAAACCGCGCCGTCAACGTGTTTTTGGAGATGAGCGCGGAAAAAGAATTCACCCAGCCGCTCGGCACACTGCGCCCCTCCGCGGACGCGGTGCTTCTCAAAAACGCCGTCGCACACAGCCGCCTTTCCGTCGTGTTTGAGCGCCGGTGCAAAATCGTGCGCAGCGAGCTACCCCAGCTTTTGGCGCTTGCGCCCATCCACATTACAGCCGTCGGCGACAGCGAAAATCTGCGTGCCGCCCTGCCCGATACCGCCCGCATTGCAGCGACAACCTTTGACGTCCCGCAAAAGGACAGCATCCACGCGTATTACTGTAATCGGGATACGGAAAAATGGGGTAAGATCGTGCTGTTTCAGCCCTTTTCCCCTTGTCAAGGACATCTTTTCAAATCTCCTTGAGGTGTCGCAAAAAACAGACACCTGCCCTTTAAAACCTCGTTTTCCGAAAAAATCTTTGCATGTTCGATTGACAAATTGCGAACGTTTGTTTATAATACGAGATAGCAAAGAAACAAACGTTCGCAAAGCGCTGATATGCCGCACAGAACCGTCTGTACCATGCATCAACGCACAAGCGAACCTCGGATGGGGGTATTTTTATGATTCTGTTTCTCTTTAGTATTGCCGTTTCCTGCCTGTTAATCGCGCTTGCACAGGGTGCGGTTTTCTTGATCTCTCTTGTAACGAAATCTGCGCACCGCGCGAAAAGTACCTCCGTGCGCCGCGGTGTGCAGAATTTTACGGGGCTGCCGAACCGTGAAGAAGTGAAGAACATATATTCTCTTTCAGACCAGTTTGCAGACCGCCTGCGAGAGGTCGTGCAGTCTTGACCAATACGGAATTTAACGCCGTGAAGGCGTTTTTATCCGCCTACCGCTACACGGAGCTCGACCTCCGTGTACGCAGGGCGGAGCTCACCCGGCTGACAGCGCGCAAAGAAGCGCTGATTTTGGAAGGAAATACCGATCTTCTTTTTCACTTAGAGCACGCGATATGCGCAGCAAAAGACGCCATACGCGTGCTTTGCACAAGGCAGGCAGAAATTGAAGCCGCCATAGACACGGTGGAAAGTGCCGCTTTGCGTGAGATTTTGACACAGCACTACATCTGTGCGCTCGACCTCAAGGAGATTGCAGAGCGCATGCACTACTCGGACCGCCACATGCGGCGGCTGCACCGAAAAGCGATTGAAAGCGTTTCGCTTTCCGCCGTTTCGCCTTTTAAAAAGCGGGGATCCTCCCCGCGCACACTTCCCCTTGTCAAAAGAATTTGAGACTGCCGCGGCAAAGTCGTGGGGTCTCTTTTCTTTTCCTGAATTTCGGCATCTGCTCCGCACGGCAGACGCCGCCCGTTTTGCCGTGCCGCACCGCGGTGAAAACGGAGACTTTGAAAAGGAGTTTATTTGGAATTTATGAAACCGACTATGTTAAAAACCGCTTTTACCGTGGTGTTGGCAGGGCTTTCCTCGTACTTTGGTATGCTGACGCAGCCGCTTTTGGTGTTGTTTTTTGCCATGGTGCTCGATTACCTCACCGGCATGACAAAAGCCTATATTTTCTCACAGCTCAGCTCGCGCATCGGTGTGAAGGGTATTCTCAAGAAGCTTTGCTATATGGCCATGGTCGCCGTAGGCGCGGCGGTGGATTACCTGCTGCACGGCGCACTGAAGCAGGCAGGCATCGACCTGCACATCGAGCTTTTCTGCGGCCTGCTCGTCACCGTTTGGCTCATCATCAACGAGCTCATCTCGGTGCTGGAAAACTTAGCCGCCATCGGTGTGCCGGGCTTTCCTCGCCTCAATCGATTACTTTCTCGCCTGAAAAGCACCGTGAACGAAAAGGAAGACGAACATGACACATGAAATGAGATTGAAGAACTGCAATGCCTATACTGTCGAGGCCCCTTTGAGCCTTGGCACAAAGGGCAGCAACGTCAAAATCCGGGGCGTAAAAGCGTAAGGAGGAGCTATGGTACCGATCAGAGAAAATCTTGTGCCAAAGGACAAATATGCCATTAAATGCCCGTACACCCGCACACCGACGCGCGTTGTCATCCACAACACGGCAAACGATGCGCCCGCCGCAAATGAGATCTCCTACATGCGGTATAACGACCTTGAGATCTCGTTTCACTACGCGGTGGACGATGTAAACATTGTGCAGGGCATCCCGGAAAACCGCAACGCGTGGGCAAGCGGCGATGGGCACGGCAAGGGCAACATGGAGGGCATCCATATTGAAATTTGTTATTCCAAATCGGGCGGTGAAAAGTTCGATAAGGCCGAGCAGAATGCGGCCGAGTTCACCGCGAGTTTGCTCAAAAAGTACGGCTGGGGCATTGATAAGGTGACAAAGCACCGGGACTATGACGGCAAGTACTGCCCGCACAGGACGCTCGACCGCGGCTGGCAGCGCTTTTTGAGCATGGTGAAACGCTATATGGAGCCGGCAAAAACGCCCGTCGCGAGCAAGTTTACCCCCTATCTCATCCGCAAAAATTGCCGCGATGCGCTCAACATCCGCAAGGGTCCGAGCACGAACTACGGCATTTTAGGGCAGATCAAAGATACGCTGCGCTACACAATCGTTGAAGAGCGCAGCGGCCCCGGCTCCCATAAAGGCTGGGGCAGACTAAAGGCCGGAGGCTGGATCGCACTCGACTGGGTGAAGAAGGCTTAAACTCATTGCAGCGCACAAATTATACATTTTAAATGTGACGTTATGCGCCGCAATGGCAGATTTACTCGAACGAAAGTGGGCACTCTTTTCCCCCCTGCCGCTTATACTGGGGTTAGGTAAAAGGAGGGACTTTATGGACAGAGACGTCAAGCAGAACATAGCGGAGAACGCGCCGATTGAAAATCCGCCGGAGGGCGGCGCGGGGCGCGATCCTTTGCAGGATCTCTCACCCGAGGCGTGCACGTTTGAGGTGTTTCAACAGCTAAATTCCAAAACGGGCACGCTGCGCGTGCAGGCGTATGCGGGACAGCGGACATTCCCCGTCCCCGGCGCTTCGGTACTTGTGACGCACGACTTTGCGGACGGCACGCGGCGGTTTTCTGCCGGGGTGACGGACGAGAGCGGTGTTTTCGGCGACATTTTGCTGCCCGCGCCGAATAACGCCTTGGCGCAGTCGCCGACGGGCGAGATGCCGTATGCGCTTTACGATATACGCGTGAGCCACCCGGGATGCCGCACGGAAATTTACCGCGCGGTGCCTGTTTTCCCCGGTGTGACGTCGATACAGCCGGTGCAGTTTTTGGCGGTCGGTGAGGGGTGATGATATGCCGAACAATATAGACACGCCCGTTGTGCCGGAATACATCACGGTGCACCTTGGGCTGCCGGACCAACCGGCCGAGAATGTGCGCGTGCCGTTTGTGGCGTACATTAAAAACGTTGCTTCGAGCGAGATCTACCCGAACTGGCCGGAAAGCGCGATACATGCGAATATTCTGGCGCAGATTTCTTACGCAATGAACCGTATTTACACGGAGTATTACCGCAGCCGCGGGTATGACTTTGACATCACCTCGACAACGCAGTACGATCAGAAGTTTATTTTGAACCACGATATTTTTGAAAACATCTCGCAGATCGTCGATCATATTTTCAACGATTACGTCGTAAAGCAAGGCACGGTGCAGCCGTATTTTACGCAGTACTGCAACGGCACGACCTCGACATGCCCGGGGCTTTCGCAGTGGGGCACGGTGGAATTAGCGCGGCAGGGGCTTGTGCCGTATGAGATTTTACAGCGCTTCTACGGCGATGACATCAACATTGTGTTCAACGCACCTGTTGGGAACAACGAGGAATCATACCCCGGCGTGGCGTTAAGACTCGGGAGCATCGTCGAAAGTGTGCGCGTGCTGCAAAGGGAGCTGAACCGCATCGGTGACAATTACCCGGCAATTCCGCGCATTCCGCAGATCAGCGTGTATTACGACCTGCCGACCGAAAATGCGGTGCGGGCGTTCCAGAAAATTTTCAATTTAACGCCCGACGGCGTGGTTGGTAAGGCGACATGGTACAAAATCAAGCTCATATACAGCGGCATCAAGCAATTAAACGAGCTGATGAGCGAGGGCATCACGCCCGAGGATGCCGAGCGATTCTACCCGCCGGAGCTGAAAGAGGGCGACAGCGGCACGGCGGTGAAACAGATGCAGAACTTACTGACGATCATTGCATATTTTGACAATTCCATTCCCCTGCCCGCGATGAACGGCGTATTTGACGCACGGACGAAAAATTCGCTCATGGCCTTCCAAACGCAGTACGGACTGGAGCCGACGGGCGTACTCAACCGGCAAAGCGCGAATATGCTGCTCTCCGTTTACCGCGACACGCGGGCGATGGCGACGGAAAACGGGAAATCCGTAAGTCGTCTTATCTACCCCGGGCGGGCAATCCTCAGGGGACGCACAGGCGCGGATGTGGAAGATTTGCAATCGCTCATCAACCGCGCAGCGGCACAAAACGCATTTATCCCGCAGGTCGCGGAAGACGGGATCTTCGGCGAGGCAACGGAGAATGCCGTGAAGGCCGTGCAGGCGCACGAAGGATTAGACGTGAACGGCATCGTAGGGCCGCTGACGTGGCAGGCTTTGCTGCGGCTTAGCGGGCTTTCTCCGTAGTGACAAAATGAAAAAGCACGCAGGAATTTAAGCCTACGTGCTTTTATTTTGCCCTAACTATTACTCTTTGCCGATAAAGATGTATTCGCGGATGAGGATGAGGATGCCGCAGAGGGTGAGGGCGGCACTGACGATGAACAGTGCTAAGATCCAGGAATCGAACAGCGCGGTGCCGTAGCGGCCGAGGTTTGTCCACCATTCCGTGAGCGTCTGCGCGTAAAGACCCGCGCCGACGAGCGTTGCACTGAGCGAGATGATGCCGAAAATGAGCAGGAACCAACCGAAATGCATGCGCATGCTTTGGCGCTTCATTTGCTTTTCTGCGGCGCGCTGTTCCGTTTCTCTGTTGTTTTCGGCGGGGGCTGCGCTTTGCGGGGCTTCGTCAATATCCAATAATAAATAATCGGTCGTGACATGGAAAATGCGGCTTAGCTGAATAACCTTTTCGGTATCCGGCACGGCTTCACCCGTTTCCCAGCGGGAGACCGCCTGGCGCGAGATGTTGAGTTCGTTTGCGAGCTTTTCCTGCGACATGCCGGCGCGTTTGCGGCAAGCGGCGATTTTGGCTCCTATGATCATACGGAAGACCTCCTTTTGCTGGGCTCATTTTATACGAAAATCGTGGGAAAAGCCACCATGTCAACTTGGAATTTCCGCAATTTTGAGTTGCGGCGGGCGATTTTCGGGGAATTTTGCAAACTCTTTTGGGGAGAGGCGTTATTTTGCTTCGTATTCCGCGTACATATCGCGGACGTAGCGGGAGACGTTTTCGTCGTAATCGGGATAGGTGTAGCCGTATTTTGCAGCGAAATTTTTAGCGGCATCTCGAAAGAGTTCGTGGCAGGTGAAAAGCGACCGCCATGTGTTTTCCACAGAATCCGTGCGATACGTGGAAAGAAGCGCTTGCCACTGCTCTGCGGGGAGATATTGATCGATGAATTTATAGTTTTTGCCGACGCTGAACGTGAAGCCGTATGCGCTGCCGACCTGCCACGAGAGCATGCGAAGAAGTTCATTGCGCATCATCGCAAGCAAGTCAATGGCGAATAACAATTCGCGGCGACAGAGGCCCTTGACAACATAGGGCGTGATGTTCCAGAACTCGTTGCAGCAGTCGTCAAAGCTGCGGGCGCTAGGCTTTTGAATGTGATATTCTTTGTCTGTAGGGGTGGGCTTTTCTTCGACGCGACCGTCTTTATCGAGCAAAATCTCGCGCAGGCCGTCGCCGTTTAAATAGTCTTCAAGCGCGGTGAGGGGCAAAATCGTGAGGTCGATCTTGTTGTAATCCGTGAAGAACATCAAGAAGCTGTACCCCTCCTCGACGGCGGGGAAAAGTTCCATGTCCTCGGGCTTTTGCATGATGAGGCGCTCGCCGAAGACATTTACCCATGTGTCGTCTTTGGTGTAGAGCGCGGGGTCATCGACAAAATAGGTGACATCGAAATCCTGAAAACGGTCTTTCGGGATGTTTTGATTTGTGCGCGAGCCTTCCATGCCGACGACGCGGATGTGCGCGTCGTTTTCGGCACGTGAGAGGATGAGATTCATCATTTCTTCGGGGGTTCTTTGGGTCATGGCGGGCTCCTTTTTATCGGTCTGCATCAAACGATCCGGACCGTTTTGTTGAAGTCTGTATGTTTTTATCAGTTGTCCGTGATCACAAATGATGAAGATCACCGATCTTCATCATTGGGAAAGTGATCCCAAAAGTTTTCAAATTCTGTGTTTGTGATGGTGCCGCTGCTGACTAAAATTTCGTACTGCTCGCCCTGCCAGGTGTAACGTACCTCGGACGGGGTGTAGCCGTTGCGCAGGTAGAATGCGCGGCGCAGGTGGCGCTGGGGCTCGTTTTCGGCGGTAGGGATGTCGAGCTCCAAGTCGGCGATGAAGCGGTTTTTCGGGTACAGCGTGTGCATGAGCTTTAGCGCTTCGCTGCCGTAGCCGTGCTCGCGATACTGCTCATCGATGGCGAAATACAGAATGTGCGTGATGCCGCCGTAGGTGAGCAGGCTTGCAAAGCCGCAGAAGTTTTCGTCTTTGTCGTAGAAGCCGACGAAATCGTGGCCGTCGTGCCGCATGAGACCGCAAATGGGCGTGCGCTCGTTTGCGGGGAACGCGCGGACGTAGAGGTTTTCGGTGCGGTGAAAATCTTTAGAGTGCTCCGTGATCTTTTCCATGTGGAGTGCGGACATATCAAGGTTCCTTTCGGTGTTTTTCGGCAGCAAGCTCCATGAGCTCGCGCTCGGTTTCGATATCGGCGAGGGCGACGGATATGCAATCGAGGACAGTCAGAATACGGGACTGGATGAACATGGCAGCGCCTCCCCTTTTTCTTTGATTGTAGCGGAAAAAGCACAAAAATGTCAAGCAAAAAGCGCGTATTCTTTTGCAGTTTCTTCCTTTTTAGGGTGAAACTGTGATATACCGCGTATGTATGCGGCATGATATTTCCATTTTGGGGGAAATGAATATAGCCGTCTTCAACCGATAGGATAATGGAGGCACACTTCACAAGAAAGTGTGCCTCCAAATTCGTTTACAGGATTTTCTTAACCCCGGGGATCTTCTTCAGAATCCACGTTAGGATGAACGAGACAAGGAAGATGCCGAGGGTCAGGCCGATCAAAACAAACGGACTGCCTGCGCCGTAGGGGTGGAGCTTCGTGTGCTTTAAAATACCGCGCACAAAGATCATGTGGATGAGGTAAATGCCGAACGAACATTTATCAATCTCCAAAACGAACTTGCCGAAAACGCCGGGAGATTTTTCTTTTCGCGGTGCGCCGGTTTTGTCTGCCGCGCAGCCAAACAGCATGAACACGCCGATGGACTGGAGAATGACAAAAATGGAAGAATAGCCGTAGAACACGCCTGCGGCCTTTACGGTGCCGTTTTCTTTCAGCACGGTGAACAGGACGACCGCCGCTGTGCCGATGAGGAGAAACAGCAGGCCAAGCCCGCGATTCACGCGCCACACGCCCTGCCGCAATGCGTAGCCGCAGAAGAGGTAGAACGGGTAAATGGCGGAAACGCAGATATAAAACCCGACGGAGATGCCGAACGTTTTTAAAACGGGCACAAGCGACAGGAAGATGACGTAGACAATCATGAGGTAGCGCAGCTCCCCTGCCGTGCTGTTCGACGCGATTTTGTGGTAGAACGGCAAAAGAAGATAGATGCCGATCATGAGGTAGAGATACCAGACGTGCGACCACGAGGTGCCGGAGAAAATCTCATAAAAACCCGAAAGCAGCGTTTCGGCATTGACTGGCTCGTGATTGACGAGGATCTCCAATGCACGGAACAGAAGACAGAACACGACGAGCGCGATGAGCATGCGCGGAATGTACTTTGTAAGGCATTTTTTCACCGTGACGGGGCGCTCCGGGTTTAAAAGCAGCGCACCCGAAACCATCAAAAAGCACGGCACCGCCCACATCATGTTGTTGACGACGATGTTGGAAAGGAGGGCTTGCGTGGCAGATGCTTCCTCCGGGAAAAGGGACACGGCACAGAACACCGTGTGCAGAAGCACGATGGCAAGGCACGCCGCAGCGCGCAGGTAAGAGAACGAATGGACGCGAAAGGTGTTTGCAGAAGTCCCTGCTTCCGCTCTCATGTGGCGGCTCATCAGTTGAACAGCGCGCCCGTTTTCATTTTATTGTACATGGGGTAAATTTCCTTTCCGATTTAGGATCTGATGCAATTTATCCGTGCAAATTTATTGCAAAAAGTTATCTTCTGCGGCTCCAAGTGTCGGGGCTGAGGAGGAGCAGGAGTGGGAAAATCTCGAGTCTGCCGAGGAGCATGTCGAGCGAAAGGATAATCTTCGAGAGATCACTGTAAATGCTGAAATTTTGTGTGGCGCCGACAAGCTCAAAGCCGGGGCCGATGTTGTTGAAGCAGGACGCGACGGCGGAGAAATTGGTGCCGATGGAAAAGCCGTCCACCGAGATGATGGCGAAGCTGAGCACGAGGATGACGCAGTAAATGGCGAGATAGGCGTTGACGTTGTCGCAGACCTCTTCGCTGACGGCGCGGCCGTCCATATAAACGGGCTGCACGCGGCGCGGGTGGAGCGCCTTGCGGATGGTGCGGCGAATGCTCTTCATCAGGAGCAAAACACGGGAGACCTTGAGACCGCCGCCCGTGCTGCCTGCGCTGGCACCGATGAACATGAGCGAAAGCAGGATTGCTTTGGAAAACGCCGGCCACTGCTCGAAATCGACCGTGCCGTAGCCCGTTGTGGTCATGATGCTGACGACCTGAAACGCCGCGTGGTGCACGGACTCGTAGACCGTATTGTACATGCGGCTGATATTGATGGCGATGAGAACGATGGAGCCTGCGGCGATGCCGAAATACAGGCGAAGCTCCTCGTTTTTGAACACCGCTTTGAACTTGCGGAGCAAGAGCATGTAATAAAGGCTGAAGTTCACGCCGAAGAGGAACATGAACACGGTGACGACGGTTTGCAGAAAGCAGCTGTACCCGCCCATGCTGCTGTTTTTAATGGCAAAGCCGCCGGTGCCGGCCGTGCCGAACGCGATGCAGAAGCTGTCGAACACGGGCATACCACCGAGCAAAAGACACACAATGCACAGCGCGGTAAGCAAAATGTAGATTCCGTATAAAATCATAGCGGTTTGGCGCAGGTGCGGCGTTAATTTATCGACGCTCGGTCCGGGGCTTTCCGCACGCATGAGGTAGATGCCGGTGCCGCCGTTTTTGCGCGCGCCGGGCACGACTGCCAAGAGGAACACGAGCACGCCCATACCGCCGAGCCAATGGCTGAAGCTGCGCCAGAAAAGGTTGCAGCGCGAGAGCGCTTCAACATCCGTCAGGATAGACGCGCCGGTCGTTGTAAAGCCGGAGACCATCTCAAAAAACGCATCGACGTAGCTCGGGATCTGGCCGCTTAAAAAGAACGGCAGTGCGCCGAACGCGGACATGAAAATCCACGAAAGACCCGTTGCGGCAAAGCCCTCCTGCGCGGAGAACATGCGGTTGCCGCCGCGGCTGAACAGCAAAAGCGCACTGCCGACGAGCAGAATGAGACACAGCGACTCGATGTAGGCGAGTATATTTCTCGGCTCGTGATCGATGACGGCGATGAGCAGCGGGAAAAGCTGAAAAATACCCGTGATGAGCAAAATCAAGCCGACGGTGCGGCTGATACTTTTAACATTCATTGTGCAGCCGCTCCTTTACACAAAAATGTCGTTGAACTGCAAAACCGGCTGCTCGCGCGTGGTGACGACGATGACGGTATCGCCGAGCTGATAGTACGATTCGCCGTCCGGAATGACCGTGTTGCCGTGGTGTGTGATGCAGGAAATCAGAATATTTTTCTTTAAGCGCAGGCGCAGGTTTTTCAGCGGCTCTCCGATATACTTCGACTGCTTATTGACGATGAACTCCAGCGCTTCGGCACGGCCGTCTGCAATGCGGTGCAGCGTGACGGCGGCACCCGTTTGGTGCTGCATGGCGCGCACATACTGCACGATATTCGCGCTGCACAGCTCCTTCGGGCTGACGACGCTGCCGATGGGGAGCGTTTCCACCATGCCGGTCGTCATGATGCGGTTGACCTTTGTGACAATGTGCGGCACGCCCTTTGCGTTGCCGACCATGGAGGTGATGATGTTCTGCTCATCGATGCCGGTGAGCGTGACAAGAGCGTCCGTTTCGTTGAGGCCCTCCGCCTCCAGAATTTCCTGATTGGCGCCGTCTGCGCAGATGATCGCCGCCTCCGGCAGCATCTGTGCGAGCTGTTCACTGCGCTGGGGGTTGTTTTCGATGATCTTGACATGGACGTCCGCGCCGATGAGCATTTGCGCAAGGTAATAGCTGACGCGGCCGCCGCCGATGAGCATGGCGTGGCGGATCTTTTTCTGCGTGATGCCGAGGCGCTTCATGAGGTAGGAAAGCACCGTGACCGGCGCGGTGACGTAGATGTGGTCGCCGCGGCGCAGCATGGTATCGCCGGACGGAATGAGTGCGTGGCCGTCACGGATGACGGCGCAGACGAGCACCTTGCAGCCCAGCACATGCGGCAAGTGATTTAAAATGACGTTTTCGAGCGGGCTGCGCTCCAAAATGCGCAGCTCGACAATCTCTACACGACCTTTTGCGAATGTTTCGCGCTTTAAGAAGCCCGGTAATTGCAGAAGACGGAAAATCTCCTTTGCCGCCTCGCGCTCCGGGTTGATGATGAGCGAAAGGCCGAACTCGCCGCGCATCATGTAGAGCTGTTCTCTGTATTCAGGGCTGCGCACACGCGCGATGGTGTGCAGCGTGGGGTTCATTTTTCTTGCTGTAAGACAGCACAGCAGGTTGATTTCATCGGCGCTTGTGGCGGCGATGAGCACTTCTGCCTGCTGTACCTTCGCTTCGTTCAGCGTGGCCATGGTGGCGCAGTTGCCCACCACGGTCATGACGTCGAACTGCTGCATATCCCGTTCCAAAACCGCCCGATTGGAATCGATGGTCACAAGGTCGTGACCCTCCTGTGAGAGCAGACGCGTAAGCGCAAGACCCACTTTTCCGTCACCGGCAATAATGATCCTCATTTCTTTTTTCCTTTCTCGAACCGCTTTCGGTATATCCCGAACCAAAAACTTTCTAAACACGTAATACTCCGCCCGGGACGACACGTTTCCCCTTTGTATCGCCATGGGCATACATGGGTAGTATACACCCAAAGCGGTATATTGTATAGTGGCATTTTGTCCGTTTTTACGGGGCGGCTTTCGGCGAGTTTGTAGAAAGTCTGCGGGAAGATGAAATCCACGTAAAAGCGCAGCCGGTGTGTTAAATACACGGCTGCGCTTTTTACTATCGGTAATATTTTTTGTCCGGGCGCGTGAGGGGGTGCTCGTAACGGTAAAAAAGATGCGGGGCTTCGCCGCACTGCACGACGCGAGATGTGCCGTCGCGCGTAAAGCCGGCGGCTTCAAAGAATTCGCAGGCGCGGCGGTTTCCGGCGGGCAGCCAGACCTTGCAGATCTTAAAGCCGCTGATGTAGAGGATGGCGAGGGCGTCCTCTACAAAGGCGCGACCAATACCGCTGTGCTGCGCTTTCGGAAGGACGCACAGCGAGAAAATTTCCGCGCAGTAGGGGGTGTCGGCATCACGGCAGGCGTAACGGCAGCAAAAGCCGACGACTTCGCCGTTTTGCTCTGCGGCCATGATGTACTCGAACCCGATCTTTTTATCTTCGAGCAGTTTATTCGGATCAAAAAGCGCCGGAATATCTTCGGTCAGCGTTGTGCGCGCGATGTGTTTGAAGGCGGGCAGGTCTTCCCAACCGGCAGAACGGAGCGTAAAGCTTTGCATAAAATCACCTCGGCTTGACTACGAACGAGGCCGACGGATTTTACGGCTTCTCCCCCATAAATCTTTGCGGCAGCGCACCGAAATTTACGGTTTGCACGGCGGCGATGATCTCCTCTTTCCGTGATAAAAGGCTTGCGTCATCTATGCGCACGTCGTTTAAATCGTACGGGCCGTTGCGGAAGTGGCCGACGACCGCGCCGTGGAACACGCCGTCGATGAGAAGATATTGCAGTGGTTCACAGTCATACGGCAAACCCTCTGTGAGGGATTTTGCAAGCGATTTTAACGCCGGCTCGAACGCTTTATAGAGCGGGTCATTGCGGTGGAGCGCATAGACACTGTGAAATTCGGACGCAGTGTAGGTTTTGAGCATTTCTGCGTCTTCTTTTAGGAGATAGCCGCCGTCGGACTCGACCAAAACGTCTTCGGACACGAGCCCGGCTATCGCGAGCTTGATCTCTTTTTCGGGCAATTTGTAAAACGATTTCGCCATGGCGGGCGTGAACCACACAAAGCGGTGCGCAAAACGGCGGAGGACGATTTTGAGGGCTTCCGTTTTGGTATAGCGGTCGAGGCTAAAATCGGAAAAAAATTCGCCGAAGCGATACCAGCCGCGATCCCACTCGCCGTCGTACTGGTCTTCGTAGATGAGAAATGCCTCCTGCAAGCGGTGCAGGGCGGGCGTGATCTCCTTGACGAGCAGGCCGCTTTCCTCTTTCAGCTGCCCGATGGTGTACGGGCCGGACATTTCGATGCGCTCTAACAGCATTTGCTGCGTCATCGTCGCGTTTTTGAGCGGCTTGCGGTACAGCGCTGCGAAAAGCTCGAGGTCTTCGGGCAAGATCCAGCCGAGGTTGCCGCCCGCAAAGCGCCCTTTGATGAGTTCACGTCGGAACTGGCGGCTTTTATTATAGGCGAGGTCGTCGAAATCCGCGCGGAACGAAAGCGTGGGCGGTTGCCCAAAACCGTTCCAGTAGACATTCTGCCCGGGCTGGAGGTCGCGGTACAACGCGTCGTATTCGGTTTCATTCGCCGGGGTGAGGAGATGCTGGCGCTCCATGCGCAGGGCGCGTATTTTTTCATCGTACATTACGGTTTTCCTTTCGTTTCCGCGCGCCATATTCGGCACTGTTCCACGCGTGCGCCGTGCGGCGTATCGCCCTGCTCGGGATCGCATGTATAGCTCCATAACAACTCACAGGGCAGTTCCGGACATTCTCCGCAGTGGTAAAAGCCTTTTTCCTGACAGCACTGCGCCACAGGGCAGGCTCCGTGGAACGGGTGTCCATTTGTCTCTATACAGCCGCCGCACCCGCAGGGCTCTTTATACGTACAGGTCGTGCAATGCAGTCCGCATCTTGAATCGATCATGTGTGTTCCTCCTAAATTATGATATTCAGATCGTAACACACAGAATATGACAGCGGGGTGTCATGTTTTATAGCGCTTTTTCATTTTTTTGATCGCAGAACGCATTTTCTTTACCATTTCGGGCGGGGCTGTCACCTGCACGTCGACGCCGAAGCTCAAAAGCCAACGCAGGGCGTCCTCCGGGGTAGAAAATCCCCATTCGGTGTAGAGCTTGCCGTCTTCCCGCGTGATGAACGACGCGGGGCCGTATTCTTCCACAAGGCGGTATTTTACGGCGGGCTCGTAAACGGCCGTGACAATGTAATCATCCGTCATGCTTTCGGTGCGGCTGCGGTTCGGCTCTTTTTCAGGCGGGACTTCACGCGGGGTGAAAAATTCATCGGTCACGTTTAAATTCCACAGGCGGCGGAGCTTATAGAGGCGGAAATCCTCGCGTGCGGGGCAAAAGCCGAAAACGTACCAGTCCCCCCAGCGGAACACGACGCGATAGGGCTCGACAAGCTTATCCGCCTCCCCTTTGGCGTAATAATAGTGAAACACGATGCGGCGCGTCTCTTTTACGGCGCGGCGGATCGTCTCGATCTTCTCCGCCAAGTCGTTTTTGTAGAACGACGCGAGATCGATCTCCATGTCCCGCGGTATATCGGTATCTGCGCCGAGCTTTGCGGCGAGCAGGTCGGATGCAGGGGCTTTGGAAACGCTGTCGAGCGAGCGCAGCCCTGTGAGGACGGCGGAAAGCTCCTGCCGCGTGAGCACGGCGGCATCGAGCGAAAAGCCTTCCATGATGGAAATACCGCCGCCCGCGCCCTGTTTGGTAAGGAGCGGGATGCCGGCTTTGCAGATGTCTTCGATATCACGGTTGATAGTGCGGCGCGACACGCCGAATTTTTCCGCGAGATACGGCGCGGTAACAGTGCCTTTTTGCTGAATGGTCGTAATGATGCCGATGAGGCGGTCGGTTTTCAAATTAAAGCCCCCTTTTATCCACAGTATAGCACACCTATGTGGAAAACAAAATGAAAAACTTGCAATGCAAACGAAAATGTGGTATAGTACCTTAGAAATCAACAGGAACACGCCGTCTGCCACCGGGTAGGCGGAAGAACGTGCCCACAGAAAACCGATAGGTCTGCGCTTTTAAAGTGCTCAGCAGGTTTTCTGCGGGCACGTTTTGTTTTGGAGGGACTATGCGCAAATATCTTCGTTTTGTTTCCCAGAGCGTTCTGGGCATGCTGGGGCTTTCCGTCTACATTTTGGCGGACACATTTTTCATTGCAAATTACATTGGTGCGGACGGGTTGGCGTCTTTAAACCTCGCGCTGCCGATCTACGGTATCATCAACGGCACGGGGCTGCTCATCGGCATTGGCGGCGGTGTGCGGTACACGCTGCGGCACACGCGCGGCGACGAAAACGCAGACAGCGTATTTACGGCAAGCTTACTGATGGGCACTGTTTTGTCGTTCATTTATGTGCTGTGCGGCGTGTTCGGGGCAGAGCATCTGGCAAGATTGCTTGGCGCTTCCGGCACGGTTTTACAGCCGACAACCGTCTATTTGAAGGTTTGCTGCCTGTTTTCGCCGTTTTTTATTTTGAATAACATCTTAACGGCGTTCACGCGCAACGACGATGCGCCCGGGCGCGCGATGGCGGCGATGCTGACGGGCTCTTTTGCGAATATTGTGATGGACTGGTACATGGTGTGCGTCTTGAACGCCGGTATGCTGGGTGCGGTGCTTGCGACCGGCATGTCGCCGATTTTCGGCGTAGCGATCTGCCTGACGCGAAAGCGCGGGTATCACATCGGGAAGCACCGCATTTTTGAGGAAATTCCGAAAATTTCTGCGGCGGGTTTTTCCGCGTTCATCGGAGAGTTTTCTTCGACGGTCGTTATTTTGATATTTAACTATCTGCTATTATCACTTGCGGGCAGCACGGGCGTTGCGGCTTACGGCATCATTGCAAACGTGGCGCTTGTGGCAACGGCGGTGTTGACCGGCGCGGCGCAAGGCGTGCAGCCGCTGATCAGCATTGCGTTTGCGGAGCATGACCGCAGAACGCTTACAAAGCAGACGCGGCGCGGCGTTGTGACGGCGGTTTTACTGGGCGCGCTGTTTACCGTGGGCGCTTTGCTCTTCCCGCAGCAGGTGACGGCGGTATTCAGCAAGGGCAGCGCGGAGCTGACGGCGCTTGCCGTGCCGGGCCTGATGCTGTACTTCTTAAACTATCTTGTGAGCGGCGTGAATCTGCTGCTTATCGCGCGGTTTGCGGCGGCGGAGCGCAGCCGGGACGCGGCTGTTTTATCTCTTTTGCGCGGCGTGATCTTAGTTGTGCCGTGTGCGGTGGTGCTTGCAAATATATTCGGGCTGACGGGCTTGTGGCTTGCCGTGCCGACGGCGGAGGCGCTTTCTCTGCTTTGCGGGCTTTATCTTTTATACCGCGAAAAGAAAAGCGAAAAAACAGCTTTGCAGGCGGTGTGAAACGCGGTATAATCTTTTAAAAAACGACGATTTGGGACAAAAGGAGACCGACATGCACATTCCGAAAAGCGACACGCAGCACACCGAAATTCTGACATTTGAAGAAGCGCAGAAGCACCGCGAAGAAAGCGCCGTTTACGACCGCGAAAAATGGCTTTATATCCCGGATTTTTACTCCGAATACCGTTACATACTGGGTACCGCCGGCAAAAAGCCGCTCATTACCATCGGCATCAACCCCTCGACAGCGGAGCCGGATAACCTTGACAACACACTGAAATCCGTAGAGCGCATTGCGCTTTTCAACGGGTTTGACTCGTTTATCATGTTCAACGTCTACGCGCAGCGTGCGACGAACCCCGACCACATGGATAAGGCGTTTAACCGTGCGCTGCACGAGGAAAACATGAACGCGTTCCGCTGGGTGCTTTCGCGCAGCGGCGAAGAGCCCGGCATTTGGGCGGCATGGGGCACGATTGTGGAAAAGCGCGATTATCTCAAAACCTGCCTTGCGGACATGACGGCCATCGGCAACGCATTCCATGCAAAGTGGTATCAGGCAGGCAAGCCCTCTAAAAAGGGACACCCGCACCACCCGCTGTATCTGCGAAAGGACTCGAAATTGGAGGACTTTGACATGGCGGCATATTTGAAGGCGCTTTAAAAAACTTGAAAATTTAATTTTGACTACAAAAAACGCTCCTCACGGTTCGTAGATCAGGTGGAAGCCGAAAACGGCAAGCCTAAACGAACTTTGAAGGAGCATTTTTTATGAAAACTTTTATCCCGCACGTGTATTTTTCCGCACCCGAAGACACCGTAGGCGACCTTGTGAACCAGATCCGCCGCGAGAGCGAGATCCCCGGCACGGCAGAACCGAAGCCGGAAATGAAGGACAGCGGCAAGAAATCCATCATTCCAAAAACGGTCGTTTCCGCTGCGAAAAGCGAGCTTGACCGCGTTTATGACCTGCTGACAAGCGGCGAAGACCTGCAGATGAACCCGGACGGCACGCTGAGCCCCGCCTCTGCCCCGAAAAAGCGCGCAAAGCCCGCGCCGGGCAGCGAGCCGAAAGCGCCGGTGAAGACGAAAAAGGAAATCATTCCGCACACGGTGGTCTCCGCGCCCGAAAAGGACACCGTGGGCGACCTTATCGAGCAGCTGCACAAGGAGCCTGAGCCGCTTCCGGAAGAACAGCCCGAGGAAAAGGCAGAAGCGCCGGAGAAGACCGACGGCAAGAAATCCATTATTCCGAAGACGGTCGTTTCCGCGCCCGTGCAGCAGTGGTACAAGACGAACAAGGCGCTTTATAACGCGGAGGTCGCCGCCATGCGCAAGGAATTCAATGACCCGAACATGCAGCCGCATTTTATGTCGGACGGCCGCATGTACTGGCTT
>OIDV01000193.1_pt1 | contig 26849 bp, 20 predicted proteins | sample 1581661 | NCBI WGS metagenome assembly OIDV01 (sample SAMEA3882516, study PRJEB24775) | human gut metagenome | biome: human-associated habitat; feature: intestine environment; material: feces | place: Netherlands | collected 2009/2010
CCTCATCTCTCCTGCTGCCTTATTCGTAAATGTCAGCACCACCATCTTCTCAAGCGGAATCTTCTTTTCATAATGCAAATATAAAATTTTCGCGATCAGTACGGTCGTCTTCCCACTTCCTACATTGGCATTTACAATACATGCATCATTTTCATCTGTCACTGCTTCCATCTGATAGGAATTCAACCAATTCCATTCTTCCTTAAAATCCATTCCTGTCACCTAAAATTTATCTTCGTATCGTCGTTTTAACTTGCCTTCTGTCTTTTTCTTTCGCTCCATGTCCTCTTCTGTACGGACAACAATCTCCATATCCTGTGGACATACTGCGTGAAATTTTAATATGTTTTTGATACTTTTCGCATTCTCCGGTATCTTCAGCCAGTCCTCATAAAAGTAACTGTCCACGATCAATATCAGATTATGCTTCTCTATTTCTACTCGTTTTGCGGTCTTCAGAAATGCGCCGCCACTCTCTCCATTCTTAATCACTGTCTCACAGAATTCGTTCCATTTCTCCGGAAGTTTAAAGAATGAATACTGTTTGCGGACACCCGGACGCTCTTCTTCTACCTGCTTTTTTACATATTCCGGAGCTTCCAGCCTTTCCTTCAGGCTTCTAAGTCCCCATAACACCATCTTCTTACTTAATGTATAGTCTCCCACACAGGCCGGACAGCCATCCTCACAGGAACATCCCTTCACCATCTGAATCGCATGGTCGATCACCTCTGGGATCAATTCATAGATTTTCTCTGAATATCCAAGACCACCTTCATACTTATCATAAATGAATAATGACACCACTTCGTGTCCTTCTGATTCTCCGCTGCCAGAATCCACATATCCCTGCACGGTCGCATTATTAGACATTCCTGTATTGATATCATCACGTTCCGTCATCGTCACCATCATCGCCGCGTTCTTTATCGCATTTTGCAGGCCTTCGAAGTGATTATTCAATACAAGTTCTCCTGCCCCATTCGGTAACAGCAGACTTCTGTATACGCGCACCACATCCTCCGGAATATCAATCCATGTACTTTCTGTATCATAATCTTTCTGAAGCGGCTGTGTCAGTGATACATACCCAAGATTCTGATGATTATGAAACTGTAATTTCTTGAACATCGAGATCACTTCATCTACATTAATATCTCCGAAATGTATCTTCGTTCTTTCCACTGTTTTTTCCTGAAAAGTCTGAAGGATCCGGATGTCTTCGGTTCCTGCCGGGACTGTATAATAATTTCCTTCAAACGACTTCGCTATTGCTGTCCTGCTTACCAGATCCAGTTTCAGAATCTCATACAATGCACCGTCATGCATATAGACTGCTCCCGGATGTAATTCATGATAGGCCTGCGACTCATCCATCTCTGTAATCTCACGATTCTCATTATCCAGAATTAATTTGAATCTCGTCTTATCCATATTTCTCAGACTGTAATCCCCTGCGGGAAATGCAGGACCCGACCAGGCAAATCTCCCGGCCATACTTTTTACTTCTTCTGCTTTCATCAGAACAGGAATGATCTCACCAAGACTCGGAAACAATGCTGCATCATCCAGACTCAGTGGAAGTTCTGCCGCTGCCGCACGGATATGTGCCAATTCAATCAGCAGATTATCCGGGTCTACGATCGCATTTTCACTTTTTCCTTCAAAAAGCCACCCCGGTTCCACTGCAATGTACTGGTCAAATGGCTGATTTTCAAGAATCAGGTAATTCACACAGGTCTGTCCGTTTCTCCCTGCACGGCCACTCTGCTGCCAGAATGATGCCCGCGTCCCAGGATATCCGACGATCACCGTCGTATCCAGGCTTCCGATATCAATTCCAAGTTCCAGTGCATTAGTCGACACCAGTCCGTTCAGTTCCCCGGACATCATCTTCCGCTCAATTTCTTTTCGTTCCAGAGGTGTGTACCCGCCTCTGTATCCGGCAATTTTTCTGCTATCTGCCTGACTTAAGAAACCTGCTGCATCCAACTTGTCTCTTGCCTCTTTCAAAATAACTTCTACCGTTCGTCTGGATTTTCCAAATGCAATAAAATGCCTCTGCTCTTTTACCAGATCCGGAAGCATATCTGCCGCGACCGTAGACGCCGCATACCTTCCATAAACCTTGTCGTTATGCCCTTTGATCTCCGGCGGCTGGATAATTCTATATTCCCTAACCGGTGATGGAGATCCATCCTTCTCAATCAGAGAAAATGCAGTGCCACATACTTTTTTTGCAAGTTCTACCGGATTGGCGATTGTCGCAGAACTGCATAAAAACTGGGGGCTTGAATGATAATACTGGCAGATTCTGTGCATCCGCCTGAAAATATTCGCAAGATGGGCACCAAATGCGCCCCTGTAACTGTGTAATTCATCGATCACAATATATCTCAGATTTGCAAAGATAAAGTCAAACCCATACTTACTGTGATTCGGAAGAAATGCAGAGTTCAACATTTCCGGATTCGTTAATATAATATTCGCACTCTTTCTGATGCGGCTGCGCTCTGCGGGCATCGTATCTCCGTCATAGACTCCTGCCTGAATCTTCCCTTCTCCGAAATATTCCAGTACCGGCTGCAATGAACGGTACTGATCACTCGCCAGCGCTTTCGTCGGATAGACGAAAATCGCCCTTGTGAGTGGATCTTCCAATATCTTCTGCAGGACAGGAAGAAGAAATGCCAGCGTTTTTCCGCTGGCAGTCGATGTCGTGATCACTGTATTCTCTCCCCGTCCGGCCTTTTCAAACATTTCCGTCTGATGCGTATAAAGAGCATTAATCCCCTGTTTTCCGAGATATTCCTTTATTTCATCATTCATAGTATCCGGAAATTCTGCATAAGAAGCCTTCCTCTCCGGCACAATGCGCATATATGCCGTCATATCTTCAATTGACATCTTTTCATCCTTCTTCATTCTTACTCCTCGTATTCAAACTTACGAATCTCACAATTCTTGATACCGAACCTTGCAAATTCATCATTCGTCATATCACAAAAATAAGACTGTATCGCTCTTGAGATCCCGTTATGTGCAACCAGAAGATATGTCTTCTGATCTGATTCTTTCTTAATATCATCGAGCAGATCATAGATTCGGTGGCAAAGCTTCAGCATCGATTCGCCGCCTTCATAAGAATTAATAAAATTAGCCTTAGCCTTCTGGAATTCCTCTCCATTTCTCGGCGTACCTTCGTATTTTCCAAAGTTTTGTTCTTTTAGGCGCATTTCTTCACGCATCGGGATCCCGGTTACCTCGGATACATGTCTGGCGGTCTCCTTTGCCCTGATCAATGGTGAATACAATATCTCATCAATCTGAATTCCCTGCTCCAGAATTGCCTGCCCCAGTTCTTCTGCCTGCTGATGGCCAAGTTCTGTCAATTCAATATCCGTTGCTCCGCAAATCTTATTCTCTACATTCCAGACTGTCTGTCCGTGTCTTGCAAAATAAAAATGTCCCATTCTGTTCCCTTTCTACTCGCTTTCTCTGCACCGGACATTTACTCAGAAATATCCGGCAATTTATATTTCACATTCTATCATGAACAAATAAATCCTTCAAGCATTTATTCGAACATATGTTTTACTTATCTGTCACCTATATAAGTTCTGCCAGGACCGGCAGTTTCTTTTTATAAATTCTTCCCGAAAATGCAATATGCGGCAGCTCATAAAATGCCACATTCTCCGGACAGACCGGGCGATACAATGGATCCGCTACAATGCCTTTTACATTCTTTGATCTCTGAAGTACCTGTTCCAGTTCTTCTTCTCCACGGACTGCAATATCTCCATCCGCAAGTAATCCTTTCTTCTCCCTTATCGGACAGATTACTCTTACAGATATCTGATATTCCGTCTCGATCGCTACTGCCAAAGATTCCATGATCACCGGTTCTCCGATTAATATAATCTGGTTTTCTGAACTTTTTTCCGATTTGTTTCCTGTCAGGCTGATGCGCCTTCCCTTTTCGAGATATGCTACCTGCTTTTTTTCTTCTATTGCATTCAAAAGACTCTTCATAAATCCCCGGATCGGTGTCCCAATCACATAAGGTGTCCCGAACCTCTCCTGTAATACTTTGGCCGCCCAAAGTCCCACAGAAGATACCACCAGATTAACCTCCGCTTCCGGTGCACGTCCGAGATCTTCCAGTGTATCTCCCATGGCCCAGGTCGACAATACCTTCCATCCAGTCTCTTCTACATTTCTTTTTAAAACATCTACATGCTCCTGCGGCCCGAAATCTAAAGGTGTTACTCCCAGAAGATTCACACTTTTTGACGTCACTTCTTTCTTTCCTTTGATACGTTTTGCAATCTCTGCAAGAGCCAGACCAGCACCATATACATAATCATGCATTCCATTTGTCGGAATCGAAAATGCCGGGATTCCGAGATCTTGTTCCAGCATCCTGGCGATTGCCGGGAAATCCGTTCCATTCATATATGGGATCGGTGATCCTGCAAGTGCGATGAATTTCGGCTTTAATTCTTCTGCAGCCACTTCAATATCACAGATCATCTTCTCATCATTCCCCATGACAGCATCGATCTCCGTCAGCCCTGAGATGTAGATCATACTGTCCTGCTCATACCATCTTATCTCATCATGTGTATTATAAGTGGAATTACAACCGGACGGATCATGCATCACTGTCATCCCGCCCAATTCATACAGGGCAGAGCAGACACCAGATACGTCAGCTGTGTAAATCGGTATAATTCTGTAACTCTGTCTCATATGCAGCTTTCGCACCCCCATCCTTTCCGAATGATCAGATCTTCTGGATCTTTTTCTTCCTGCCAGGCTTCTGTCATCAATTCTGCCGTTCTGCGGATTCCGTCAAATCCATACAGTCCTGCACCTTCCACTAGATTGACAAAATGCCTGGTTCCTGCAAACCACGCTGCTTTCTGCCCGATTGCCAGTACATCTGATTCGTTTCTTGGCTTCATACGCATCTCCGGACGAATCGTTGGTTCATATTCCAGTTCAGGATATTGTTCCTTTAGCCACTCAAATGTGTCTTTTTCTTCCGGATTAACCGCGTCCAGATAGATTCTGGTCACAGAAAAACCATGTGTCAGTAACAGCTTTGCCAGTTCCAGCGGTCTTGGATGAAAGGTGTGATCGATCATAATGGGTACATCTCCGACCACTTTTCTGGCTTGTTCTAAAGCAGATTCACACAGTGCAATCTCTCTTTTTGTAATTCTTTCCAGTGATTTCTCCATGTGCATATCTGTATCTTCTATACCCTCAACCTCTTCCACATTTTCTCCAACCGCCTGCTCCAACGTCTTCCACTGCCTGATAATCTCATCATAATCAAAGCTTCCCGGAAGATATAACGCTTTCTTCCTAAGTCGTTCTGCCTGACATTCCAGACCATATTTTCCAGGCGGATAGCACGCTATGAATATTTTACTGTCTGCAAGCTCTTGATAGGACTTCCATGAATTACACTCTGGCAATTCTTTTACTTCTATATGCTTCCATTTTAACAAACGCCTGATATCACTGGTCTCATCTAGCGCAAAATCACTGCCAAGAATCGTCACTGCTTTCGGATTTTCTTCTCTCACCTTAAGTCCGTCATATATTGCCTTTCGAAGTTTCTGATCCGGCGTCAGCCCGTGCTTTTGCATGATTGGATCCATATAACAGCGGACGAAGAAAATATCCGGGAATCTGTCTTCCAGTTCTTCATACACCCGTTCCAGATCACATCCCAGAAAATGATGCAGACACACGGTAAATAACAGTACTGCTTTCGGATGATCTTTTCGTTTTCTTAATACATCTGTAACGCCTTCGATCGTCACATCTTCCAGATTGCCGTTCAGAAGATCCTCTTCTTCCACGATCACAAAGGAAAATCTGTCTGCCGCATTCATCTCGGCTGCTGTCAGAACGACTCCCCGCATACAGTTATCTGCACAGACATAGATCTGTATGGATTCCGGAAGAAGCATTCCTGTATGGACAATATTCCAGTTTCCATGTGCCGGGGAATTGAATTCCAGTCCGGTTGATTCTCCGGCTTTCTTTAACATTTCAATCCCTCCCCAGGTCTTTTATCGGCAGTATACTTTTCATCGGCTTTTTCACAGGCTGATCCTTCTGGTCGTTTTGACAACTCATAGATTGCTTCCGCAAGTTTTCTGTATTCCTCAGCCATCTCACTGTCTGGAAAGCATTCCATAACCGTCTCTTTCTTTTCTTCTGCTTCTGTCACAAGTCCGCTGTGGGACAATGTTCCGACTACCTGTGTCTGAAAATCATCTGCCAGCTCATTTACCTTTTCTTCTTCTCTCGCTACATTCCTGCGGTTCAGAATAATCCCGCCAAGGGAAGCATATCCACGATTCTTAAAGTTCTCTACCGCCATCGCAATATTGGCTCCTGCATGGATCGCCATATTTTCTCCTGAAGTAATAATAAAAACTTTATCCGCATATCCTTTCCGCATCGGCATAGAAAATCCACCGCATACAACATCTCCGAGTACATCATAAAGTACAACATCCGGCTGATATACTTCATATGCTCCCGTCTCTTTTAATTTTTCCAATGCCGTGATAATTCCTCTTCCTGCACATCCAAGTCCCGGTGTCGGACCACCTGCCTCTACACAGATCACACCCTGATATCCGGTCCGCACCATATCTTCCAATTTCAGATCCTGCTTTTTCTCCCGGAAAAGATCCAGTACCGTCGGTACTGCTTCCCCGTGTCTTAATGCGATCGTTGAATCGGCTTTCGGATCGCAGCCGATCTGCATCGCTTTCAGGCCTTTTTCTGCCAGTGCCACGGCAACGTTCGATACCGTTGTTGATTTACCGATCCCGCCTTTTCCATATACTGCAATCTTAATCATATTATTCTTGCTCTCCTGCTCTCATAAATAATATCCGAATGTTCTATTCTCCTGCTTTCGTAATAATATTCGAATATGCCGTCTTCGTGGATACCCCGTTCAGGCGTCCGATCTTACCGGATAATGTACTGATCATATCCTGCGGTGCATCGATCGCAATGCTGATGATGTTAATCCCTTTCTCCCGGTACGGAATTCCCATTCTTCCGATAATAAATTGCCCTGCCTCGTGAAGCAGATGATTCAACGTCTCGATCGCTTCCGGATTCTCCACAATAATCGAAATAACTGCCACTCTTGTATCCATAGATTTCCTCACTTTTTCATGCTTTATGTCTGCTTTGTCTTCCATGCTTAACAGATACGCGGCAGTAATTCCCCTCCCGGCTGTGGAAGTAATGCCTGCGTTCCAATCTCCGTCAACATCACAACTTTTCCAGGCTGTTCTTCGGTCACTTCACCGATAATTGCCGCATTTTTAGAATACGGACATGCTTTCAATGCATCCACGATTGTCTGTGCCTGTTCTTTCGGTGCCATGATCACAAGTCGTCCTTCGCACGCAAGATAGAGCGGCTCCAGGCCAAGCATTCCACATACGCCGCGTACCTCCGGTGCAACCGGAATCTTCGAAGCATCCAGACGGATTCCTACCTGACTCTGTCCTGCAATCTCATACAGCACAGTTCCTACTCCACCTCTGGTTGCATCACGGATCACATGCAGTTCATGTGTTGCATCCATCACTGCTTTTACATTGCCCCAGAGAGGTGCACAGTCACTGGTCACATCTGCTTCAATTCCAAAATCTTCTCTCGCAAGAAGGATCGTGCATCCGTGTCTTCCGATATCTCCTGTCACAATGATCGCATCGCCCGGTTTTGCAAGATTTCCCGCAACTTCAACTCCATCCGTGATCTCACCGATACCTGTTGTCGTGATAAAGACTCCGTCCACCTGGCCCTTTCCGGCAACCTTGGTATCCCCCGATACGATCCGGACTCCGGCTTCTTTCGCCGTCTTTTCCATTGCCTCTGCGATCTCTTCCAGTTTTTCCATAGGAAATCCTTCTTCGATCACAAATGCACAGGTCAGGTATAATGGTTTTGCTCCCATACAGGAAAGATCATTGACCGTACCGCAGATGGAAAGCTTTCCGATATTTCCTCCCGGATAGAATGCCGGTGATACGATAAATCCATCGGTAGACACTGCCATCTTTCCAATCGGCGGCGTCAGGACTGCCGCATCATCCGCAGTCAGATCCGGATTATCAAAATGTGCTTTGAAGATCATATCGATCAGCTCTGACGTCTGGCGTCCTCCTGCACCATGTGCCATCGTCACAGTTTTCCCCACTAATCTTGCTTTTCTTGCTTTATTATCCACATACTCATTCATCTTGTCCACTTCCTTGTTATTTTCCGTCTATTTTCTTATTCTCTTCCATACATATAATATGCTGAACAGGCTCCCTCTCCGGATACCATACATGCACCTACCGGATGCTGCGGTGTACAGACCTTTCCAAATACTTTGCAGTCGGATGGTTTACATTTTCCCTGTAATACATCCCCGCATCTGCAGGCCGGATTCGCCCTTCCTTCCATCTTCGGAACCTGATATTTCTTTCTGGCATCATACATGTCCCATTCATCACGTAACCTAAGTCCGGATCCCGCTATGATTCCGAGTCCTCTCCATTCACTGTCACATGCTTCCATCAGCGTATCCACCAGTCTCTGCGCTTCCTTACTGCCTTCTTCTGTCACTACACGCGGATAGCAATTTACAAAGAAAGGTTTCCCTTTCTGAAAATGTGTCAGAGCAACTGCCAGTGCAGTCAGAAGTTCTTTTGCCGTAAAGCCTGCCACCACACCGCTTACACCTTCCTGCACCAATTCTTCACAGAGCTTTGTTCCTGTGATCGCATTGACATGTCCCGGATATAAAAAAATGTCTGCGCTTCCTTTTAATGCTTCGTATGCCTGCGGCATCGTTTTATTTGCGATCAGCATGGAATAGTTCGTGATTCCTTCTTCTTTTGCTTTTTTGACAGACAGACATCCCGCCGGAGTCGTCGTCTCGAATCCTACAGATAAAAATACAACCTCTTCTTCCGGATGTTCTTTTGCATATTTTTCCGCATCGGCAGGTGAATAGACGATATGGATCTTCCCGCCTTCGCTTCTTGCATCTGCCAGACTCTTCTTACTTCCCGGCACACGCACCAGATCTCCGAATGTACAGATTGTCACACTCTTTTCCAGAGCCAGATAAACTGCCTCATCGATATAACTTACCGGTGTGACACAGACCGGACATCCAGGACCTGAGATCAGTTCTACCTGCTTTGGAAGAAGTTTGCGGATACCCAGACGGAAGATTTCATGTGTATGTGTCCCGCACACTTCCATAATCCGTACTGCCGGACCGTCGTATCCCTCTATGATCTGTCTTGCCGTTTTCTTTTCTTCACTCATTACAGAAGTTCCTCCATCAACTGCTCTGTCTCACTGTCATCTTCATCGGTGATCTTTGCAATGGCGATTCCTGCATGCACCATTACATAATCTCCCGGTTCCAGATCTTCCAGTAATTCTGAAGAGACCTCTCTTTTTGCGCCCCCCGCATCTACAACCGCCGTACCGTCACTGATACGGACTACTTTTGCTGATAATCCTACACACATGTTATTTTCCCTCCTGAATATACTGCATGGCATATGCTGCCTGCCCCAGTGCGATCCCGCCGTCATTTGCCGGGATCAGGTGATGTCTGAGTACAGTAAAATGTTCTTTTTCCAGACCTTCTTCCACCATTCTCAACAACAGCCGATTTTGGAATACACCGCCGCTTAATGCCACACAATTACATTTTGTTTTCTTTCTGATCTTCCTGCAGCCGTCAGTTATGAGGTCTGCCAACTTTTGATGAAAGATATAAGCTAATTTTTCTGCCTGAATGCCTTCTGTTTTCTTCTCTGTCAGATATTTTATAAGGCTTCCTGTCTTCATAATCAGCCTGTCTTCCAGCTCTTTCTTTTCTTCATCCGGATCGCTTTCACCATCTGCCGGCTCATCAATTTCCCACAGCTCTTCCTCATAAGCTTCTGCGGCAAATTCAAGTGCCATCGAAGCCTCCCCTTCGAACGTAGACTTCGTCCGGATTCCGAGGATTGCACTGACTGCATCGAACAGACGTCCCGCACTGGTCGATGTCACAGCATTCATTTTCCTGTCCGCCATGGCAAGGATCACTTTGCATTCCGGTTCACTGCACAGGTTAAGTTTCTTTACACTCTCCATTGTCTGCTCTTTATCCTGTGTCTGCTGATAGATCAGTGAAACTGCAATTCGCCATCCCTCTTTAGCAGAAATGTCGCCTCCGATCTGAAGAAATGGTTCGATACTTCCCATCCGTTCAAATCCGTGATAATCTGCAAGCAGAAGTTCTCCTCCCCAGATGGTTCCGTCTGTACCATATCCGGTTCCGTCGAATGCAACACCGATCACCTGCTCTTTCCAGTCATTTTCTGCCATACAGGATAAAATGTGTGCATAATGATGCTGGATCTTTACGACTGGAAGTCCCAGTTCTTCTGCAACGACTGTCGAATTGTATTTTGGATGCAGATCACACGCTGCAACTTCCGGTTCTACCTCCAGAAGCGTCTCAAATCTGTGGATCGTCTCTTGCAACGCTTTTACAGTACGGAGATCTTCCAGATCCCCTACATATGGGGACAGATAGAAACGTCCATCCACTCCGATACAGAATGTATTCTTAAGTTCTCCGCCTGCGGCCAGCACCTGTCCTTTCCACGGCATCGTCACCATCGTCGGAAGCGGCGCATAGCCTCTGGAGCGCCGGATCATATAAGGCTCTCCCTTATAAAAATCCATCACCGAATCGTCCGCCCGGATCCGGATCTTTCTGTCATGCGAAAGGATCAGGTCACACAGATGCGACAGTTCCTCCACTGCTTCTTTATCATCCCGGCAGATCGGTGCGCCGGATATATTGCCGCTTGTCATCACCAGAAAATCTGGCATCTGGATTCCGTCGTCATATTGGAATAACAGCATCTGTACCGGAGCGTATGGAAGCATGACACCGACTTTCGGATTCCCCGGAGCGACAGATTCACAAATTCTTGCACTGTTTTCGTCTGTTTCCATCATATTTTCCGCTACGTGCTCTGTAATTTTTTCTATACTTTTTTTCCGTTTTTCAAGTAACAGAATCGGCTTCTGATGTCCATCCAGAATCTCCTTCTGTACTTCATTTACCAGACATTCCCGCTTTACTGCTTCTACATCTCTTGCCATCACAGCAAATGGTTTCGCCGGCCGGTTCTTTAATGTCCGTAACCTCTGTACTGCTTCCTCGTTCGTCGCATCACAGCAGAGATGGAATCCGCCGATTCCCTTGATTGCCACGATCCCGCCATCATGGATCATTTTTCTTGTGGCAATGATTGCAGCTCTTCCCCGTTCTTCCCTGCCGGTCAGATACACTTCCGGACCACAATCGTTGCAGCATACCGGCTGTGCATCATAACGTCTGGTCGCCGGATCCTCATACTCCGAAGCACAGTCCGGACACATCGGGAATTCCTTCATGCTGGTCCGTTCCCGGTCATATGGAAGCGCATCCAGGATCGTAAGTCTGGGACCGCAGCAGGTACAGTTGATAAATGGATGCAGATAGCGCCGGTCTTTTGGATCGTACATTTCTTTCTTGCATTCATCACAGATTGCAATATCCGGCGAGACGAAGATTTCCCCCTTCGTCTTCTCACTTTCTATGATCTGAAAGTCATCAAACTGTCCACACTCTTCCAGATCTTCTACACTGATTTTCAATATGGCAGCCCTTTTTGGCGGCTGCTTTTCCAGCCTCTCCAGAAAATCTTTTACACATTTTTCTTCCCCCTGTGCAAAGATTTCCACATAAGGGCCCTTGTTACACACATTTCCGGTGATTCCGGCAGCCGATGCGTGACGGCTTACAGTCGGTCTGAAGCCTACCCCCTGCACAATCCCGTAGACACGGATTTTCTTTGTCATCACCTGCATTCCCCCTTATTTCAATACAATCACACGTTCAGCTTTCCTGACACTGCAAAATGTGTCAGCGGAATAAAGATTCCTTCAAATTCCGGAATCATCCGCTCCATACATGGATCCGCAAAAATCACATCATACCCGTCTTTTCCCACCAGTGAAATAAAATCATCCTCTTCTTTCAGGCTGATATCGTCCGCAGCACTGACACGCAGATCCGCTAAAATCTCTTCTTTCCGCATGAACCATGTCGCCGTTGTGATCTCTTCCTTTTCCCCGGTTCGTTTTTCTATCTCCCTACGCATTGCATTTGCAATGACCTGCTGCTGAACGATCAGAATCTTCTTTCCTCTGTAATCCATTTCCGGTACCAGCTCTGGTGCCAATGGATAAGCAATCTCATATGGCGTTCCGAACTTCTTTTGCAGATACTGCGCTGCTTTTAACGCCGCCGGAGATACGACTACATTTTTCACTGTCAGAGAAGCCTTTTTCACTTCTTCCAGTCCGTCGCCCATGCCATAGCAGACAGCACGCAGTCCCTGATCTGCATATAATTTCCGGATCTTATCTGCTGCCTTCAGGTCACTGACATCCTGCGGAGTCATACCGATAATACCGACACGTGGTCTGTCTTCAATATCCACAGACGCATCTTCGTTCTTGCCATTCCTTTTTCCATCACAGGATTCTGCAGTTTGTGTCTTCTCTATATTTCCTGGCTCCACATCAACATTTTCTCCTGCGAACCTGCCGAACAATACAAGATATGCCTTCTCTTCTCCCCTGTCATACAATTCCATGCCATCCGTATTCACCGTCAGGACCGGCAGTTCCGTCTTCTTCGCCAGCATCCGCTCCAGCGCCCGGTAATCAGTCCCGATCACTGCCGGTACCGGAGTCCCGATCACTGCTGCAAATGTCACATCCAGCTTTTCTGCCGCATCTGCAAGTTTTGCAACCAGTCTGTCGTCTCTTCCGAGTATCGCATCCATATCACGAAGCCCCGCACTGAATACCGCACTTCTTGTTTCAAACCATCTTGGCTCATCGAATCCACATACATTTCCCGTACAGCCGCCCGCATCACAGATGACCAGCATTCCGCCAAGTTCGTATAACACCGACACCGCTCCAGACTGGTCCGGTGCAAATGGTGTCAGATATTTTCTTAATCCTTTCATCGCCTACACCTCCAACAGTTTTTCGCACAAATGCTTCACACCTGCATATCCATACGGCTGTACTTCTTTATTCCACATCACATTTTCCGCATCCGGATGATAGTAACAGGCATCTTTTCCAATGGTAGTGGTTACTCCGCTCTCTTTGTGATCATAATAGATCATGGTCGGTTCCATGTTGGAAAATACTTTTGTCTGCGGACTTAATTCGGATAAATGCTTCAGATACACAAAGTTCTCTGCAGTCAGTGTTCCATAGATCTCTGCCACTTGAAATCCATATTTCACAAGTGCCAGTGCCAGTTCAAACGGATCACCGTTCATACATTCTCCAATGGCAAATATGGCATCCGGCTTAGCGGCTTTCAAACGTTCTACCGCATCAAGTGCAGTTCTTTCTGCCTCTTTATCTTCGAATGGAATACCCAGAACCTTCCCCAGTGCCTGATACTGCTTCGTTATCTTATCGATCTGGTATAATCTTCGTAATTCAATAAACGGAATCTGCAATTTCTCATGAAAATCTTCCGCTGCGAATCTCGCTTCCGGATGTAATACCAGATTAAAATTCGCCTCTGCCATCGTCTGGTACTCTTCGTAATCTTTGCATCTGGATATCTCGTGTACCGTCTTTACGCCTGCTTTTTCCAGCATTCCGTATAACTCACAGTCATCCATAAGTGGTGAGAAGAATCCCAGCAGATTCACGACATTTCCTTTTTTCTTCTTTGGTTCCAATAAAGAATATAAGGACTGACGCACATGCACCATCGGCGGCTTCCGTCCTTCTCTTGTCAGCGCATACATATAACACGGTCTGACCGGAAGTCCTGTCTTTTCTTCGGATTTTCTGCAGATCCGTTCCATATCTGTTCCAAGAAGCGCATCCACGCAGGTAATGCAGATCATCACAACCGACGGCTTCTTCTCCAGACTGTCACAGATCTCCTGTACTGCCTTTGGCACTTTTTTCAGATGTCTTCCCGTTACGATATCGGTCTCATCCATCGTAAGATAAAAGAACCGATCCTCATACTGCGGCATGGAACTGATCATGGACGTATTCCGTCCGCAACATCCCGGTGCCACGATCAGCATAATCGAATCCGGGATCGCAAGCCCCGCTCTCTTTACGCCGAATCCTTCCGCTCCCGGCGAGTTAAATGCAAGCGTCGCCGGAGAACTGTAAATCAGATGCGTATTCGACCGGAACTGCTCCGGAATATCATCCCTTCCCCGCTTCTGTAATTCTTCTACCGTACAATAATAGGCAGTCCCTCTCATACCTGTTCCTCATCTTTCCATAATATTTCCGCCAGATCATAGAAGCATTTACTGATGTCCGACTCCGGATTTCCCTCGATCACCGTCTTCCCCTGGTCTTCACAACGGTTAATTTCATCACTTCTTGGAATCTCTCCCACGATGTCAAATCCATGCTCTTTTGCAAATGTCTCTACTTTTTCAGTCTCATTTTCCACATTTCTGTGGTTCAGTACGATTCCGAATACTCTTGCATAGCTTCTGTCTTCGAAGTTCTTCACTGCTTTGGAAATGTTGTCCGCCGCATAAAGTGCCATCTTCTCCCCGGATGTCACGATCAGGACCTTCTCTGCATAGTCTTCCCGGATCGGCGCTGCGAATCCGCCGCAGACTACGTCACCAAGTACATCGTACAGAACCACATCGGGCTTATAGGTCTCGAATAATTTCAAATCTTCTAATAACTGGAATGTGGCAATGATTCCTCTTCCCGCACAGCCCAGTCCCGGTGTCGGTCCGCCCGTCTCGATACATAAGACATTTCCAAATCCTTCTCTTGCAATGTCTTCCAGTTTCTCCGGTTCTTCATCTTCCTCTCTCATATAATTCATGACCGGTCTTAACGGTTCCCCACCGAGCAGGTTCATCGTCGAATCTGCCTTCGGATCACAGCCGATCTGGATTACTTTCTTCCCCATCGTGGCAAATGCTGCCGCCAGATTGGATGTGACGGTAGATTTTCCGATGCCGCCTTTGCCGTAGATTGCTACTTTTAACATGTGTGTTCCTCCTGCATGTTCTTATTGCTGAAAACTTACCTTTGAAAGTTTTTCTTGTATACTTAGATATAATAAAGCACGATATACCCAAATGGCTCTCTTTCATGTTAGAAATCGCCTGATTTTGTATACCGTGCTGTAACATAACCTGCTGTTAACTACTTTTTAATGAAACGAATTCATAACTATTCCTGCTCGGGACTTACCTTGCAGTCAGAGTCATTCTTTTTTTATTTTCTTCCCTGTATTTTCTTCTCTTTACATTCGGATAGATATCGATCACTCCGTCTGTATCAATAGGTTTATTATACTCTTTATTCAATTAGTCAGTCAACGCAAACCTGTAGTCTCTTCTTTTACAATTTTCTCTGTCTTTACCTGCCCTTTTTGCGCAAAAGAACAGGGCTGCCGCACATATCATTTCGTACGACAGCCCTGTTCATATTTATAAAAATTGAGGAATTAATAAAATGGATAAAAGATCGGCAATACAATGAACACTGCAATGACGACGGCTCTCGGATCCGCTCCCAGTGACTCGGCAATGGTCCATGCGATCGGACATAAAATACTTCTTCTTCCGTAAATCCAAAGCTGGTCTCATATTCCTGAGATGTAGAAGTAATCACATTCAGATTATTCAGATCTGAAAAAACTTTCTTTCTGACTTTTAACTTCCCACTTCTTACTTGATATTCTCTGCTCTTATATGATCTCTTTCGCTATCTCTTCTACTATCCCTTCACGCCTTTCCGATACACCACATACGCAATCACCGCAGTCACCACTTCCGTGATCCAGAACGCATGCCATACTCCGACCGCTCCCATAAAACGGCTGACAATGAATGCCACCGGAATAATCACAACCACATATCTGCATAACGAAATGATCAGTGAATGCACACCTTTTCCAAGACCTTCCAGTGCCCCGCTGCAGATAACCGATACCGATGAAGCAAGGAATCCAAGACTGATGACTCTGAGTGCCACACTTCCGGCCTTCATCGTTATCGGATTCGCTGTAAATAATCCCATCAGCTGTCCCGGAACTGCCAGACAGATTGCCATTCCGGCTGCCATCATCACGAGTACCAGGATCAGGCCATCCTGGAAGATCTTATGTACACGCTTATGCTCTCCTGCTCCGTAATTATATCCGAGAAGCGGACGCATTCCCTGCACGATTCCATTTGCCGGAAGGTAGAGGAAGGTCTGCAGCTTATAGTAGACTCCGAGAACGAATACGTAGACTTCCCCATAGCCTGTAAGTATTACGTTCAATACAGAGATTAAAAGCGACGGAAGTGCCAGGTTCAGGCTTGCCGGAATTCCGATTACATATAATTTTTTCCACAGCTTCAAATCAGCCTTCAGATATTTCTTTCTGTATTTCACCGGAAGCGGATTCACGATATAAAAGATCAGGTACAATACTGCTCCTGCTGCCTGTCCGATTCCTGTTGCAAGTGCGGCTCCTTCGATTCCCATCTTCGGAAATGGTCCAAGTCCGAAGATCAGGACTGGATCCAGGATAATGTTGATAATCGCACCTGACATCATACAAGTCATTGACTCCACCATACGTCCGACCGCCTGAAACGTCTTCTCAAATACCAGCTGCCAAGATAATGCCGTAGCAAATAAAAATGCAATTCTCGAATAACGCACACCATAGTCCACAATCTGTGCATTTCCCGTAAACATCTGTAAAAACGGTCTCATTACGGCAATTCCCAGAATCATAAATCCGACTCCGTGAATCGTCCCTAGCAGCATTCCCTGTGTTGCCGCCCTGTCTGCCATCTTTTTATCCTGCGCTCCAAGATAAAATGAGATGACCGCATTGATTCCGATTCCAAATCCGATCATCACCGCATTGATCAGATTCTGCACTGGATACACCAGTGATAACGCCGTCATGGCATCTTCGCTGATCCTGGCGATGAAGAAGCTGTCTACAATATTATAAAGTGAACTCACCATCATAGAAATGACCATCGGCAGTGCCATCGATACGATCAATTTTAATACCGGTTGTTCTTTCATATATGTCTGATCCATATATATCCCCTTTCTCTCATATGTACTATCTATTAATCTTCTAATTCTATTGCGGATCTTTGCAATGTTTTTTTCTATTTTCCCATCTTGTTACAGATTGTTTCAACTGAATATGTAACAACAAAAAACCACATGGTTACTTCTACTCAGTAACCATGTGGCGAAAAATAGATTGCTCCAGAAAAATCCACATTCATTTTAGGGTTGTATTATAGCACTGTCTTTCAGTGAATGTCAATCACTAGTTCTATGAAATCATCTTCCAATTTTCCCTCATTTGTCACATCCGATTAACAGATCTTATTCCCGTTCGCTTTCATCTTGAATTTCATTCCCAACATCTCTGCCGCACGCTTGCACATCAGCATACGCTGTAAGAAAATCTCAAAATAATCTAATATAGAACAGATTCCTTCATCCAGTTCAATCTCCAGCAGAATCACCTGCTTTTCGACATTTACATGCAGACTGGATGCCACTGCAGCATAATTCACCCGGTCATGTTTGTCAAAGCTTTCCTTGATCGTGTTCCGCACACGGTTTCTTCTTACATCCGTCTTATCCGCCAGTATCAGTGCTGCCGATACCGCATCCACTGCCATGCCGGTTGCCTCATCATGCTGACCGATTGCACTGACGATCACTGCGATGTCTTCATCCGGTGCTTTCAGATCCCGCAGTATCTGAAATGCCATGATCGCGGAACTATGTGCATGATCCACACGGTTTACACAATTTCCCATGTCATGCATATAGCCCGCTATCCTGGCAAGCTCGATCGTATGCTGGTTATACCCTAATTTTTCCAGAATATTTCCGGCAGTTTCCGCCACTTTTACTGCATGTCCTCTGGAATGTTCGGTAAACCCAAGTGCTCCAAGTACCCTATTTCCCTGCTCAATATAGGCATTCACCTCCGGCATATTTTTGATTGCTTTATATGTTACTTTGCTCAATTTTATTTCGTTCCCTTCTAATTCTATAATCTATGTCTATAATCTGTGAATCGCATCCATCGCAAGTTCGGAACGCTCACATTCTTCTGCAGACATTGTAATCTGATAACATAAAGGACTGCCCTTCATGTATTCCGACGCATAACTAAGTCCATTCGTTCTCTCATCCAGAAATGGCCGGTCTATCTGATTCGGATCACCAAGCAGAATGATCTTCGTTCCTTTTCCGGCTCTTGTTATGATTCCTTTCACCTGATTCGGAGTCATGTTCTGCGCCTCGTCTATGATCAGATAGGTCTTCACAAATGAACGGCCTCTGATGAAATTCATTGCTTCTGTCTGGATCAGTCCTCTTGCAAATATCTCTTCGATCTTGCCCTGTAATTCCTGTTCATCCTGATAACGCTCTTCTTCATCCGAATCAATCAGCTGCTCTAGATTATCTACGATCGGACGCATCAAAGGTGATATCTTTTCCTGCTCGTCTCCCGGAAGGAAACCGATATCCTGGTCAAACTGCGCATTCGGTCTGCAGATCAGAATTCTTCTATATTCTCCGGTCGGATTGTTCAGCACCTTCTCCAGTCCGACTGCCAGTGAGTAAAATGTCTTCGCCGTTCCTGCCATTCCTTTTACAATTACAAGCGGTGCTTTCTCTGCGGATTTCATCAATGCTTCCTGTAAAAAATACTGTCCGGCATTCCTTGGTTTGATGCCATAAGGCTGGCTCTTTCGGAATTCTAACGATACTACTTTCTTCCCTTCAACTCTTCCAAGATGTGTCTTTTTCACAGACTGATCTGCCTTCAATATGATAAATTCATTCTCCGTAAGTTCCGGCTGGATCTTATTACCATCTTCATCGGACAAATAAAGTTCCTTCAGATGAACGCCTTTTTTCTTGAATTCTTTGAACTTGTCTTCCGCCACATAGCAAATCTGTCTGCCGCTGTACTGTCCCTCTTCTTCGATGACCTGCTCTGTGCTGAAATCCTGGGCTTCAATTCCGAGAATCTGTGCTTTTAACCTAAGGACCAGATCTTTTGTCACCAGAACGACCGGCTTTTCTTCTTCCCGGATTCCCTTACATACTTTTAAGATCCGATTATCCGGCTTATCTTCCGGAAGGCTTTCCGGCAGTTCTACATTTACACAATTGGCCTCTACACGGAGGATTCCTCCATTTTCCATCTGGACACCTTTTAAAAGGTCTCCTTTCAGTCTGAGCTTTTCCAGAAAACGGATCGCCCGCCTTGCATTTGCTCCCTTTTCTCCTTCTGCTTTCTTCAGGCCGTCCAGTTCTTCTAATACAACCAATGGCAATATCACCCTGTTTTCTTCAAAACACTGACATGCATAAGGTGCCTGGATTAAAATATTGGTATCAATAACATAGGATTTGATCATAGATATTTCTCACACTTTCTGATTTTGTTTTTTGTACATTTTCAGGTATAGTATGAAAATATTGAATTTACTCGATATTTTTGTAAAAAAGATGTTAAGTTATTCTTGAAATCTACTGAAATTTTCAGATTCATATACAGAATGATTCTGCAAAATAATACAGAGAACCTGTCAATGGCAGATTCTCTGTATTTATTATGTATTTTTTATTTTCACAGATTCTTGACTATTCTCCGAGGAAATATTTTCCGTATGCATCTGCTGCCTTGATTGCTGCACATACAGTCTCCGGTGTTACCTCGAATGGCATATTATGAAGCGTATCGTTCTCTGCGCAGGCTGCTGTTGCAACTGCCATCAGTTTCTCGTCCGTCACTTCTGTGATTCCCAGTTCTTTTAATGTCACAGGCAGTCCCAGTTCGATACACCAGTCAATGATATCTTCCAGTTCTTCTGCCGGAATATTCTCCAGTACCAGCTGCGTAATCGTTCCGAATGCAACCTTCTCACCGTGATACATGTGGTGGCACTCATCCAGTACGGTAAATCCATTATGAATTGCATGTGCTCCTGCAAGTCCGCCACTCTCAAATCCAATACCGCTCAGTAATGTGTTGGCTTCGATGACTTTTTCCACAGCCGGTGTACTTGCTCCTGCTTCCAGGGCAAGTTTTGCCTTTACACCTTCTGCCATCAGAGTGTCAAAACAAAGTTTTGCAAGTGCGATTGCTGCCTGTGTAACCTGTCCGCCGGCACATGTTGTTGCCCCGCTTGCCTGACAGGCTCTTGCTTCAAAATATGTTGCCAGTGCATCACCCATTCCGGATACCGTAAGTCTTACCGGTGATTTTGCAATAATCTCGGTATCCATCAGAACCATATTTGGGTTAGCCGGAAGGAATAAGTACTCTTCGAATACGCCATCATCTGTATAAATAACTGACAGTGCACTGCAAGGTGCGTCTGTCGATGCGATTGTCGGGCAGATCAGAACCGGAGCTTCTTTGTAATAAGCAACTGCTTTGGCTGTATCCAGGATCTTACCACCACCGATACCGATCACGACATCACAGCCTTTTTCATTCATAATGTCTACCAGACGGTTAATCTCATTCTTACTGCATTCTCTGTTGAAATACTCATATACAGGTGTGATCTCGTATCCTTCAAATCCAGTATTTACAACGTCCCCGATACGTTTGTATCCGGATTCCGTGATCAGTACAAGTGCCTTCTTGCCATACTTCTGAGCATATTCACCCAGCTTTTTCATTTCACCTGCACCCTGAACATATTTGCTTGGACTACATAAAATATTTGCCATGATATTACCCTCCTGTAATCTTCACGTTTCATGTGTTATTTTATTAACAATCTAGTTTTATTGTATGCTTTTGATACAGTTGTGTCAATAAGGTAGTGGGAAATATTACGGCAAAATATTATGACTAATCCTAATACATATCTTTGTGTCAATGATACAACACCAGCGCATGACTATATCACAATACCGTGACAATGATCTACCTCATGTTGAATAATCTGCGCCGTCCATCCGGTATATTTCTGTCTCTGTTTTTTGAAATTCATATCCTGATATTCCACTTCAATCTCCTGATACCGGGTGCATTTTCTCACACCAGTAAGGGAAAGACAGCCTTCCTCCGTCTCATATTTTCCGGAACGTTTTACAATCTTCGGATTGAACATTGCCACATTCATGAATCCCATATTGACGGCTATGATACATTTCTTCACGCCAATCATATTCGCTGCCATGCCGACACAGCCTTCCTCGTGCGCTTTCAATGTATCTAACACATCCACTGCAACCTGCTTATCCGCCTCTGTCGCCGGCTCGGATCTCTGGTTTAGGGAAAATATATCTTTCATAATCGGTCTTATCATGCTTTGTTACTCTCTTTCGTATGTGTCTTCATATAATTATAGAATTCCTGATGCAGCCGCTGGAATTCTTCCGGTGCATGCATCGCATGTCTGTAAAGGAATTTGTTGCCAAATTCACTCTGATATACCCTGCTTAAAACCCCTGCCAGCATTCCCGTTGGCATATCCTTTATCATATAAAGCTTTGCCGGGCACAACATTCCCTTTTGGGCGATCCACTTCAGGTTCTTTTTCATCCGATAAGCTGTCAGCGTCATCAATTTTTCATTTGCACAGATTTTTTCCGGATGCCTGCTCTGGTAATAAGCATCTGCCAGCGGAATGATCACGCCAAGATGTGAGATCTGCCAGTGATGCATTTCCGGAACGATCTGATATGGAATGTGGCTTTTTCTAAATATGTATGCCAGTGCTTCTTCCCTACTGCTCTTTCTTCCTCCGATCTCACCGAATGTTGTCGGCTGGATTGCTCTTGGCAGAAGCTGTGCATCCAGAATCCCACCTTCGATACAGCCGCCCGCTCCCGGAAATGCCGGAAGAATCCTGCCTTTTCCGCAGATTTTCTCCCATCTGCCATATGGTTTGATCGTATTGACCATAGTGACAACATTCGGACTTTCATTCCTACTGATGTCTTCCAGTGCTTCTTCCACCTGATTCTCACGTACAGTCAGGAAAATAAACTGGTAACGGTCATTCGGCTTTAACTCACTGATCGTCTTAACCTCAACTTTATGCGTTCTTGTCTTGCCTCTGTACCATAGACCGTGTCCCTGTAATTCTTTTAACCGCTGCCCTCTTGCTAAGACTGTTACATCCAGTCCCGCTTTGGCGAATCTGGATGCGTAGAAGCTTCCGATGACTCCGGCGCCGTAGATTAGGATCCGCATGGTGTATTCCTCCTTGGTGTATGTTCGTATATTCCGTGTTCTTTCTTGTGTTCTTTGATATCTTTCTGTTATATATCTTCTGCTATAGCATCTGTTGTAATTCTAACACCCGGACTTTTTGATTTCAACACTGTCCCGGTTTATGGTGCATCTGATCGTATTTTATTTTATGTTCTAAATTTGTTAACAATTTCTTCCTAATTCCATCACAGTTTTATCACAATTCAATTCTATACTAGGAATTGTTCAAGAGAACAAACACTTTAAATCTTTTTCATAACTTTTTCCTCAGGGCTGCACTCCTCCCAAATAATGCAGTCCTATTTTTTTGCCCAATTACCGGACAACACCCAAACATCTTTAAAAATCACAAAATAATAGGTGCTCCCAGCACACATACTGGAAAGCACCTATTATTTTCATTCTTATAACGAGCCACTGGGACACTAAAAACGACACAACACGCCGTTCCAACTGGTTCCACTAGTCTACAGTCCGTTTGCAATTTCCCTCTTTGCATCTTTCTTCCGTTCCATATTCGAAACAATAATACTACAAGACGCATCCCCTGTAATATTAACCACCGTACGTCCCATATCAAAGATACGGTCCACGCCGGCAACCAGTGCGATTCCGTCAACCGGAAGTCCGACTGAGGCAAGTACCATTGCGAGCATAACCATACCTGCTCCCGGAACTCCTGCAGTACCGATGGAAGCCAGCGTTGCAGTCAGGATCATCGTCAGCATCTGCGGAAGCGTCAGATGGATGCCATAGCATGATGCAATAAAGATCGCACACACGCCCTGATAGATTGCAGTTCCGTCCATGTTAATCGTAGCTCCAAGCGGAAGTACGAAAGAAGATACTTCTTTGGATGCTCCCATGTTTTCTACGCATTCCATATTAATCGGAAGTGTTCCGACAGATGAAGAACTTGAGAATGCGAACATGATTGCCGGAAGCATTCCCTTGAAGAATTTTAACGGGCTCATTCCTCCCATTGTCTTTACTGCAAACGAATATACAACTACTGCATGGATGATGTAGCATACATAAGCAGTCAGAAGTACCATCGCGAGTGAACCGATGAGCGCCGGCCCGTTTGAAGCAATGACCGGACTCAGCAGACAGAACACACCAATCGGTGATAACTTCAGGATCATCTCCATACATTTCATAAATACATCATTCAGATCATTACAGGCTGTTACCAGTCTTGTATTTCTTTCACCTTCCCCCAGAAGGATAATTCCAAATCCAAGAATCAGTGCCGTCACGATCACCTGGAGCATATTTGCCTCCACCATCGGTGATACAAAATTTGATGGGAAGATATTTACAATCGTATCCATCAGTGAGATCGTCTGATCTGTTTTATAAGAAAGATCTGTTGTCGCAATCTTCGGAAATGCTCCTTTGAACATATTTGCCCCAATAAGTCCGAATGTAATGGCAAATGCTGTCGTACACATATAGTAAACGACTGTCTTTGCTCCAATCGATCCGACCTTTTTAATGTCCTTCATGGAAATAATTCCACACATAATGGAAAACAGTACGATCGGAACGACAATGAATTTCAGTAAATTCAGAAAGATCGTACCAAATGGCTTGATATAAGTTTCCGCAAAATTTGCGTATTTCTGCATCAGTAATCCTGCAATGACCGCCAAAACCAGTGCAATGAATATCTGTGCAGCCAGTGATAATTTTTTCTTTTCTTTCATATTTCCTACCCTCTTCCTCTCTTTTTACAAGAGCATTCTCAAAAAATTACTCTTATACGTATACTTTCGTATTTATAAACCTTGCTATCAACATGCTCCTTACGAATGCATAGCAATAAAAAAAATGGGCATTACCATACTGTGTAATGCCCATTCATTATCTTTAATATATTATCACATTGTTCTATTAAAGTCAATATGATAAACATTAGAAATTGTTGTCAGAACATTTCAAAAATTAATCCTTTAAATTCACTAAAATTCTAGTCATTTTAGCCAATTCATGTTATTATCTTAAATAGGATTTTTAACAAAACGCACAGGAAGGAGCATTTTAACAATGGACGAAAGAATTAGCCGCGTATTGGAAAAAATGAAAGAGAAAGGAATTGATCAGTTACTGGTATCTGATCCACTGAGCATCCGCTTTTTAACAGGCATCATGGTAAATCCTGGGGAAAGATTATATGCCCTGTTACTTAGAACAAGTGGAAAACATACATTATTCCTGAACTATCTGTATTATGTATCAAATACAGGATTCGAAGAAGTATGGTTCAGTGACATGGATGACCAGATCGGTGTTCTGATGGAGCACATCGATACAAAGAGCACTCTTGGTATTGACAAGACATGGCCTGCACGTTTCCTCATTCCACTTCAGGAGCGCTGCCCTGAGATGAAGACTGTATGGGGATCTGACTGCGTAGACGGTGTTCGTGCTGTTAAAAACGCTGAGGAGATCGAAATCATGAAACATGCATCTGTGATCAATGATACAGTTATGGAAAGAGTTGCTAATTTCATCAAAGAAGGTATGACAGAGAAAGAAGTTGAAAAAGCTTACAAGAAAATGACAGAATCCGATGCACCGGACCTGTGGGCAAAGATTGAGAGCAATCTTCCTGAGAAGGAAGTGCGGACTGAGAAGAAAGTAAGGACAGGTTTTTTTGCAAAACTTGGGAAGATTTTTTCCGGCGGCAGTACATGGAAGACATCGGCAGCAGTGTGTGCAGTTTGTATCATTGTATTAGGTACAGCTCAGGGTGCAGGCGGTATGTTCAGAGCAGGCGCATCTAATGGAACGGCTTCGGTAGCATCAAAAAGCAGTTATGGCTGCTTATTCAGTGGACGGAGCAGAAGCTTATTCAGCAGAGGGTGATGGTGCAGAAGCTGCACCGGCCGACTATAACGGCATGAATTATGCGGCCGCTGCAGCGGGTACCGGAGCAGATGCCGATTCATCAGGCGGAGCTGTCGTGTTGAGTGAGAATGAGGCTTCAGCGGCGGTAGGAACTGAGGTTGCAGAGGCATCAGCGGATGAAGCGGGGACGGCAGAAAATGGCAAAGAAACGGCAAACAGTGCAGATACAGAAAATGGTCAAAGCAGCCGGAAGCTGATTCGTACATTTAATCTTGACGCGGAGACAACAGATTTTGACAATCTGGTGACACAGCTGCAGCAGGAGACACAGAATCTTGGCGGATATGTGGAAAGTTCTTATGTCAATGGCAACAGCTATTATACAGAGAACAGTCGATATGCTTCTCTGACACTGCGGATTCCAAAGGATAAAACCGATGATTTTCTCGGAACGGTTGGAGAAATGGCCAATGTGACAAGCCGCTCGGAGAACGTGGAAGATGTGACGCTGACCTATACGGATTTAAAGAGTCATGTGGAAGCACTTCAGGCAGAGCAGGAACAGCTGATGAAGTTGATGGAGCAGGCGAAGACAGTGGAGGATACCATGAGCATCCAGTCCCGATTGACGGATGTGCGTTATGAGCTGGAATCCTATATGTCTCAGCTGAAAGTTTATGATAATAAGGTGGATTATGACACCGTGAATATCAGCATACAGGAAGTCAGGAATGAGACACCGACCGGTGAGCTTTCTATCGGACAGAAGATGCTGAATGGTCTTGAAAACAGTCTGAGAGCCATTGCGGAGAGTGCAAAGAATCTGTGCATCTGGTTTGTGGCCAGTATTCCGTACTTTGTGATTCTGTTTGCGGTGATATTTGCGGTGGTTAGTATTATTAAGAAGATACGTAAGAAGAAATAAATACGAGAGGTGCTGTGCAGGAGTGCCCTCAAATAAAAACGATTGTGTTGAATGAACAGCAGCCGGCAGGTATTGGACGATAAGGTCAGATCACTGCCGGCTGTTTTTACATTTTATTGGCCTTTTCGTATAAAAATGCATTGACATTTGCTTTTGGATATATGATGATAATAGAGAAGCAGATGAGCACAGTTCAGAGTGGAAGACAGAGACAGGAGAAGATTTCACTCAGTAGGAGGCTTTCATGAAAAAAGAAAAATCAGAGACGGATAATGTATATGTATGCTACTGTATACTGCGGGAAATGCATCCGGGCAAGCATCAGGCAGAACGTCTGCGGGAAGTAACAGAAGCCCTGTGGGATGCACAGACTTTTTATGAGAAGATGGGGGCTATGATGTTTGGTCAGGCTTTTGTTTATGGCAGCAGAGAGGTCGTTGTCCGTCCTTTTACTGTTTATGAAGAGGGGTTCAGAGAAACGCCGGAGGAGTTTGCGACTACTTACAGTATCAGTGGTACATTACTGCGTTGTTATGATTTGCTGAACGATTTTATGCCGGGAGAAGAGGAAGCGCAGGAAGAAGCAGAGGGATTGAATAACGAGATGTACAGATTGGTCCTGATCAGCGATTATGC
>OIDV01000207.1_pt1 | contig 26205 bp, 27 predicted proteins | sample 1581661 | NCBI WGS metagenome assembly OIDV01 (sample SAMEA3882516, study PRJEB24775) | human gut metagenome | biome: human-associated habitat; feature: intestine environment; material: feces | place: Netherlands | collected 2009/2010
TGTAATTGATGGTGAAGGTTCAAAGGTTATTTGCAAAGACTAATTTGAAAATTCCTATTTGTCAATCTACAAGTAACTCATTTTCATTCAACCACCAGGGAGAAATCCCCGGTGGTATTTTTATGCCCGGAAGGAGGTGACGTTCGTGATTCCAGTTCTATACCCACCCAACACCACGGATTTCTCTACCTTCGGCCGTGGCGTGCTGACGGATACCGTCTCCTGTGAGGTGACCGAGGAGCGAAACGGTGTGTTTGAATGTCTGCTGAAATATCCCGTGAGCGGTCAGCACTACGGGCTTATCACCAAGGAGTGCATCATCAAGGCAAAACCTAACGACACCGCCGCAGACCAGGCCTTCCGCATCTACCGCATCACAAAGCCGCTGAACGGCATCGTCACCATCTACGGTCAGCATATTTCCTATGATCTTGCCAATGTTCCCGTGCTGCCGTTTTCCACGGAGAGCCGCTCTCCGCAGCTCATCCTCTCGCAGCTTCTGTCGGGAGATACACGCTTTACAGGCTGGACGGACTATTCGGACGCAAAGGCATTCTCGGTCACGCAGCCGAAAAGCGTCCGAGCCTGTCTCGGCGGCACGGAAAGCTCCATGCTTTCTCAGTGGCACGGCGAATTTGAGTGGGACAACTTTACGGTGAAGTTTCACTCCCACCGCGGGCAGAAGACCGGAGTGGTCATTGAATACGGCAAGAACCTCACCGCCATGGAGCAGGACGAGGACAACAGCGGTGTATATACGGCATTGCTCCCGTATGCGGTTTACACACCGGAAGGCACGGATACCGAAACCGTGGTCACGCTGCCGGAGGTCACGCTCCCCATTGTGACTTCGGAGATCGTCCGGTCGAAAACGCTCATTCTGGACTTTTCCGACCAGTTCGGAGAGAACGCCGCCATTACGGAAGAAGCACTCCGTGCCAAAGCCAACAGCTATATCAAGGCCAATCCGCTGGGTGCGACCATCCCTACGGTGAAGGTTTCCTTTGAGCCGCTGTGGAAGCTACCGGAATACTCGGCACTTTTAGAGCGGGTCAATCTCTGCGATACCGTCACCATTCGGCGCTCTGCATTGGGTGTCAGCATCTCCGCAATGGTCATTGAAACGGTGTACGACACCCTCGCCGAGCGGTACAAGAGCATTTCCCTTGGGCAGAGCAAGTCCAGCATGATCACCACCATCTCCGAGGTGCAGTCCACGGTGGATAAAGTGGAATCCACGGTAGGACGCTTTCCAAAGCTGCTCCAAACCGCCATCTCAAAGGCAACCGGCCTTATCACCGGTCAGAGCGGCGGCTATGTGGTCATTCATACCACAGAGGAAAACGGACAGCCCTATGAGCTGCTGATTTTGGATGCTCCTTCCATTGATGAAGCGGTCAATGTCTGGCGGTGGAACATGGGCGGCTTGGGCTTTTCCAAGAACGGCTACAACGGCCCCTACGAAACCGCCATCACGGCAGACGGACAAATCGTAGCGGACTTCATCACCTCCGGCAGCTTAGTGGCGAATATCATCAAGGCAGGCGTCATCCAGTCCCAGGACGGCTCATCCTGGTGGGACTTGGAGAGCGGCGAGGTGGTGCTTCGTGCCTATGCCACCAATAAGCAGGTCACGGAGGTCAGCGACCGCATCACAACTATTGAGGAGCAGAAAATGCTCCGGCTGGTCATTATCTCATCCAACGGCAACATTTTCAAAAACGGCAATGTCAAAACGCTGCTCTCGGCGGTGGTGTATTCCTGGGATAAGGATATCACCGACACACTGGATGCCAACCAGTTCATCTGGACAAGGGTGTCCGAAGATGCCGAAGCGGACAAGGTCTGGAATGAGCAGCATTTCGGCGGTGCGAAAGCCGTGGTCATCACAAGTGCGGATGTCAAAGTCCGCGCTACTTTTTACTGCGATCTCATCGACACCACCACTCGGCAGAGCCTGTTATAACGGAGGAATTTTCTATGGCAACCGCAGAACCCACAACAGATACCGGAACAGCGTCCGTTTCTGATACAACAACTTCAAAGGAGGCTTCTCACATGAGCAAAGCACAAGGTCAATTTACCATCATCGACTACAATGACGCACTGACACTGACGGGGTACATCGGCTCGAACCTCGCCAAGACTCAGATGTATAACCCCGACAACGGCAGTTACACCCCCGACTGGAAAACGAAGAACCTCGTTCTGACACCCAGTCTGTATGTCATCGGCACCACTGCCGACCAGATCGCCACCGCCAATGTCACCTCGGTCAAGTGGTATGTAGGCGACAGCAACACCGCCATTACCGCAGGTACGAACTATGGACTGAGCGGTGCTAAGAGCCACATCCTCACGGTCAAAGCCAATGTCATGGCGGAGCTGCCCGGCATCGACTATCGCTGCGTGATTACCTACAAGGATGAAAGCACCGGTCTTTCCATTACGCATCCTCTGACCATTTCCTTCTCTCGTGTGGTCAACGGCAGCGGTATCGTTGACCTGCTCGTCACCACGCCCAACGGCAATGTATTCAAGAACGAGGAGGTCGTCAGTCTGACCGCCAAGGCCGAACTGTGGCGCGGCTCTACGGTGGATACCACTAAGGTCAGCTACAAGTGGGCGGTCATGGACGCATCTGTCACTGCAACTTCCTCCACCGGCTACGATGCAGACTTTGGTATCGGCTGGCGCAAGCTCTCGGACACCGCCGACAAATACACCGGCACGGCGACCAATACGCTCACGGTCTACGCCGCAGCGGTGGACAGCTACGCCGTATTCAAGTGCTGCGCCCAGGACACGGATTCCGCATCCGCTTCTTATAACACGAAGTTTTTCGATGTGGCGACCTTCATCGACAACTCCGACCCACTGCAGATCATCGTCACCTCCACGGGCGGCGATGTGTTCAAGAACGGCCAGGGCACGACCGTGCTGACCGCCGTCTGCTATCAGGCGGGCTCCGAGGTCGACGCAGCCGGAAACGGCAGTTACACCTGGACGAAGTACAACAAGGACGGTGTAGTCGACACCTCTTGGGGAACCAACGGCAGCAAGACTGGCAAGACCCTGTCGGTGTCCAGCACCGATGTGGATACCAAGGCGACCTTTATGGTCGTTGTAGCGCTTTAAGGAGGTGGTGAGATGATCGCATCGGCACAGTTCACGATTATCAGTCTCTGCGATGTGGTCACCTCGGACACGCCGCCGGAGAACCCCTATGAGGGGCAGCTCTGGGTGGACACCTCTGTGACCCCGCCGGAGACGAAGATATGGGACGGAAACGAATGGGTGGTGCAGAACGACATTGAAACGATCCGCACCACCATTTCCATCCTGACCGAGAAGGATGCACAGTTCCAGCAGACCATCGACGGGCTGAACAGCTATGTGGCGACCCTTACCGAAACGGTGGAAACAGTGTCCAACGATCAGGGCGTCCTGGAGGAACGGGTACTGAATTCCGAGAGCCGGGTTTCGGAACTGGAACACACAGTGGATGGACTGTCCGTCACCATGCAGGAGCAGTACATCGGCGGCATCAACTATGTGCAGAACTCTTCCGGGCTGAACGGCATCACGGATGATTGGAGCTACTCCGGTACGGTAAAAACAGATACCTCCACCGATACCCAGAACAACACCATTTCCGACTCCTGCTTTGTGCTGGGGGCTTACTCCTCGTTGTCGCAGTACATCCGAGGGGTGGTTCCCGGCACTTATACGATCTCGGTTCGGGCAAAGAAAACCTCGACCATGTCTGGGTATTTCTATGTGACCTACAACGGGAACAAAACCAAGTACCTGTTCAATAAGTCCACGGCGTTTGACTGGACGGATTACTCCGTAACGCTCACGGATGTGACCGACCCTACGCTGCGCATTTACTGCTACTGTCGGGATGCGTCCATCTACCTCGCCGACATCATGATCTCCGAAGGGGCGATCCCCCGAAAGTGGACACCCGCACCCAACGAAATCTACACGCAGGAGGTTAAGATCGACAAGCGGGGCATCGAGGTATCCAACAGCGCATCGTCCCAGCGGACGGTTATCACGAACACGGAGTTCGCCGGTTACTACAACGATGAGGTGATTTTCACCCTGAACAAGGACGAAACGCAGACTAAGAAAACCACGGTGGACGGCGAGCTGACCGTGGGCAAAACGAAGTTTGTCCCGATGCCGACGGCGTCCGAAGGGTTGAATATCGTCATTCTGGATTAAGGAGGGAAAGCTATGGCAATGACGGGCGGCACCGCCTATCTGGTGAAATCCGAAAAAACGAATTACGGCTCCAACAGTTGGACGACTGACCTGTACATCTATGTGAAGGTCATTTCCCAGAATGTGATTGTAAACACATCCACCATCGCTCTGGGTATGTATGTCTACTCAAAATACTCCATTGCATGGTCGGACTTCGGCACCAACGGCACTTCCTATATCGGCACGGCTACCTCCGGTTCAAACTGCTTTACCTTTACGAACGGTCAGAGCGGCAGCGGCACAAAATGGCTGATCGAGGACAAGCAGGTCACGGTGTACCACAACAGCAACGGTACGCTGACCCTTCCGATCTACTGGCACTGGGGCGTTAACAGCCCGTGGGGTCAGTACACCGGTCCTTCCGGCAGCTACAATGTGACGCTGAGCACCATTGACCGAGCTGCCCCTACCGTGACCTTTTCCGTTTCGAGCATCACCGCAAACGGCTTTAAAATCTCTGCAAACTCCACCTCAACAGCGGATATCTGGCAGTACAGCACCAACGGCGGCTCCACATGGACGACCTTTTCTACGACCGCATCCACCAGTGCCAGCGTAACATTGTCATCACTTTCGCCGAACACAAACTACACGGTGAAGGTGCGGGCACGGCGGCAGTATAACCAAGTCTATGGCACCTCCGGCAGCTCCACGGTGAAAACATTGGGCGGTGCGGTGGTAAACAGCGTCAGCACGGTGACCGCAGACAATGCCAGAGTGACCATCACCCTCAATGTCACCGTGTACGAACCGTCTTACATCAATTCTCTGGCAATCAAAAGCGGGAACACGACCATCCTGACCGTTACTGGGCTTGCATGGACGAAGGGTACGGCGAACCGCTCGGTCACCCTGTCATCGGCACAGAGAACCACGCTGCTCAATTGGATGGCTTCAATGAAGTCATTCACCGGCACCTTTGCCGTTTCCTCCTTCAGCGGCTCAACGCAGATCGGCAGCACCTCAAGCAAGACTGCTACGGTGCAGACCACAGCGGCAAATTCTGGCCCAGCGTTGGATGGCTTCACTTACGCCGACAACTACACGACCACAAAAAACCTCACAGGCGACGACCAGCTATTCGTTCAGAACTACTCGACCCTCAAGGTCACGCCCGGAACGGCAACTGCAAAAAACGGTGCCAGTATTTCCAACTACACAGCTTCCTGCAATGGGCTGTCATCCTCTAACACTACCGGCTCTGCCTTATCTGTTGGAAAAATCGCCAAGTCCGGCAGCGTAACGGTCACGCTCACGGTCACGGACTCCCGCGGTTATACCGCCAGCGTTTCCCAAACTATTACGGTCATCCCATACGCAAAGCCGAAGGTGTCCTCGGTGACGCTCCGACGAACCAACGACATTGAAGCGGAAATGCAGCTCAAATTCAGCGGCTCTATTTCCGCTGTGATCGTAGACGGGACGCAGAAAAACAGCGTGGTCTATGTGCGGTATCGGTACAAGAAAACCAGTGAGAGCAGTTACGGCAGCTACACCAGCATCTATTCCGGTACGACAAAAAGCGGAACCTCTTTCAGCTACTCCAATTTGGAGTTGTGCAGTCTGGATGCAAACAGTTCCTACGACTTTCATCTACAGATCCAAGACAAGCTCTATTCCTTGAGCAGTCTGGATCTGTATTTTACTGTCCCGCAGGGTACACCGCTTATTGCGCTTCGTAAAAAGAAAGTCGGCATCAACACGCCGGACCCGCAAGCCGCGCTGGATGTTGCCGGCAGCATCCACATGAACGGCGTCAATGTCCACGGCAAAATGGGTAGAGTGGACGGCTCGACCACCGACCTCAACAATGTAAAGACTCCCGGCTACTATTTTGCGTATTCCGCTTCCACGGAAAAGCACTTTCCGACCACCACAATTGGTATGCTGGAGGTCTTTCTGCCGGAGAGCTACTTCATTCAACAGCGGTACACCGTCTATAACGGCTCAAGGATGTATATTCGGGGAAACTATGGCGGCACATGGTCTTCGTGGCACACGGTGTCGCTGACCACAGTAACATAAAGAATATTTTTTCGGAATCAAGGCGCTCTGCGGAGTGCCTTTTTTCATACACAAATTCAACTTTCAAAGGAGGACAAACAACATGAAAGAATTCTGGACGACCATTCAGGTGGTGTTCGCCGGTATCGGCGGCTGGCTGGGCTGGTTCCTGGGAGGATGTGACGGCTTGCTTTACGCGCTTCTGGCTTTCGTTGTCATCGACTACATCACCGGCATCATGTGCGCCGTGGTGGATAAGAAGCTGTCCAGCGAAGTCGGCTTCAAGGGCATTTTCAAAAAGGTGCTCATCTTCGCTCTGGTCGGCATCGGGCATATTCTCGACACCCGCGTCATCGGCAGCGGCTCGGTGATGCGTACCGCCGTCATTTTCTTCTACCTGTCGAATGAGGGCGTATCCCTGTTGGAGAACGCCGCATACCTAGGACTGCCCATTCCGCAGAAGCTGAAATCCGTTCTGGAGCAGCTACACGACCGCGCTGAAAAGGAGGACGAATAATATGGCTTACACGAACAGTTCCATGGTGTCCTACACCAAACTCAGCCCGAACCACTCCGGGCAGCGCACCCACAGCATTGACCGCATCACGCCTCACTGCGTGGTGGGTCAGTGCAGTGTGGAAACGCTGGGCAATATCTTTCTGCCAACTTCCAGACAGGCAAGTTCTAACTACGGTATCGGCACAGACGGTCGGGTCGGTATGTATGTGGAAGAGAAAAACCGCTCCTGGTGTTCCTCTTCCGCAGCCAACGACCAGAGAGCCGTCACCATTGAGTGTGCCAGCGACAACACCGAGCCTTACGCTTTCAAGGATGTGGTGTACAAGAGACTCATCGAGCTTTGCACCGATATCTGCAGGCGCAACGGCAAAACCAAGCTGCTCTGGCTCGGCGATAAGACCAAGACGCTGAACTACACCCCGAAATCTTACGAGATGGTACTGACCGTCCACAGATGGTTTGCGAACAAGAGCTGTCCCGGCAACTGGATGTATTCCCGTATGGGCGATCTGGCATCCAAGGTCACTGCGGCTCTCGGCGGTGATGTAAAGCCTGCCGACCCAGTCAAGCCCACACCTGTAGGTATCAAGGCCGGCGACCTCGTGACCATCGCGGGCAGCACATACTACAACGGCAAAGCCATCCCTGGCTGGGTGAAGAAGCTCCGCTGGTATGTCTATGAGGTCAGCGGCGACCGTGCGGTCATCAACCGAGACGAGAGCGGCAGATACGCCATCATGTCTCCCATCAAGGTTTCCGCTCTCTCCGTAGTCAGCGCAAAGCCTGCGGAGAATTACCGCATCCATACCGTGGCGCATGGGGATACCCTCTGGGCTATCGCCAAGAAATACCTCGGCAACGGCAACCGCTACAAGGAGATCGTCAGTTTGAACGGACTGAAGAGCAATGTCATTTACAGCGGCATGAAGCTGAAAATCCCGAATAAGTAATCCTTACACACGCCCTCTGCGGATTTATTTCCGTGGAGGGCGTTATTTTTTTGCCCTAAGACCGTCACATTTTCCTTTTGCCGTGTCCTACCTGTGAGGGAGTATCCTGAATAAGCAAGCTAAAAGCCCATCGAGGAGAGAATTTTCTCTTCGGTGGGCTTTTTTGTTTGTTAGAGCGATCTATCCGCTCATTGGTCTTTCCGGGCTATTTTCCGATATTCAATCGGCAGTATCCCTGTGTTTTTCTTGAAGAGTTCTGCAAATCGGCTGGAGGTGGAATAACCGATCATCTGGGCGATCTGACCCATGGTGAAATCGGTGTCAATCAGCAGGTGCTCCGCCTGGCTCATGCGCCGCCCTTGGATATATTCCGTGACAGTGCATCCGGTGTGCCGCTTAAAGCAGGTTTTGAGCTTGCTTGCGCTCATGCAGGCGATGCTTGCAAGGCGTTCCAGAGGGATGTCAAAGGTGTAATGATCTGCAATGTAGCTTATTACATCACGAAGCCCCGCAATATCCTCTTTTGAAAGCGGGTGTGCATTTTTTGCCGTCTGCTTTTTCTGATTGTCCACAACGAGGGCAACGGCTTCCGTGACCTTTGCCTCATAGAAAAGTGACGCCGCCACACCTTCCCCCCGGTAGTTCTCTATCTCAAACAGCAGCTTGGACATGGCCGGAAAGTCTGTTGCCTGATCGACGCACTGAAATGCAGCGGGTAAATCAAAGTATGCATCCGGATACTGCTTTTTCAGGTAATCCTCATAATACGCAGGAAATACCTCGATCCCAACGGAATGAATGGGGATGCGCTTATGGATGATCGCTTTGTAATTCTGTTTCCCGCCGACAATGGTCTGAATACTTCCGGCGGACAGACGTCGGTACGGATTCAGTTCCTCGCCGGAAATGGAATCGTATCTCGTAATGCTGATGCCTTCCGGGATATCAAAATTCAGGACGAAGTCGTCGTGGAAATAGAAATCGTGGATCTTTATATCGAATAAATCCTTTTGCGCATACAGCCAGTAGTGACCGCCGCCAAGCTCCGGAGATAGCTGCCAGCTGCTTCCCGCTGGACTGAACTGCTCACAGTTCGGGATTGGAGTGAAACTGCTTTCCGTTAAGAGCGTATTATATTTTTTGAGAATTTCACTGTTCATGGTTACTCCTTGAAACGATTGGGCTTTTATATGCAACGATTAGCCAAACCAATGTGAGAGCCGTTGCACTTGCCTATGGCTTCTTGTATAATTATTTGCGGTTAGCAGCCTCTAACTAAATTATATCAAATAGCAGGCGGAAAGTCAATCTGTCTGCCTATCGTAAAGGAGAAATCGTTATGAATCAATCATCCGTAAAAAAGGGACTGACCGTGAAGGACCTTGTGACAGTGGGAATTTTCTCGGCACTGTTTCTTGTGTTTGCCCTCGTAGGCGGCATATTCTTTGCCCCCAATCCCGTACTGACCTTCTATATGCCGGTGGGCAGCGCATTGCTCTGCGGACCCGTGTATCTGCTGATGATGGCCAAGGTTCAAAAGCGTTGGGCAGCGACGATTCTGGGCGCGATTATGTGCATCATCTGGTTCGTGACCGGTATGCACTGGGCCATGGCGCTGGGTTATCTCATCATGGGCATCGCTGCCGACCTCGCTGCAGGAGCAGGCCGGTATCAGAGCAAAAAGATCAACTCGCTTTCCTACATTCTGCTTTCCCTCGGCGGCACCGGTTCCTACCTCGTTTTCTTTGCCGATCCCGACGGTTGGGCAAAGACCATGCTGGGCAACGGCACGGAGCAGTCGTATATCGACACCATGCGCTCCACGGGAACGGTGTGGATCATGGTCGTTATGCTGGTGGGAACCATTTTGGCCGCCGCGCTCAGCGCCTTTATCGGCTGCAAAATGCTGAAAAAGCAATTTGAAAAAGCCGGTATCACCAAATGAAGCTGCATCTTGACCCACGCACAAAATTGTTTCTTATCCTGCTCTGCGTCCTGAGCGCCGTGTTTGCGCCGAACCTGTATTTTCAGTTTGCGCTGGTGACGCTCATCAGCCTGCTGGCAGCATTCAGCGGAAAATGGCAGTATGCCTTGCGCGGCATCCTTGCCTATGCGCTCATCTGCGCATTTACCGTTTGGTGCATGGGTGTGCTGGCAGGCACCTGGCGGACGATGTTCATAGCGTTTCTTGGTTTGGTACATAAGGTCTATGCCTGCGGGATGCTGGCGGGGCTTGTGATTTCCACCACCAAGGTGGGCGAGTTCCTCTCCGCCATGGCGCACCTGCATATCCCGAAAAAGCTGACCATTCCCATCGCCGTCATGCTGCGGTATCTGCCGACCATTCGCGAGGACTGGCATTTTATCAAGGATGCCATGCGCCTGCGGGATGTTTCACCGACGCTGGCTGGCTTTCTGAAAGCCCCGGCTATGACAATCAACTGCATCTATGTGCCGCTTTTGACGGCGGCCAGCAAGGCGGCAGACGAACTTTCTATCGCATCTGTTACACGGGGAATTGAAAATCCGAAGCCGAGAACCTGCCTTGTAAAGATTCAAATGAGGTCAGCGGACTTTCTGACAATGGTGCTTTTTACGGCGTTTCTTGCCGCTGAGATCGTATGGAAGGCGGTGGGCGTATGATCGAATTTCAGAATGTGTCGTTTTCCTACCCTGACAGTGCGGATGGTGGGTTGAAAAACATCAGTCTGACGATACCCGATGGGCAGTGCGTCCTGCTGTGCGGACGGAGCGGCTGCGGGAAAACCACCTTGACCCGGCTGATCAATGGTCTGATTCCGCAGTTCTTCGCGGGGGAATTGAGCAGCAAAGTGTTGCTTGACGGCAAAAACCTCGCCGAGCTTCCCATGTACCGCATCGCCGAAAAGGTCGGCAGTGTATTCCAGAATCCCCGGACGCAGTTCTTCAATGTGGACACCGACAGCGAGATTGCGTTCGGCATGGAAAACGAGGCTGTGCCGCAGGAGCGGATGGAACGGTGTGTGGTGGAAACGGCCAAGGCACTCCGTATCGAAAACCTGCTGGGCCGCAATATCTTTGCTCTCTCCGGCGGAGAGAAGCAGAAAATTGCCTTTGCTTCCGTCTATGCCATGGAGCCGGAAATCTATTTGCTGGACGAACCGTCCTCCAACCTCGATATGACAGCACTCGGTGCATTGCGTGAGCATCTACGGCTTATCAAGTCGCAGGGCAAGACGGTGATCATTGCGGAGCATCGGCTACATTATCTGACGGATGTGGCAGACCGCATCATTTACCTTGAGAACGGATCTATTGCCGGGGATTGGACGCCGGAGCAGTTCCGTTTGCTGTCTGCTGAGAAGCGGCAGAGCATGGGATTGCGGGCGCTGGATCTGCATGAGGATAAGCCAATGTGTGCAGCCGCACCAAAACAACTGCCGGTGTTGGAACTTCAAAATGTGTCGCTGGCTTATAAAAAGCAGCCCGTGTTGTGCGATATCTCCTTGCAGGCCGCGCCCGGAGATGTCATTGCCGTTGTCGGACACAACGGCGCGGGGAAAACGACCTTCTCCCGTGCGCTCTGCGGTCTGCACAAGGAAACGTCCGGCTCGTATCTGTGGAACGGAAATTCGCAGAAGCCGAAGGAGCGCATGAAGCGTTCCTATATGGTCATGCAGGATGTGAACTACCAGCTTTTTGCCGAAAGCGTAGAGGCCGAGTGTACCTTCGGTATCAAACACCCCGACACGGAGCTTGCGAAAAAAACACTTGAGGAGCTGGGGCTTATTTCGCTGCATGAACGGCATCCGAATACCCTTTCGGGTGGGCAGAAGCAGCGGCTGGCGGCGGCGACATCCATGGTCTGCGGGAAGGAGCTGCTGGTATTTGATGAGCCGACCAGTGGACTGGATTATGACAGTATGGTGCGGCTTTCGACTCTTATCCGGCGTCTTTCCGGTATGGGCAAGGTCATTTTTGTTGTCACCCACGACTACGAATTTGTCTGCCGCACCTGCACACGGGTGCTGCATTTAGATGGCGGCGGGATACGGGATGATTTTTCCGTAACGGAAGCGCTGCTCCCGACCATGAAAAAGATCTTCGATGTGAGGTGAGAAATGTGAAAAAAGAAAAAGGTACCTTCGGCTGGGTCTTCATCTTTGCCGGGCAGAAAAAGTCCGGCTATATCGCCAGTGTGATCTTCGCCGTCATCGGTGCGGCATTTCAGATTTTGCCGTTCTTTGTGATGGCGCAGGTCATCGGCAAGCTGCTGGCCGGGAACAAAGACCTTGCTGGCTATCTGATCGACTGCGCGGTCATGGCGGCGTTCTGGCTTTTGCGGGTGCTGCTTCATTCACTGTCTACGGCGCAGTCCCACAAGGCGACCTTCGCCGTGCTGGGAAATATCCGAAAGCAGGGGCTTGCGAAGCTGGCCAAAATGCCGCTGGGGGATGTGCAGGCCAAAGGCTCCGGCGAACTGAAAAACATCCTCGTCGAGCGGGTGGACAGCATCGAACCGACGCTGGCGCACGCCATTCCGGAGATGAGCAGCAATGCCGCAGTCGCCTTGGCAACCTTGATTTATCTCTTTGTCATCGACTGGCGTATGGCGCTTGCTTCACTCATTACTTTTCCGCTCGGTATGGTGTTCTTTATGCTGATGATGGCCGGATACGAGAAGAATTACGCCCGAACCGTTGCGGCCACCAACACCCTGAACGATACAGCGGTGGAATACATCGGCGGCATCGAGGTCATCAAGGCGTTCGGAAAAGCAAAAAGCAGCTATGAAAAGTTCGTCATTGCTGCAAAAGAGTGTGCCCAAAGCTACATCGATTGGATGAACAAGAGCAACTTCTACTTCACCTTTGCCATGAACATCATGCCCGCGACACTCCTGAGCGTGCTGCCCATCGGCGGGCTGCTGCTGAAAAACGGGACGCTGACGCCGGAGAAATTCGTTCTCATTGTGATTCTCTCCATGGGGCTTATCACGCCCATCATCGGCTGCATGAAGTTCACCGATGATCTGGCCAAGGTTGGCACGATCATCTCTCAGGTGACGGACATTCTAACCGCCCCGGAGCTGTCTCGCCCCGAAACGGACACAGAATCGCCGCAGGGCAGCACCGTGGAGCTGCGTGACGTTCACTTTGGCTACAATGACGCCGAGGTGCTGCACGGCATTGACCTGGTCTTCCCCGAAGGAACGGTCAACGCGCTGGTCGGTCCCTCCGGCAGCGGCAAATCCACCATTGCCAAGCTCATCGCCTCCTTCTGGGATGTGGGCAGCGGCAGCATCACCGTGGGCGGCGCGGACATCCGCAGCATTTCCGCAGAGCATTACAACAAGCTCGTTGCTTATGTGTCGCAGGATAACTTCCTGTTTGACAACACCGTGCGAGAAAATATCCGCATGGTCAGACCCGATGCGACGGACGCCGAGGTGGAACAGGCGGCACGCGATTGCGGCTGCTATGATTTCATCATGAGTTTGGAAAACGGATTTAACACGCAGGTCGGCAGCGGCGGCGGACACCTCTCCGGCGGCGAAAAGCAGCGAATCTCCATTGCCCGCGCCATGCTAAAAAACGCACCTATCGTCATTCTGGACGAAGCGACCGCCTACACCGACCCGGAGAACGAAGCCATCATTCAGGAGAGCGTGGCACGACTCGTGCGAGGCAAGACGCTGATTGTCATTGCCCACCGGCTTTCCACCATCGTGGATGCCGACCAGATCGTCGTGGTGAATGACGGCTGCATTGAGGCTACAGGGACACAGGCAGAATTGCTGCAAGCCTGTCCGTTATATGAAACCCTTTGGAATGCGCATATTGCATCCCGTGACAGCGCAGAAGGAGGTGCGGGCTGTGCTTGAAATTTTGAGAAAGTTCTTCCGCTTCTGTGATGAACGGGAGCGCAGCGAGTTTTACCGCTCCATCGTTCTTGGCGTATTGGCAGCGCTGTTTTCAGCGCTGAAAATTCCGGCCATCGGCGTAATGCTGCAAGCAATTTTGGTGGAAGGCGTGACCGCAAAAACGATTTTGCTTTCGTTGGCTGTTATGCTGATATCCGTCATCGGCTCATCGATCCTCAAATACCGCGCCACCGCCTTGCAGACGGACGGCGGCTATTCCACCACAGCAAACAAGCGCGTACAGATTGCCGAGCATCTGCGCTATCTGCCCATGGGCTATTTCAACGAGAACAGTCTCGGCGCTATCACCTCCGTCACCACCAACACCATGGATAACCTCTCCGGCGTGTCCACCCGCGTGGTCATGCTCGTCACGGAAGGCATCTTCTCCACGGCAGTGATGACGCTGGCGGTGTTCCTGTTCGACTGGCGTGTCGGACTGTTCATTATTGCCGGTCTTGCCGTCTACTACGCCGTGAATCACGCATTGCAGATCAGATCCGAGCAAACGACCCGCCGCAAATTTGCCGGAGACACGGCAGTGGTGGAGCAGGTGCTGGAGTTTATCAAGGGAATTGCCGAAGTGAAGTCCTACTCCCTGATCGGCCGGTACAACCGCAGGCTGGAAGACACCATCGAGGAAAATGTGAATGCCAACACCGACATGGAGCTGAAGCTTCTGCCGCTGATGCTGACACAGAATGTCGTTGCCAAGCTCATTGATATGGGTGTCGTGGTGCTGTCGCTTATTCTCTATACCGGCGGCAGAATGGAACTATTAAACTGCGTCATGCTCTGCATCTGCTCCTTCCTGCTCACGGAAGGGCTGGAACAAGCCGGCACACAGTCCAGCCTTTTGCGGGTGGTGGATACCTGCGTGGATCAGGCAGCGGACATTCTGGATCTGCCCGCCATGGATATTTCCGGCGCGGAACTTACGCCGGAGTACCATGATCTTCATGCAGATCACATTACGTTTTCCTATGGCGAAAAGCAGATCATCCACGGAGTCACGCTGGACATTCCGGGGCGGACAACAACGGCCATCGTCGGGCCTTCCGGCGGCGGCAAGACCACGCTCTGCCATTTGCTCTCCCGCTTCTGGGATGTGGATGCCGGACAGGTCACGCTGGGCGGCCACGATGTGCGCGAGTACGACATGGACAGCTTGATGCGGAATTTCAGCTTCGTGTTTCAGAATGTGTATCTATTCCACGACACGATCGCCAACAACATCTGCTTCGGCCAGCCGGATGCGCCGATAGAGCAGGTCATCGCAGCGGCGAAAAAAGCCCGCTGCCATGACTTCATTATGAAGCTGCCGCAAGGGTATGATACGGTGATCGGCGAAGCAGGCGGCTCCCTTTCCGGGGGCGAACGCCAGCGGCTCTCCATCGCCCGCGCTATGATGAAGGACGCCCCGATCGTTATTCTGGACGAAGCCACCGCCAATGTGGACCCGGAGAACGAGCAGGAGCTGATGGAGGCTATTCAAAAACTGACGCATGAGAAAACCGTCATCATGATCGCCCATCGCTTGAAAACCGTCCGCCACGCAGATCAGATCCTTGTGGTGGACAAGGGAAGAATCGTTCAGCGCGGCACACACGATGAACTGATAAAGCAGGACGGCATCTACCACCACTTTATCAGTGGGCGTGAGAAAGCCGTCGGCTGGAAGCTGTAAAACAAGTATTGCCCTCTGCGGATTCATTTCCGTGGAGGGCGTTATTTTTTTACCCTTTTGAACCCTGACAAACAGGACTTTTTTCTGGGTATAGCGAGAATTGCTGTTCTCAGAGAGGAGCCATGACTATGAAGAATGAAGAACGAACGCAGATTGCTGAGTTGCAGCGCCAAGGCTATGGATATAAGAAAATTGCGACCATAACAGGCTTACCGCAGAATACTGTAAAGTCTTTTTGTTCTAGACATCCTGTGGTGGACACAGATTCTACAGAGCAGGACGATTTGTGCCGGAATTGCAAAAAGCCGCTTGAGCAGACACCTCATAAGCGGCAAAAGAAATTCTGCTCGGACGCTTGCCGAATGGCGTGGTGGAACAATCATCCCGAACTGGTGCAGCGCAAAGCGTACTACACAATAACCTGTCAGCATTGCGGAAAGCAGTTTGAAAGTTACGGCAACACACGCCGCCGCTTCTGCTCCCGCAGCTGTTATGCGCAGTCCCGCAGGAAGGAGTCCGGCCATGAGTGATTACGACAAGCGGCTCTTAGCCTATCAAACGGCTATGGCACTCGCCCGGAGTATGCGTTCCAAGGGGATTATTTCAGCCAAAGAGTACGCAAAAATTGATACAATTATCGCCAAAAAATACGGCATATCTTCGGGTAGTATATTCCGCTGAAACAACTGGATATGTTCTTGATTCAGAGGTAATATGTCACACACCCGAAGGAGGTGATTCAAATGGAGAGAATTGTAGAACGGGTCGATTCCTACATTCCGGTGCAGCCGAGAGCCTTGCGTGTGTGCGCCTACGCGCGTGTTTCCAGCGGCAAGGATGCTATGCTGCATTCCTTATCCGCCCAGGTCAGCTACTATAGCAATCTAATACAAAACCACAGCGGCTGGCTGTACTGCGGCGTTTACAGCGATGAAGCAATGACCGGAACCAAAAGCCAGCGGGATGATTTTCAGCGTATGATTGAGGACTGCCGCAAAGGAAAAATCGACCTCATCATTACAAAGAGCATTTCTCGCTTTGCAAGAAATACGGTGACGCTGCTCCAAACAGTTCGTGAGCTGAAAAGCATGGGCATTGATGTCTATTTTGAGGAGCAGCACATCCACACCATAAGCGCAGACGGAGAGCTGATGATGACCATCCTGGCATCCTACGCACAGGAAGAGAGCCTGTCAGCCAGCGAGAATCAAAAGTGGCGTGTGCGAAAAGCCTTTGAAAACGGTGAACTGATTAACCTGCGTTTCCTGTTCGGCTACAGCATCACCGCAGACGGTGTTCAGATTAACGAGAAGGAAGCCGCTGTTGTCAGAGAGATATTTTCACGGTTCAACGGCGGCGAAAGCATGAGTTCTATCAGCCGTGATTTGAATGCCAGGGGTTATAGGGGCGCGCTCGGCGGCAAATGGTGTGCTGAACGGATGCGAAATACATTGTCAAACGAAAAGTACCTCGGCAATGCGCTGCTGCAGAAGCGTTACCGCAACAATCATATCGAAAAGAAGCTGGTGGCAAACAAGGGTGAACTGCCGATGTATTATGCAGAAGGAACCCACGAGCCAATTATTGACTCTGCCACATTTGAACAGGCCCAGGAACGGCTTCGTAAGATAGCACAGCAGACGGCAAACCGGAAAAAGCCGTCACGTTCAGCTTTTTCTGGCCTTATCCGCTGTGGCATTTGCGGCAATACCTATAAGCGTGTTACATACAGAGGCAGACATTTCTGGAATTGCACCACATTCCAGACCAAGGGCAAATCTGAATGCGCAGCAAAGAAGATACCCGAAGAAACGCTTATGGCTCTTACCCTTGAGGTGTTGGACATCGACAAACTCAGCACAAAGGTGGTCAAGAGCAAAATAACGGAAATCAGAGCAGAGAAAAACAATGTGGTCGTATTCTGTATGGAGGACGGTTCCGAAATCGTTAAACGGTGGAAAGACCGCTCCAGGGCAGAAAGTTGGACGCCTGAAATGAAGGAGCAAGCCAGGCAGCGTGCTCTGCAAGCAAGGAGGAAAAAGGAATGAGCAGAACAGCGGCACGGTCGGTCACAGTCATTCCGCCGACCATTAACCCACTGACGCATCTTTCTAAGGTGACAATGCAGAAACGCCGGGTCGCAGGATACGCCAGAGTATCCACCGACAGCGACGAGCAGTTCACCAGCTATGAGGCGCAGATAGATTATTACACACAATATATTAAACGGAACCCGGAATGGGATTTTGTGAAGGTCTACACCGATGAGGGCATTTCAGGGACCAACACAAAGTACCGAATTGGATTCAACGAGATGATTGCCGATGCTATGTCTGGCAAAATCGACCTCATCGTCACAAAATCAGTCAGCCGATTCGCACGAAACACGGTTGACAGTCTCGTTACCATCCGAAAGCTGAAGGAAAAAGGTGTTGAGGTATTCTTTGAAAAGGAGAACATTTACACCTTTGACGGCAAGGGCGAACTGCTGCTGACCATCATGTCGAGCCTCGCCCAGGAGGAAAGCCGCTCCATATCCGAAAACGTCACCTGGGGACAGAGGAAACGGTTTGCCGATGGCAAGGTAAACCTTCCATACAAGCAGTTCCTCGGCTATCGCAAAGGAGCGGACGGTTTTCCAGAAGTCGTTCCGGAGGAGGCAATCGTTGTCCAGCGGATTTATACTCGATTCATGGAGGGGTTGACGCCGGGGGCCATTGCAAAGGAACTGACAGCGGATGCAATTCCGACTCCATCGGGAAAACAACGCTGGCAGACCAGCACGGTGGAGAGCATCCTCCAAAACGAGAAATACAAGGGGGCTGCGCTCCTTCAGAAATGCTTCACGGTCGATTTCCTCACAAAAAAGAAAAAACTGAATGAGGGTGAGGTGCCGCAGTACTATGTGGAGCACAGCCATGAGCCGATCATTACACCGGAAGAGTTCGACAAAGTTCAGACGGAGCTTGCGCGGCGTAAGCGGATAAGTCGCCAATACAGCGGAAAGAGCATTTTCTCCTCCCGCATCATCTGCGGTGACTGCGGTTCCTTCTTTGGCTCTAAGGTCTGGAATTCGACCTCCAAATACCGCAGAGTCATCTGGCAATGCAACGGAAAATTCAAGGGCGACCACAAATGTGAAACGCCGCACCTGGACGAGGAAACAATTAAAGCACGGTTCGTGAACGCCCTCAACGCCATTATCGACAGCAAGGACGGCATCCTTGAGGATTGCCGATTGATGCAGGCTACGCTGACGGACTGCACGGGTATTGATAAGGAAATCCAGACCCTGCTTGAGGAAATCGATGTGGTGACCGAACTGACAAAACGTTGCATTGCAGAGAATTCGCAAACGGCGCAGAACCAGGAGGAGTACACCGCCCGGTACAATGGCTTTGTTGAGCGGTACGAAAAAGCGGTTGCACAGCTTGAGCAGCTCCGCGCTACAAAGGCGGCACGGGAAGCACAGGCGGAAGCCATCGGAGCATTTATGTTTGAGGTGCAGGAACTGGATATCCTCGCCGAGTTTGACAAAAAACTCTGGTTGACTACTATTGACACAGTGACCGTTCACGCCGACGGACGAATGACCTTCAAATTCCAGGGTGGTAAAACGCTCACTTCTTATTGACAATTCTCTAATCACGTTGTATAATCGGTATATACCGAAAACAAAAGGAGGAAAGCGTCCATGCCAAGACCGCCACGGTGCCGTCGGATTTGTGGCGCACCACAAGTCGATACCTTCTGCCCCAACGGGTGCAAGGATGCCGAGCCGATCCTGCTGACGCTGGACGAGTATGAGGTCATTCGGCTGGTTGACTTGGAGCAGCAAACCCATGAGCAGTGTGCCGCGCAAATGGATATTTCCCGCTCTACCGTGCAGGAGATTTACGAAGTCGCACGGCGCAAGATCGCAGCGTGTCTTGTCCACGGGAAACCACTGCACATCACCGGGGGAAACTACCGCATCTGCGGAGGACAAGAGGCAGCCCACTGTGGCCGTTGCTGCCGGATGCAGAGAGCCAACACAGAAAAATCCAACAAAAATTGCAAAGGGGATTCCATTATGAAAATTGCAGTTACCTATGAAAACGGTCAAATTTTTCAGCATTTCGGCCACACCGAACAGTTCAAGCTTTATGAAGCTGCGGACGGCAAAATCACTCATGCGAAAGTCGTTGACACCAACGGCAGCGGTCACGGCGCACTGGCAGGCTTCCTGATGCAGAACGGCGTGGACACTTTGATTTGCGGAGGCATCGGCGGCGGTGCGCAGGCAGCTCTGGCCGAAGCGGGCATCAAGCTCTACGGCGGTGTCAGCGGGGACGCTGACGCAGCGGTGAGCGCATTGCTCAGCGGAAATCTGGGCTACGATCCCAATGTTCACTGTGACCACCATGACCATGAGCACGGCGAGGATGGGCACACCTGCGGTGACCACGGCTGCGGCAAGCATAGCTGCCACTGATATGGAACGCACACTGACACAACTTCCGTTCTGGTCATCCTTGACCGAACAGGAGCAAGAAACGCTGCACCGAAGTGCCTTTGTCCGTCATTATGAAAAGGGCGCGTTCATACACAGCAGCGACAACGAATGTCTTGGAATGCTGTTCGTCCTTTCCGGTGAAATTCGCACCTATCTTCTCTCCGAGGAGGGGCGGGAGGTAACGCTGTTCCGGCTGTATCCGGGCGAATTATGCGTGCTTTCTGCCTCCTGTGTGATCAGTCAGATCACCTTTGATACGCAAATGACCGCAGGAAAGGATACAGAGGTTCTGATTATCCCTGCAAATGTCATCGCTGCGCTCAAGGAGAAAAATCTATATGTCCGCTGCTTCCTCTATGAGTTGGCAACAAAACGGTTTTCTGATGTGATGTGGGCGATGCAGCAGATCATGTTCAAGGGATTGGATCGGCGGCTGGCAGAATTTCTCCTTGCCGAAGCGGAGCGTACCGGCTCCGACACGATACGCATGACCCATGAGCAGATCGCCCAGCACATCAGCTCGGCGCGGGAGGCAGTGGCACGGATGCTCAAAGGCTTCTCGGAGGACGGGCTTGTGGAACTAAGACGCGGCGCGATTACGCTGCGGGATAAGAACAGACTAAATCGTCTAAAATAAAAAGAAATGTGACCTTGTCACAGAAAGAAATCATAAATTTGGTACAATAAAAGCAGAAAAGCTGAAAGGAGCATCTACCATGAAAGAAACGAAATACGCAGGTACTCAAACCGAAAAAAATCTGATGGCTGCCTTTGCCGGTGAGTCCGAGGCACGCAACAAGTACACCTATTTTGCATCCAAGGCCAAGAAGGAAGGCTACGAGCAGATCGCGGCGCTGTTCCTCAAAACCGCTGATAATGAGAAGGAACACGCCAAGCTGTGGTTCAAAGAGCTGAACGGCATTGGCGACACCGCCGAAAACCTTCTCTCCGCCGCTGAGGGCGAGAACTACGAGTGGACGGATATGTACGACGGCTTCGCCAAAACCGCCGATGAGGAGGGCTTCCACGAGCTGGCACAGCGTTTCCGTTTGGTAGCCGCCATTGAAAAGCACCATGAGGAGCGATACCGCGCCCTGCTGCGCAATGTAGAGATGGCGGAGGTCTTTGCCAAGAGCGAGGTCAAGGTGTGGGAGTGCCGCAACTGCGGTCATATCGTGATCGGTGAGAAGGCGCCGGAGGTCTGCCCTGCCTGCAATCATCCCCAGAGCTACTTTGAAATTCACGCGGAGAATTATTAAAGAAAGAAAAGGAGAATCATCATGGAGCAGAAGTTTTACATTTGCAAGCATTGCGGCAATATCATTGCCAAGGTCAAGGACACGGGCGTTCCCGTCATCTGTTGCGGTGAGCCGATGAGCGAGATCGTTCCCGGCACCACCGACGCCGCGGTTGAAAAGCATGTCCCCGTCTGGACAGTGGAAAACGGCATCGTCCATGTCAAGGTCGGCTCCGTGGAGCATCCCATGCTGCCGGAGCACTACATCGAGTGGGTATCTCTCCAGACCAAGCAGGGCAATCAGCGTAAGGAACTGCATCCCGGCGAAAAGCCGGAGGTCTGCTTCGCGCTCTGCGAGGGCGACGAGGTCGAGGCGGTCTACGCCTACTGCAACCTCCACAGTCTGTGGAAAGCGTGATCGTTCCGCGCATGGTATCTTAGAACCAACATAGAGAACTGAATGTCATGTATTGCAGGCAGGAGGCAAACAAGTCATGAAAGCACATAAATATTGGTCAATCGGAGCGGTAATTACCATGTTTGGAACTTTTTGCACTGGATATAAAGGCTCAAAAACAGCGCATAAGTACCTTGCGCTTAGTTCCTTGATCTGCATGGTTATGGCTGTATATACGGGTCATAAAATGATTTCAGGGAATAAGAAAACAAAGAGAGTAAAACAAGCGGAAGCTGTGGATATTCTTTGAGTAAGATAGGAATCGTTATTGTTTCTGATGACGATAAAGTCGGGCTAATGTTGTGTGCGAAATAAAAAACATCAAAGGAGAATTTCATTATGAAATATGTATGTGATGTGTGTGGTTGGGAATACGATGAAGAAAAGGGCTATCCGGAAGGCGGCATTGCACCGGGTACAAAATGGGAAGAAATTCCGGATGATTTTGAATGCCCCTTATGTTCAGTTGGCAAAGATCAGTTTTCTGCGGCTGAGTAAAGAAGTACAACAGGACCTATAAATAAAGAGCTGTGAAGCGGTATCTTACATACTGCTTCACAGCTCTTTTGGGTTTGTACAAAAATTTCCGTAATGTAACCTCGTCACAGAAAAGTGCTTTGCCATGCGGTATGATAAAGCCACGATAAAGAAAGAGGTGGCGAACATGAAAATCAAGCTCAATCCCGATCAGGAGATTGTCAATACCATCCGGGAAGGACTCAAGCGCACCGGAGGATACTGTCCCTGCCGCAGGGAGCGCACAGAGGCAACCAAATGTATGTGTCAGGAGTTTAAGGATCAAATTGCAGATCCGGGCTTCGAGGGATTCTGCCACTGTATGCTCTATTACAAATCCTTGCAGGATTAAGGGAGGAACGCTATGCTGTCAAAGAAACTGGCTGCCATAGATAAGACGCGGTGCGTCGCCTGCGGCGTGTGTGAAAATACCTGTCCACTGGGGGCTGTCAAGGTGCGCCGCGGCTGCTACGCCGCTGTGGAGGCGGAACGATGCGTAGGCTGCGGCAAGTGCGCAAAGCTCTGTCCTGTCGGTTGCATTGAGGTGAAAGTGATGGCTGACGCATGAAAGCAAAGCATTGGTACGATTACCTGTGGGTATATGCCATCCTCTATTTTGCACTGGGCTTTTTCAATATCCTGTTTGCATGGCTGGGCATGATTGATTTTCTTCTGCCGCTGTTCTTAGCCATCTTCGGCGGGAACAAATTCTTTTGCAACCACCTCTGCGGACGGGGACAAATGTTCAGCAAGCTGGGGACAGACCTTAAATGCTCCCGCTGTAAGTCCACGCCCCGCTGGATGTCCTCCAAGTGGTTCCGCTACGGCTTTTTGATCTTTTTCCTGACGATGTTCGGCAACATGGTGTTCCAAACCTATCTGGTGGCGGCGGGGGCCGCGTCCCTGCGGGAGACCATTAAGCTGTTCTGGACCTTCCGTGTGCCGTGGGGCTGGACTTATACAGCCGGGACGGTCGCTGATTGGGTGGCACAGTTCAGCTTCGGCTTTTATAGCTTGATGCTGACCTCGCTGCTCATCGGCCTTATCGTCATGGTGCTCTACAAGCCCCGTACATGGTGCGCCTTCTGCCCCATGGGGACTATGACCCAGAGTATTTGCAAGCTGAAAAACAAAGACTGACAATATACAAACGAAAGGAGCCTTTCTCATGGCTGAACTGAAAATTACTGCTGCGAATTTTGAAAATGAGGTACTGCGTTCCGACAAGCCCGTCCTGCTGGATTTCTACGCGGACTGGTGCGGGCCATGCAAAATGCTCTCTCCTATACTGCATGAGCTTGCCGAAGAAAAAAGCGGTACGCTCAAGGTGGGCAAGGTCAATGTGGACGAGCAGATGGAACTGGCGATGCGTTTTCAGGTATCCAGCATCCCAATGCTGGTCGTATTCAAGGATGGAAAGGCCGTTGCCAAATCGGTGGGCTATCGGCCTAAGTCGGAGATTGCCGCAATGGTGGAGGGCGCAAGATGAAAGTTGTGATCGTAGGCGGTGTGGCGGGCGGTGCTTCTGCCGCCGCCCGTATCCGCCGTTTGGATGAACACGCGCAGATCATCATGATCGAGCGCAGCGGCTATGTGTCCTATGCCAACTGCGGCCTGCCGTATTATGTGGGCGGTGTGATCGTGGAGCAAGAAGAACTGACACTGCAAACTCCGGAGAGCTTTTGGGACCGCTTTCGTATTGATGTGCGGGTACGGCAGGAAGTAACTGCGATCAATCCCACAGAGAAAACCGTCACCGTTCACGCATTGGATAGTGGAAAGGTCTACACGGAAACCTATGACAAACTGCTCCTCGCCCCCGGCGCAAAGCCGACGGTTCCTGCGCTTTCCGGCGTGGACAGCGAGCGGGTCTTTACCCTGCGCACCGTGGAAGACACCCTCCGCATTCGACGCTTTGTAGAGAATCAGAAGCCGAAAACCGCTGTTTTGGCTGGTGGCGGCTTTATTGGTCTGGAAATGGCTGAAAACCTTGTGGAGATGGGCGTTTCGGTTACCATCGTCCAGCGTCTGAAGCAGCTATTAGCGCCGCTGGATGCGGATATGGCCAGCTTTGTCCATGCGGAAATGCGCAGACACGGCGTGGCTCTGCGGTTAGGTGAAACTGTCACCGGATTCCGACAGGACGGAGATTCCGTGCTGACGCTGCTGGAGGAAAGTGAGCCGCTGCGCTCCGACATGGTGCTGCTGGCCATCGGCGTCACGCCGGACACCCATCTGGCAAAAGAGGCCGGACTTGAGCTGGGCATCCGGGGCAGCATCGCTGTCAACGAGCGGATGGAAACCTCCGCGCCGGATATCTACGCTGTGGGCGATGCCGTAGAGGTCACCCATTTCGTGACCGGCCAAAAAGCATTGATCTCGCTGGCGGGGCCTGCCAACAAGCAGGGACGCATTGCCGCTGACAATATCTGTGGCGGCAACAGCTGCTTTCACGGCTCTCAGGGCTCGTCTGTTCTGAAACTGTTCGGCTTGACAGCGGCCTCCACGGGTATCAATGAAAAGGCAGCGCAGGCAGCAGGAATCGCTTACGACAAAGTCGTACTTTTCCCGGCATCCCACGCTGCCTATTATCCCGGCGCACGGTCGATGGCAATGAAGGTGCTGTATGAAAAAGAAAGCCTGCGGCTGCTCGGTGCGCAGATCGTTGGCGGCGAGGGCGTGGACAAGCGCATTGATGTGCTGGCAACGGCCATTCGCGCAAAAATGACAGCTTTGGAACTGACGGAGCTTGACCTTTCCTATGCGCCGCCCTATTCCTCTGCCAAAGACCCGGTCAATATGGCCGGTTTTATGATCGAGGATTTGGAGAGCGGGAAGGTACGGCAGTTCAATTGGAATGAGGTTGAGGACTTGCCTTGCGATGGCAATGCGACACTGCTGGATGTCCGTACAGAAGGCGAATATCGGCGTGGGCACTTGAATGGATTCCGCAATATTCCACTGGACGATCTGCGGGAGCATTTGGACGAGTTAGACCGGGGTAAGCCTGTTTATGTGAATTGCCAGACAGGGCTTCGCAGTTATCTGGCCTGCCGACTTTTGACGCAGTACGGTTTCACCTGTTCCCATCTCTCCGGCGGATACAGTTTTTATCAGGTCGTAACAAAAGAGCAGCAGACAGCGCGGAGCGCCTATCCCTGCGGAATGGAGAAGCTATGAGTGAAAATCTATTTGGTTTGACGGTTGCGACGGATAAAGGCTTGGATGATCTGCAATGCCAACGCCTTTTAAGTGAAAATCGCAGGTATCAGGAAGTCATGCTGCAATACCGCTGCGCATTGAAAGCGCTGGAAAGCCGGTTGGAAATTTTGAATGAGGAATTTTCATTGCAGCATGACCGCAATCCGATAGAAAGTATGAAAAGCCGCTTGAAGTCGCCGTCCAGCATTATGAATAAGATGCAGAAGCGCGGACTTTCTCTGGATTTTCCGACCATGCAGGCAAATATCATGGATATTGCCGGTGTGCGTGTGATCTGCTCTTTCGAGGAGGATGTGTTCTTTTTGGCAAAGTGCTTAAAAGGTCAGTCTGACATTGAAATTATCACAGAGAAAGACTATATTTCACACCCTAAGCCAAATGGCTATCGCAGTCTGCACCTGACGATCCGGCTGCCGGTATTCTTTGCAGAAAAAGAGAGCCATGTACCGGTGGAGATACAACTCCGTACAATCGCTATGGACTTCTGGGCAAGCCTTGAGCATACCATCCGCTACAAGAAAAACTTGCCAATAAATGCTGAAGTCGAAACTGAACTGAAAGAGTGCGCCGATTCCAGCAGAGAATGGGACAGCAAAATGGAGCATCTACTGCACATCTTAACATAATGCGTCGGATATAAAAGGACAAGCATCCATTTTTGATGCTTGTCCTTTTGTATTCAGTTACATCATCCCGAAGTGTTTCGGCGCCGTTGCGTTTGCTTTTTGCTTCTTATCGTGACACCGGATGCTTGTTGGAAACTGCTCCTTCTCTTCTTGATGATTGTTGTATGAATTTTCCTCTTTGTATCCTTGCTTTCGAGCGATTTCGACACGAATAAGAATTATAATTCATACTAGATTCACCAATTATAAACAAGGAGTGATCTTTTATGAAAAAGGAATTCGCAATGTCGTTATCGCAATCCTATCGGCAGGATC
>OIDV01000218.1_pt1 | contig 25301 bp, 20 predicted proteins | sample 1581661 | NCBI WGS metagenome assembly OIDV01 (sample SAMEA3882516, study PRJEB24775) | human gut metagenome | biome: human-associated habitat; feature: intestine environment; material: feces | place: Netherlands | collected 2009/2010
CACCAACCCGGTCGACATCGCCACCCACGTGGCCCAGAAGATCTCCGGCCTGCCGGCCAACCAGGTCTTCGGCTCCGGCACCAACCTCGACTCCGCCCGTCTGCGCTTCCTGATCGCGCAGCAGACCGGCGTCAACGTCAAGAACGTGCACGCCTACATCGCTGGCGAACACGGCGATTCCGAAGTCCCGCTGTGGGCCTCCGCCACCATCGGCGGCGTCCCGATGTGCGACTGGACCCCGCTGCCGGGTCACGATCCGCTGGACGCCGAAGTGCGTGAGCAGATCCACCAGGAAGTCAAGAACGCCGCCTACAAGATCATCAACGGCAAGGGCGCTACCAACTACGCCATCGGCATGTCCGGCGTGGACATCATCGAAGCCGTCATGCGCGACTCCAACCGCATCCTGCCGGTCAGCTCCATGCTGCACGACTTCCACGGCATCTCCGACGTGTGCATGTCCGTGCCGACCCTGCTCAACCGTTCCGGCGTCAATACCGCCATCAACACCCCGGTGTCCGACCGTGAGCTCGCGGCCCTGAAGCGCTCCGCGGAGACGCTGAAGGAAACCGCCGCCCAGTTCGGTTTTTAATTGACGGTTTGACTTTATTGACAGGGGAGCGGTGAGCCGCTAGACTGTCGGCAGAACTTGGAAACCCCAGCCTTCGGGCTGGGGTTTCCTGCGTTTTGAGACGAATGAAAATGGTATTGAGAAGCGGTTTCAATAGCCGCGGATCGAACCAAAGACGACGAAAGGAAACCCATCATGGCACACAACCATGCGGGTGTGGACGCCACGACCGCCGCAAGCGGGGCCGAACACCAGAAAAGACTCATGATGTCATTGGGGCTGACTTCCACGGTGTTCATCGCCGAAGTGGTCAGCGCCATCGTCACCGGATCGCTGGCGCTGCTGGTCGACGCCGGCCACATGCTCACCGACATGTCGGTGCTGATCGCCTCCACCGTCACCGCGGTGCTCATGCAACGCAAACCCAGCAACAAACGCACCTGGGGATGGGCGCGACTCGAAGTGCTCACCGCCGCGGTCGGCGCGCTCGTGCTCCTGATCGTCGGCATCTACGCGCTCGTCGAAGCCGGCATGAGGCTGTTCGGCGGAGCCGCCGACGAAGTGCACGACGTGCGGTTGCTGCTGTTCATGGGCATACTCGGCCTTGCCGCCAACGTCGGTTCGATCTTCATCCTCGCGGGGCAAAGCGAGGACAACATGAACATGAAAGCCGCGTTCCTCGAAGTCATGAACGACGCATTGGGGTCCGTGGCCGTGATCGTTTCAGCCATCGTGCTGATCTCAACGGGCTGGGCCGGCTTCGATGCCGTCGCGGGCGGCATCATCGCATTGATGATGATCCCCCGGGCGTTCGTGCTGCTGCGCAACGCCGTGCGCGTGCTGCTGGAGGAAACCCCACAGGAACTCGATCTGGACGAGGTGCGCGAACATCTTGAGCAGGTGCCGCACGTGGTGGCCGTGCACGACCTGCACGCCAGCACCGTCTCTACCGGCATGCCCGTCGTCATGGCCCATGTGGTAGTGGAGCGCGGGCTGACCATGGATGATGCCGCCGACATCCTCTCCCAATTGCAGAACTGCCTGCGTGAGCACTTCCCCGTATCCGTGCCGCACACCACCTTCCAGCTTGAACCTGAAGGATACGATTCGGACAGCCGCAAGGAACTGCATTCCTGAACCGTGCTCCCGAACTTCAAGAATGCGACGACATTTTGAAATGCCCTCGCGTTCATTCTTGATGGATTCGCAAGGTGAATGCACAACCGCGCGGTATGGCAAGGGGTATGGCAAAGGGCGTCGGACATGCCTCAAAATGGTATGTTCGACGCCCTTTGCCGTTTAACGTGTGAAAGCAATCAGATCTTGCGCAGCACGGTGACGACCTTGCCCATGATCTCGGCATGCGTGCCGTCGATGGGGGAGTAGGCCGGATTGTGCGGAATCAGCCAGACATGGCCGTGATCCTTGCGGAACGTCTTGACCGTGGCCTCGTCATCCAGCAATGCGGCGACGATATCGCCATTCTCCGCGCTGTTCTGCTCGCGGACCACCACGAAATCACCATCGCAAATGGCGGCGTCGATCATGGAATCACCGTGCACTTCAAGCATGAACAGATTGCCGGTGCCGGTAAGCCGTTCGGGAAGCCTCATCACATCATCGACATGCTGCTCGGCCGTGATCGGCACGCCGGCGGCGATGCGCCCGACCAGTGGAACGTCATGCGAGGCCATGATGGAGCCGCATGCATCGTCCTGACTGGGGAACGGGATGACCTGGGCGACTTTTCCATTCGGCTCCTCGTCATTGAGGTTCACCACTTCGATGGCCCTCCCCTTGTTCGCGTTCATGCGGATGAAGCCTTTTTCGTCAAGAACCTGAAGCTGGTGTTTGACGGATGACGGGCTTTTAAGCCCTGCGGCCTCACCGATCTCACGGAACGAAGGAGCGAATCCCTGCTTGGCCAAATGCGTTTTGATGGCGTCAAGCACCTTGCGCTGGCGGTCGGTCAACGTGCTTTCATCCGGACGCTCGTCGCTCTTCTTGGGCGTGAAGGGGATGGTGCTCACGATGGGCTCCTTTCGTAGTTCCTTAGAAGCATAACGCGAAACGCCGATAAAATCAAACATCTGTTCGAGGTGTGTTTGCGTTTATCGAACATATGTGCCATACTTGGAACAAGCGTTCGATAGAACAGCTGTTCGAAAAGGAGTGGCGTGGTGAACGGTGCGGCGAATATCGGAAATGTGGCGAATCGAATCGCCATGGCGATCATGGCGGCCGGTCTTGCCTGGTGTCTTTTTGGATTCATCGCGCCCGGAAGTGCGCAGTCCGCGCCGGATTCCATCGCTGTCGTCGTGTATACGGTGCAACCCGGCGACACCTTGTGGAGGTATGCGGCGAGCATCACTCCGGAGGGTGGCAATGTCGGAGATACGGTGGATGAACTGATGCGGCTGAACAACCTTGATACGGTGTCTTTGCATGCGGGGCAGCGCCTCATTGTTCCCCATGAGGCGTAGGGGCCGCCAAGCGTGGCTTATTTCAAGGGCTCAGTCTATTCTGGACAACATGCATTGCCCGTTTTGCCAGAATCCAGACACCAAGGTGGTCGATACCCGGATTAGCGACGATGGTCACTCCATCCGTCGCAGGCGCGAATGCCCGAAATGCTCCAAGCGATTCACCACATTGGAGACGACCATGCTATTGGTCGTGAAGCGTTCCGGAAACGTCGAGCAATTCGACCGCAATAAGGTGATTTCCGGCGTGCGCAAGGCATGCCAGGGCCGTCCCATCAACGAGGACGATCTGAAGATGCTGGGGCAGAAGGTCGAGGAGGATCTTCGTTCACGAGGATTGGCCCAAGTCAAATCTGATGAGGTCGGCAAGGCGATTCTCAAGCCGCTGCGTGACTTGGACATGGTGGCGTACATGCGCTTCGCCAGCGTCTACCAGAATTTCGAGAATCTGGAGGACTTCCAAAGGGCCATCGACGAGCTGAAGAGCGCAAGTTCCGAATGATGGCGTGAGACGGGTGCCGCATCCGTAAGCAAATACAGCATATATAATGCGGGCGGGGTTCCAATCCTGATGGTTGGAACCCCGCCCGCATTATCGTAACGTTTCGTATTGCGTGCTCAGCTGATCACGCGCATGCGGATCGTACCCTCGATGGAGGCGAGCTGGTCGAGAGCCTTCTGGTCCGGGCGCTGCGCCACATCGGTGACCACATAGCCGATCTCGCCTTCCGTGCCCAAGGCCTGGGCGGCGATGTTGATGCCGTCCTCGCCCAGCACACGGTTGACGCGTGCCAGCACACCCGGAAGATTCGCATGCAGGTGGGCGATGCGGAAATTCGACTTGATGTCGGACAGGGTGATCTGCGGCAGATTCACCGACAACATGGTGGAACCCTTGAACCAATAATCCTCAAGACGCTGGGAGACGAACTGTCCGATGGACTTCTGCGCCTCAAGCGTGGAGCCGCCGATATGCGGGGTGAGGATCATGTTGTCCTCGTCCGCAAGGTCGGTCAGGAACTCGTCGCCGGTCTTCTTCGGTTCGATTGGGAACACGTCCACCGCTGCGCCGGACAGATGGCCGGAATCCAGATGCTTCTTCAACGCATCCAAATCCGCCACGAAACCACGGGACAGGTTGATGAAGATGGCATCCTGCTTCATATGCTCGAACTGGTCTTCGCCGAAGAATCCCGTGTTCGACTTGCGTCCATCCACATGAAGCGTGACCACATCGGACTGTTCCAGCAATTCGTTGAGCGTGTCGCAACGGTGGGCGTTGCCCATGGCGAGCTTCTCTTCAATGTCATAGAACAGCACGCGCATGCCAAGCGCCTCGGCGACGACGGAAAGCTGGGAGCCGATGTTGCCGTAGCCGATGATGCCGAGCGTCTTGCCTCGGACCTCATGGGAGCCGGAGGCGGACTTATCCCACATGCCGTGCTTCATATGATGGGTGTGCGCGGGAATGCGGCGCATCAGGCAGATGATGTCGCCGATCACCAGCTCCACCACGGAACGGGTATTCGAATACGGCGCGTTGAAGACGGCGATGCCGTTCTTGCCCGCGTATTCGAGATCCACCTGGTTGGTGCCAATGCAGAAGCAGCCGACCGCGGTGAGCGTCGGACGCGCGTCGATGACCTTGCGGGTCACACTGGTCTTGGAACGGATGCCGAGCAGGTCGACACCTTCCAACGCATCAATCAGCTCGGCATCGCTCAGGGCTCCCTTGAGGCACTCGACCTCGAAGCCATGGTCGCGCAGCGACTGCGCCGCGTCGGGATGGATGTTTTCAAGTAACAATGCTTTAGGCATGGTTCCTACCTTATAGCTTGAGCAGCTTTTCGTCGTCTTTTGTCCGCAGTATAAGCAGACGCTGCGTGGGCCTCGTCATGGCGACATACAAATCGGAGGCCGCTACGATACGCGACGGCGCGTTCTCCTCGATTCGTCCGGGCTGGACCACCATCACGGCATCATACTCCAGACCCTTCACGGTCTGTGTGGAACATACGGTGACCTGCTCGTCCCAGGAACTCTGGGCATCGAGCCTGTCGAATTCCTTCGGGTCGAGCTCATCCTGAAGTTGTGCGTATACGCGTGCGCGCAACGGCTTGAGCATATCGTCCGGCGCGATGATCGCCACACGACCGGTACCGTCGGAGGAAACGTAGGCGCGCACCAACTCGACGGTCTGCTGCGCGACGGCGTCGCCGATCAGGCTATCGTCACGCAAGGTGAGACGCTTGACTGAATCCGGGACGCCACGCACGGCGTTCACCGTGGAGATGTACAGGCCTTCGGACGAGGCGAAATCGCTGGCGAGCTGCGACACCTCCTTCGGATTGCGGTAGTTGATCGTCAACTCGTTGAGCTGCCAGTTGCGTTCGCCGAACAGCGGGTCCATCATGCGACGCCAGGACCGGGTACCGCCCAACGCGGAGGTCTGCGCCACATCGCCCACAATCGTGAACGAGCGCGACGGACAACGACGGATCAGCATGCGCCAATCCATCGCGGTCAGCTCCTGCGCCTCATCCACCACGATATGGCCATACGTCCACTCGCGGTCGGCCGCGGCGCGCTGCGCGGTTAATTCGGCGTCCATACCATTGATATTGTCCACCAGCATCTGCGAAGTGACGATGCCGGAACCGATACCGGCCTGCGCCAGTGTGTCCTTGGCGAACTGCTCTTCCTCGGCGCGCTTGGCATCCAACGCCTTCTGCCTGGCCACGGCCTTCGGATCCGGTCCAAGCAATTCCATGGCCTCATCCAGCAGAGGTACGTCGCTGACGGTGAAGGGCGAGCCCTTCGGACGCATCAGCGTCTCGATGTCACGCTCTTCGAGCCAGGGGGCGAAACGGCGCAATTGCTGCGGTTTCGCGAACAGCTGGTCGACCAACCATTCGCCGGTCATCGGCAGCCATGCGAGGTTCAGCGTCTTGCGCAAATCGTCGTTCATACGCAACTGCTGCATCACATCGTTAAGCTCGGCCTGCTCCGGCTCGTAGTCAAGCCGTTCGACGTACCGGTTGCGCATGGCCGACAGCATGTCGCGCACGAAGGTCTCGCGCGCCTTGTTATGCGGCTGCCGCGTGCGCTTGGCATCGGCGATGGCCTGCTCGATATCCGCACGTACCATCGGCACGTTGAAACCGTTGATGCGGATGACCGGCAGATGCGAAGGCACGCGTTCACGAGCCGCCACGGCATTGGCGATCGCCTTGGCCATACGGCGTTCACCCTTGAGCTTGGCCGCATGCGGGTCGTCATGCGCGGTGGCGATGATGCCGGGAATCAGATCCGCGATGGTACGGCTGACCACACCCGTCTCACCCAGCGAGGGGAGCACCTGGTCGATGTAATGCAGGAACGTCGAGCTGGGGCCGACCACCAGCACTCCGGAACGCTGCAACGCGCGACGATGCGTATACAACAGGTAGGCCGCGCGATGCAACGCGACCGCGGTCTTGCCGGTTCCCGGACCGCCCTGCACCACCACCGCCTGGTTGAGGTCCGCACGGATGATACGGTCCTGCTCGCCCTGGATGGTGGCCACGATATCGGTCATCTTGCCGGTGCGTTTGGCGTTAAGCGACGCAAGCAGAGCACCCTCGCCGGTCAATGTGCCATTGGAGGACGCCTCGCCGACCTGATCGGAATGCACGTCGAGCACCTCATCCTCGACGCCGACCACTTCCCTGAAACTCAACGTGATATGCCGGCGCATGACGATGTCGCCATGATTCGAAGGCGTCGCCTCATAGAACGGGCGTGCCGCGTCGGCGCGCCAGTCGGTGAGAATCGGCTCATGATCCTCATCGGACAGGCCGATACGCCCAATGTAGCGATGCGCGCCATGCACGTCGTCGAGCCTGCCGAAAACCAGACGATCCTCCACCGCACGAAGCTGGGTGAGACGGTCCTCGTACATGGTGGCGAAGGAATCGCGTTCGGTGCGTTGCGTGGGCGAACCGTGCGATCCTGCGGCCCGGACCGTGTCGAGACGCGACCGAGCCTGCGCCCTCAACGCGTCCAGACGATCATATGCGCGGCTGACGGCCTGTTGCTCCTCACGCAACTGGGCGGAATAACTCGACATTGCTGTCCCTTCATCAAAAACTTAAGGCACTCTAATGTACCCCAAGGCTTCTACGTGCGGCGATCGGCCGCGGCGAATCGCGATGGGCTGACAACGCCGGAACTGTACGGTGCGGACGCGCAATCTCAAATATGGGGAGAAATCGACAATATTTTGAGGCATTTTTGCTTTTTCGTGGGGAAAAATGGTGAGCAGTGGGGTAGAGTGGGGAAAGTGTCTCGGATTGGTGGGCCGAGTGTGGGCAAAAAGGAGGTGCGGTAATGGTCCATGACATTGGAGCAGAACCCGTCTCCGACGATGATCCGGCTCAATCCGGCGGCATGATGGCGGACTTGCCGCCATTGCTGCTGGGCACCTACACTCCGAAAATCGACGCCAAAGGACGTATGGCATTGCCTGCGAAGTTCCGCAGCCAACTGGGCTCCGGCATGGTGATGGCAAGAGGCCAGGAACGATGCGTCTACCTGCTGCCGCAATCGGAATTCAGACGGATCGCGGTGCAGATCCAACGCACGTCCATGGGAAACAAGGCGGCACGCGACTACCTGCGTGTGTTCCTTTCCGGCGCGGTCGACCAGGAGCCAGACAAGCAAGGACGCGTGCTTGTGCCGCAGATGCTCCGCGATTACGCGAATCTGGGCAGCGACATTGTGGTGATCGGCGTGGGAACCCGGGCCGAGATTTGGAACAGACAGGCATGGGAGGATTACTTGGCCGACAAGGAACAAGGATATTCCGACATTGCCGATGACGTATTGCCGGCGATGGAGTTCTAATGACAGACGTGACGACGATTCATCAGCCGGTGCTGCTCCGCGATTGCGTGGACTTGGTGGCACCGGCATTGGCGAAGCCCGGCTCGATCGCGGTGGATTGAACTCTCGGCCTCGCCGGGCATTCCACAGCGTTCCTCAAAGCAAGCCCCAACGCCCGCCTGATCGGCATCGACCGGGACACCGAGGCGCTCGCGCTCGCCACGAAACGCATGGAAATGGAAGGCCTTGCCGACCGTTTCACGCCCGTGCACGCGGCATTCGACGACTTCTCCCAAGTGCTTTCCGACCAAGGCGTCGACAAGGTCAACGCGGTGTTCATGGACCTCGGATTGTCCAGCCTGCAGATCGATGAGACGGAACGTGGCTTCTCCTATTCCCATGACGCGCCGCTCGACATGCGTATGGACGTGACGCAGCCCCTGACCGCAGAGCAGGTGCTCGCCGAATATTCGTTCGCCGATTTGGTGCGTATCTTCCGCACATACGGCGAGGAGCGGTTCTCCAAGCAGATCGCACGGGAAATCGTACGCCGGCGTGAAACCGAGCCGCTGACCACGTCGGGCCAGCTCAATCGTTTGGTGGACGAGGTCGTGCCGCAGGCCCACCGTCCCGCCGGCAACCCCGCGAAACGCGTCTTCCAGGCGCTGCGCATCGAAGTCAACGGCGAACTGGACAAGCTTGCCGGCACGCTGCCGCAAATCGCCAACCACCTTGCAGTGGGAGGACGTCTGGTGGTGGAGTCGTACCACTCGTTGGAAGACAAAACCGTCAAAGCCTTCATGAACCAAGGGCTTAAGGTCGACGCTCCGGCGGATATGCCCGTGGTGCCGCCCGACATGATGCCGTTCTTCAAGGAACTGACCCGCGGCGCCATCAAGGCGGACGCGGAGGAAATCGCCAACAATCCACGATCGGCGTCCGTCAGATTGCGCGCGGTGGAATTGACCAGACCGATTCCCGCACGATGGCGCAAACGGTTCGACCAAGGCGCGGATTACGCAAGCATGACCAGACAAGGAAGAAGGGACTGAAGTGGCGGCACCAAGAACGATCGCTTCGAATGCGGCTCCGGCCGGCCGCAAAAGCCAGACCGAGACCATCGGCACCACGCGTCCCGAACTGCACGTCATCAAAGGGACCAGAGTCGAAGGCAACGGCATCCGTCACGGCTTCGAACAACTCATCACATGGACGCGGACCCGCAGCACGCCGCTGCTGCACCTGGTCATCGCCGCGGTGTTCCTTGGCGTATGCCTGCTGGGCTCACTGATGCTGCGTACCCAAATGGTGCAGAATTCCTTCGAGGCGAGCCAAATCGAAACGCATATCACCCAGCTGACCCAGGACGTCGAGGACGATCAGGCCAAGCTCGACGAACTTGACGCCTCATTGCCGAGCAAGGCCGAAGAGATGGGCATGGTCCCGCAGAAAGGCGCATTGACCATCGATCTGAACGGCTATCAGGCAAACGCAAGTGGAGACAAGACCCGGTGAACCCTATCCGCAGGATCTACACGTTCTTCCACAAGAACCTGTTGACGAAAACCATGGCCATCGGCGTCGTTCTGGCGCTGATGGGCACCACCTGCCTTATCCAACTTGCCAATATTCAACTGGTCAACGGCAAAGGCATGGCGCAGGCCGCGGCGCAAAGCCGTACCACCACCGTGACGTTGAAGGCTCGACGCGGCAAGATCATGGATACCAATGGCGCGATTCTCGCGCAAAGCGTCGAACGCTACACCATCATCGGCAACCCCGAACAGGCGCAGGCGTTCATACCGACCACCTGCACCAAACAGACCGGCAGCAACTGCCACCAGATCAACGGCAAGCCGGTCGGCGTGACGGGAGCCGCGGCCGTGGCTCGTCTGCTGGCCCCCGTATTGGGCATGGACGCCACGGAACTGGGCGCCAAACTGTCGATCAGCGGGCAATACGTGGTATTGAAGAAGGACGTGACGCCTGCGGTCAAGCGTAAAATCTCCAAGCTGAACCTCGGCGGCATCGTCTACGCGGAACTAAGCAACGAACGTCTGTACTCCAACGGCACTTTGATGGGCTCGCTATTGGGTGGTGTCGACGCCGACGGCAAGGGCGTGGCCGGCATCGAGCAGATGGAAAACAAGACATTGACGGGCCGTGACGGCTACCAGGTGTACCAACAGGGCAACAGCGGCGTCGAAATCCCCGGAACCATGACCGAATCCAAAGACGCGGTCAACGGATCCGACGTCACCCTCACCATCGACCGGGATGTGCAGTGGTACACCGAGAAAGTGCTGAGCGACAGCGAAAACAAATACCATTCCGCTTGGGGCATCGCCATGGTCCAGGACGTGCAGTCGGGCGACATCCTCGCTTTGGCGGACAGCGATACGACCGAGGCCGGAAGCGACCAGGCGAAGATGGGCGCCTCCCGGGCGGTGAGCGAGACCTTCGAACCTGGCTCCATCGGCAAGGTGCTGGCCATGTCGGGCATGCTGCAACTGGGATTGCACAAGATCGATGACAAATTCACGGTACCGAACACGGTGACCGTGGAAGGACAGACCTATAAGGACGCGGTGGACCATGGCAACGAACATTGGACGCTCGCCGGCATCCTCGAACAGTCGTCGAACGTTGGCATGGTCATTGCCGGAGACAAGATGACCAACGAGCAGCGGTACAACTTCATCAGCAAATTCGGTATCGGACAGGCCACAGGACTGAACCTGCCAGGCGAATCCGAAGGCGTGCTGCACCCCTCGGATAGCTGGGACAGGCGAACCCGCAACACCGTGCTGTTCGGTCAAGGGTACACGGTGAACGTCATGCAGCTGACCAACGCGGTTTCGGTGATAGCCAACAAGGGCGTCAAAAAGCCGCAACGCATCATCAAGTCCATCACCGACACCGCGGGGCATGTCGAAGAGCAGCAGTCCAAGGGCGAGGCGACACGCGTCATCGACGAATCCGTGGCGAGCCAGATGCTCAACGCCATGGAATCGTCCGCTGAACACTACAACACTTTCGTGAAGGTCGACGGCTATCGTATGGCGGCGAAATCAGGCACAGCAGAAGTCGCCGGAGCGAACGGCCAACTGACCTCGATCATCAGCGATTACTCGACGATCATTCCCGCGGATAATCCACGCTTCGTAATCACCGTGGTGCTCAAAGACCCCCAAGGCAGCTTCGGCGGTTTGACGGCGGGTCCTGTCACCGCGGAGATTGGTGAATTCCTTATGCAGAAGTATGAAGTGCCGGCGTCTTCACCTCGCACGGATGCTATTCCGGTGAATTGGTGAGCGAATACGTATTCAGACACGGAGGGGCGGAAAGGTGAGCGCGGTCAGCGAATCCATGAACAGACGAATGACTTTAGGGCTGCTTGCCAGCCGATACGGTTTCGATCTTGATCCGACGTCGGCGGCTGAAGTGACGATCACTTCCATCGCGGATAATGTCGAATCGGTGCGTCCCGGCGCACTGTTCGTCCCGTCCGCCGATGTGGACGTGCACCAGTTGTCGCAGGCTCAGGAACAGGGAGCATATGGCGCGATCGTGCCCCATGCGCTGCGCGGTCAAACCGACGACATCCAGATTCCGCTCATCTACGCCGAACCCACCATGGGACAGCTCGGCAAACTGGTGAGCGACATGGCCGGCAATCCGTCCGACGCATTGGCCGTGTTCGCCATCACGGGGAAGAACAGGGAGATCGTGGAATCCGAAGTGAGGAACCTCGCGGATTTCCTGCACATGTTGGGCAACCCCGTCGGCGTGATCAGCTCGTCCGATTCACAGTCATTGGAACGCTTCCTCAATCTGGAATATCCTCTGTCGGCCATCGATGTGCAACGTACCATGGCGGTGTGCGCCGAAGACGGCGCAGCCGCTGTGATCCTCGCGTTGGATGAAGAGACCCTGCGTGAGGACGCGTTGCAATCGGTCAGCGTCGATGTGCTTGCCTGCGATGACAATGGTTTGAGCGATGCCGAGGTTGCGAAACTCGTCGCAAAATTCGGATGCGCGGTCGGCAAACAGACCCGCATCGCGGGACGAACCCAGGAATCCGACCTGCTTGCGGCGCAGGCCGCGACGGCATACGGCCAGACGGACAGCCGTTCGCTGTCCCTGTCCATCGCCATGGTGCTGGCCGCCGGCGTGAGGAAAGCCAACATCAAAAGCGCGTTACGCGTCTCGCGTGACCTGAACTAAACGTGGAACGAAACATTCTCCACATCAAACACAAACCCAACCATTAGAGGAGTAACGACAGTGAGCAGCCCGACCATGATGCCGATGAGCCTGACGGAGATCGCGCAGGCGGTTGATGGACGGTTGATGCCGACGACCGTGCCGACCGACGAACCGGTGGCCATCAGCGCCTTCACGGATTCGCGCCAGATCGTGCCGGGATCCGTTTTCGTGGCGATTGCCGGCGAACGCGTCGACAGTCATGATTTCGTGCCGAAGGTCGGCGCGCAGGGGGCTGTGGCCGCACTGGTCGACCACGAAATCGCGGGCGCGCAGGTGCCGCAGATCGTCGTAGAAAACACCGTCAAGGCGTTGGGAGCGCTCGCCAAGCATAATATCGAGCGTCGGCGCGCGCTGGAATCGCCGTTCACCGTCATCGGCATCACCGGTTCCGTCGGCAAAACCACCACCAAGGATCTGCTCAAATCGCTGCTGTCCAAAATGGGCGACACCGTCGCTCCGGTCGGATCGTTCAACAATGAGATCGGCCTGCCGCTGACGTCGCTCAAGGTGAACGCCGGCACGCGTTTCCTGGTGGCGGAAATGGGCGCCAATCACGTGGGCGAAATCGCCAACCTCACCTCCCTGGTTCCGCCGGACATCGCCGTGGTGCTCAAGGTGGGCGTGGCGCATCTGGGAGAATTCGGCTCTGCGGAACGCATCGCCCAAGCCAAATCGGAAATCGTACGCGGACTGGTGCCGGGCGGCCTGACCATCCTCAACGCCAACGACGAACATGTGGCCGCGATGAGCGCCATCGCTCCGGCCGATGTGCTGTGGTTCGGCCTGCCGCAGAAAGAAGACGCGCAACTGGACACGACCGCGCTCGACGTGCGCTGCGACGATCTCGACCATCCGTCATTCGTACTGGAAGACAAGACAGGCCGGCACGCCAACGTCACGCTCGGCATCTGCGGACAGCACAACGTCATGAACGCGCTTGCCGCAGCCACGGTGGCGATGACGTTGGGCATGCCGATTGACGACGTGGCCTCCGGCCTATCCGACGTGACGAGCATCAGCCCGCATCGCATGGCGGTGTCCACCGTCACCAAGCCCGAAACGTCGTTCACACTGATCGACGATTCGTTCAACGCCAACCCCGATTCCATGAAGGCCGGACTCGATGGCCTGTCGCGCTGGCATGCCGGCGCCGAGCAGCAGCCGTTCAGAATAGCGGTTCTCGGAGCCATGTTGGAGCTCGGACCGGATGAGCATCGCCTGCATGAGGACGTCGGCAGATACGCCGTCGAGGGCGGTGCGGACGCGCTTGTGACGGTCGGCAGCACTTCCGACGAGGCGTTGGACGCGCTTGCCGAGGCCATGGCGCAGGGCGGCAAGGCGGTTGCCGCCGACCCGACGATGGTGCAATGGGCGCATGATGCCGAACAGGCCGACCGAATGGTCACCCGGCTTGCGACCGACCATGAGGGTACAGTGGTGTTGCTGAAAGGATCCCACGCGTCCGGATTGAGCGCTCTGGCGGAGCGTTGGACGCAAAACTGACGGAATCGGCGTCGTGCCGATCATAGCTGACTGAAACGGAGAAGATCAGGTGATTTCACTCATCATCGGCATTATGGTGTCGCTCGTCGTGACGATTGTGGGCACTCCGCTGCTGATTAAGTTGGTGCACAAGCTCAACTACGGACAGTACATCCGTCAGGATGGCCCGAAGTCGCATCTCGTCAAGCGCGGCACGCCGACGCTTGGCGGCGTGGTCATCAACCTCGCGGTGGTGCTCGGCTGGTGCTCCTCGGCACTGTATCGGTTCTTCACCAGGGGAGAGGTGCCGTCGTGGTCCGCGGTGTTGGTGCTGTTCGCCATGCTGTCGATGGGATTCTTGGGATTCATCGACGATTTCGCGAAGGTCCGCAAGAAGCAGAGTGAGGGACTGACCGTCAAGGGCAAGTTCATCGGACAGTTCATCCTCGCCACCATATACGCGGTGCTGGCGCTGATTCTGCCGACCAAATCCGGCTTCCCCAGCGCCCAGGCCGGCATGAGCTTCATCGAAAAGCCGTTCTTCAGCTTTGAATTCGCCGGTCGTGTCGTGGCCATCGTGCTGTTCGTGATCTGGGTGAATTTCCTGATGACCGCATGGACCAACGCCATCAATCTGACCGACGGTCTTGACGGCTTGGCCGCCGGCTCCTCGATGATCGCCTTCATCGGCTATGCGATCATCGCGTTCTGGGAGTTCTACCACCTCAAGGGTTCGGACCATCCAGGCTTCACCTATGCGGTGTCCGATCCTCTTGACCTGACCATCATCGCGGCGTGCGCGGCCGTAGCCTGCTTCGGCTTCCTGTGGTACAACTCCAATCCGGCCTCCATCTTCATGGGAGACACCGGCTCCTTGGCGCTTGGCGGTCTGTTCGCAGCCATGTCCATCGCCACGCACACCGAATTCCTGGCGATCATCCTTGGCGGTCTGTTCGTCATCGAGACCATGAGCGACATCATCCAGGTCGGCTACTTCAAGATGACCCACAAGCGCGTTTTCAAGATGGCCCCGATCCATCATCATTTCGAATTGAAGGGCTGGCCGGAAGTGAAGGTCGTGGTCCGGTTCTGGATGATCGAGATGCTGTTCGTGCTGATCGCCTTGGTGCTGTTCTACGGCGATTGGGTGGCCCGTTCCGGCCTGTGACACGATTGCGGGCGCGGCTTTACGCCCGCAATATGAGTGTGCTATCACGGCAAATGACGTTTCCGATTGAAGGGTGATGGATATGAATATGGATGGCAAGACCGTAATCGTGGCTGGTCTCGGTGTCTCCGGGCAAAGCATGATGGAAGTGCTGGGCTCCCGTGCCGGCAGAGTGCTGGGCGTGGATGAGAAGAAGCCGGACGCCGACCTGCATTCCTTCGACCAAATCGATTGGGACAATACCGACATGGTGATGACCTCGCCGGTCTTCAACCCGCGCACGCCATTCATCCTTGAGGCGCAGAAACGCAACATACCGGTCATGAGCGAAGTCGAACTGGCCTGGCAGCTGCGCGTGAACAGCAACACCACCGGCAAGCCGGCGCAGTGGATCGGCATCACCGGCACCAACGGCAAGACCTCGACCACGGAAATGACCTCCGAAATGCTGACCGCATGCGGCCTGACCGCTCCCGCCGTCGGCAACATCGGCAAAGCCGTGTCGCACGCCGCCGTCGACCCCGCGAACGACGTGCTCTGCGTCGAACTGAGCTCGTTCCAGCTGCATTTCACCTATTCTCTGGAACTCGACTGCGCGGCGATCACCAACATCGCCGACGACCATCTCGATTGGCATGGCGGCATCGAGAACTATGCCGCCGACAAGGCGAAGGTGTTCCACAACGTCAAGAAGGCGCTGGTCTACAACGCCGACGACGAACGCGTCACCAAACTGGCGTTCGCGGCCCAGACCACGCCGGAATGCCGCAGGATCGGCTTCACGTTGGCCGAGCCGAAGGACGGGCAGATCGGTGTGAAAGATGGCTGGATCGTCGACATGTCCGGCATTGCCGGCGGAGAAGCGGGAAAGCCGTTCCAAGTGGCGAAGGTCACCGATTTCACGCATCTGACCGAGCCGGATGGCACGGTCTACCCGCATCTGCTCGCCGACGCCCTGACCGCGTTGGCGCTGGTGTTGGGCCTCGGAGCAGACAAAGACAAGGCGTTGGCCGCGCTCAAGCAGTTCACGCCGGGCGGCCACCGCATCCAGACCGTCGCCGTCGCCAAAACGTCCGACGGTGGCACCATCCGTTTCGTGGATGACTCCAAAGCCACCAATGCGCATGCGGCCAAGGCGTCGCTTGACAGCTTCGCGGACAAGTCCGTGGTGTGGATCGCCGGCGGACTTGCCAAAGGAAGCCGTTTCGAACAGCTCGTCGCCGACCAGGCGCACACCATCAAGGCGGCCATCATCATCGGCAAGGACCAGCAGCCAATGCTGGACGCGTTCAAGGCAAGCGCTCCCGACATTCCCATGTCCATCATCGATCCCACGGACAACGACACCGTCATGGCCCGCGCCATCGATGCTGCCGGCACCTACGCGCAATCCGGCGATGTGGTGCTCATGGCTCCGGCCTGCGCGTCCATGGACCAGTTCAAGTCGTACGCCGATCGCGGAAACCAGTTCGCGCAGCAGGCTCAGCGTTGGGTGAATGAGCATGGGGAAGCCTGAGGCCAGCCGTAGCATCACGTCTTCCGCAAGCCGCCCGAACATGACGGACGGCGCCGCGGCACAGACACGAGAACCGTTGAAGAACGGCGGAACGCGTAATCTCGCCAACCCGTTATGGTGCTTCCACGGATTCCGCCTATGCGTGATCATCCTCACGATCTTCGGCGTGATCATGGTGTTCTCCAGCTCTTCGGTGAACATGATCGCCAACGGGCAGTCGCCATGGGCGCAGGCGCTGAAACAGGGCATGTACTGCGTGTTCGGCCTGGTCATAGCATTCATCACGATGATGCTGCCGGCCAGCTTCTACCGAAAGATCAGCTTCTGGTTCCTGCTTGGCGCCATGGTCATGCAGGCCGCCACACTGACGCCATTGGGCGTCGAAGTCAACGGCAACAAAGGATGGATCGGCATTCCGGGCGTGTTCACCATGCAGCCCGCGGAAATCGTCAAGCTGGCGTTATGCATCTGGATGCCGAACGAGCTGATCAACGCGCGCAAGCAGGTGAAGAAGGTCGGCGCGCCCCGCGCGTACTCCAAGCTTATTCTCGGCTATCTGTGCGCGTTCTGCCTGGTCATGTCCGGCAAGGATCTTGGTACGGGTTTGATTATTCTCGCAATTGGCGGCATTGCATTGCTGCTTGGCGGATTCCCCGGCAAATGGCTTGCCGGAGCCGCGCTGCTTGGCATATGCGGTATCGTCGGATTCATTCTGACCAGCCCCAACCGACTCGGCCGCATCATGGCGGCCTACCGGACCTGCTCTCCGTCCGACCTGCAGGGCGTGTGCTATCAGGCGGTCCACGGCAAATATGCGATCGCATCCGGCGGCTTGTTGGGCGTCGGCATCGGCAATTCCGGCGAGAAATGGGGCTATCTTCCCGAAGCGCACAACGATTTCATCTTCGCCATCATCGGCGAGGAAACCGGATTCGTCGGAGCAGCCATGGTGATTCTGCTGTTCATCGTCATGACGTGGTGCATGCTGATGGTGGCCGTGCAGGTCCGCGACCGGTACATCACCATGGCGTTGGTGTGCATCGCGGTATGGATCGTCGGCCAGGCGTTTGTCAACATCGGCGTCGTCGTCAGCCTGCTGCCGGTCATGGGCGTGCCGATGCCGTTCGTATCAGCAGGCGGATCGTCTCTTATCATGTGTCTGGGGGCCGCCGGCGTGGCCATCAGCCTGATGAAGGAGCAGCCGCAGGTCAAAGCCGAGAACCGCATACTGTAATCGGTTCCCGTCATGCGAGTTGCGAAGCAAGCAAAAGAAACGTAGACGAAATGTAAGTATCTGCATCGGCGGCGGTATGCCGCGTGGCCTGCCGCCGCATGGTGGGCTAAGCTCGTGGATTATGAGCAATCAGAAGCATATCGTTCTTGCCGGTGGCGGCACGGCAGGCCACGTCAATCCTCTGCTCGCCGTGGCGCATGTGATTCGCGAGCTTGAACCGGAAGCGGATATCGCGGTGGTGGGCACCGCCGTCGGTCTGGAGCGTGATTTGGTTCCGCAGGCCGGTTTCGAACTGGAAACCATCGAAAAAGTGCCGTTCCCGCGCAGGCCCAACAAGGCTGCGCTGCAGTTTCCAGCCAAATGGAAGGCCGAGAAGGCCAAAGTACGTGACATCCTCACCCGGCATCAGGCCCAAGTGGTCGTCGGTTTCGGCGGATACACGTCCGCACCCGTATACGCGGCCGCGCACAGCATGGGCATTCCGATTGCGATTCACGAACAGAACGCACGCGCAGGCATGGCCAACAAGCTGGGCGCGCGTTGGGCGTCCATGATCGGTGCCGCATACGCCCAGCCAGGACTGAAACCACGCAGGGGCGTCGAAGTCGAACGCGTGGGCCTGCCGCTTCGTCCGGCAATCGCACGATTGGCGTCCGATCTGGAACATGACCGTACCGCCACTCGTAAAGCCGCCGCGGCGCAGCTTGGCGTCGATCCGGACCGTCCGCTCGTGGTCATCACCGGCGGATCCTTGGGCGCGGTGAACGTGAACAGGGCTGTGGCCGCTTCCGCCAAGGATCTGCTTGCGCACGCCCAGGTGATTCATCTGACCGGTAAGGGCAAAGACGACGAAGTGCGTTCCTTGGTGTCGGTAAGCGCCGGAGAGGACGTGCTCGGCGAGCTTGGCCCCGACCACGTTTCGGATGGCGACTACCGTGTGGCTCCCTATCTGGAACGCATCGATCTGGCGTTCGCCTGCGCCGATCTGATCATCTGCCGTTCCGGAGCCGGCACGGTCAGCGAGCTGACGGCTTTGGGACTGCCGGCGATTTACGTGCCTCTGCCGATCGGCAATGGCGAGCAGCGTTTCAACGCGCAGCCCGTGGTCGACGCGGAAGGGGGCTTGATGGTGGCGGATGGCGATTTCACCCCGGATTGGGTCCGTGGCCATGTGCCGGAACTGCTCGCCGATCCGGACAAGCTGTCCCGATACGGTGCCAACGCGTGGAAATACGGCATCCGCGACGCCGCCGAAGTCATGGCGAAGCGCGTGCTCGCGCTAATCGATCAGCCAGCTGATTAACCGGCCGAACAATCATGACCGCACCCCGTGGGAGACCATGGGTGCGGCCATAATGAAATGAGCTTGAAAACAATTTACGAGGAGCAATCGTGTCTGACAACCAGCGTGAAGCCGGTACCATAATTCTTGACCCAACCCATGCGTCGTTCGCACCTGAAGAGACGGTGCATGACCTAGGTGCCACGCATTTCATCGGCATCGGTGGCGCGGGCATGAGTGTGCTCGCTGAAATGCTGCATGAGCAGGGTGTCGAGGTCGATGGTTCGGACCGTGAGCCAAGCGCCAAAACCGACCGTCTGCAAAGCCTCGGCATCACCGTCGAATTCGGCCAGCAGGCGAAGAACGTCGAAGGCAAGAACACCGTCGTGTTCTCCAGCGCCATCAAGCCGGACAATCCGGAAATCGTCGCCGCGCATGAGGCAGGGGAGCGCATCGTGCACCGCAGCGACATCCTCGCCCTGCTGATGAACGCGAAACGTGCGGTGACCGTGGCCGGCGCCCACGGCAAGACCACGACCAGCTCCATGCTGGCGCACATTCTCGTGAACGCCGGAGAAGGCGAGCTCGCCGATCCGAGCTACGCCATCGGCGGTTCCATCCAAGGCAAAGACGGTGCCATTTTGGACGGCGGCCATGCCGGCAAGGGCAACGTGCTGGTGGCCGAGGCCGACGAATCGGACGGCAGCTTCGCCAAATACCATCCGCAAATCGCCATCATCACCAATTCCGAAGCCGACCACCTTGACCACTACGGCACGCAGGACAACTATCGGGCCGCATTCGTGGACCATGCCGGACACGCCACCAAAGCCGTAATCATGTGCGGCGACGACGAAGGCAACCTTGCCGTGCTACGTGCGCTTGACGCCACCGTGGCCGGACGCACGATCGTCTATTCAACACGGAACGCCGCCGAATTGGGCGACCTGAACGGTGCCACGCTGGTACGCATCGAATCGGAAAGCGAAACCGCCGAAAGCGGAGCCGAACATTTCACGCTGCATATTCCGGGCGGACTGATCGGCGAAGAGGAGCGCCGCATCGCAGTGACGCTTACCGTTCCCGGCATCCACAACGCACGCAACGCCTCCGCGGCGATTATCGCGGCCGCGCTGTTGGGCATGGACGTCGAACGTGCCTCCGCGGCGGTCACCTCGTTCCTCGGTGCCGCACGCCGCTTCCAGGTCCGTGGCACCGTCAGCCAAGTGACGGTCGTCGATGATTACGCGCATCATCCGACCGAAATCGCTGCGCTGCTGGATGCGGCCCGTCGCCGCTACCCGCAGTCCAAGATCCGTGTGATCTTCCAGCCGCACCTGTTCTCCCGCACGCGTTTCTTCAGCTCTGAATTCGCGCAGGCGCTTGCCAAGGCCGATGACGTCATCGTTACCGGCATCTTCCCCGCGCGCGAGAAGCAGGAGGATTTCCCCGACGTGACTCCGGCCACCATCGTGGACGAGGCGCTCAAGCTTGAGCATGAACCGGCAAAGGACTGGATCCGTGGCGTCGAAGACATGCACACCGCGGCCCAGATGATGGTGATGCGCGCGCATCATGGCGACGTCATCTTCACCGTAGGCGCCGGCGACATCACGCAGATGGACGAGGTCATCCTGCATGCTCTTGAAGCGCATCGTTGGGATTGCGAGGGCTGATGGCTCGACGGGTCATCAGTTCCGGCAAGGATGTGCAGGAGACGGACCAGTCGGGCGGACGACGTTCCGGACGGTCCATCTCATCGGAGCATGCCGAAGGACGGTCGATTGAAGGGTACGCGGACCGTTCAAAAGCCGAAGGCTTCGTAGACGCGCGACGTTTGCAAAGCGAGGACCTGGTTTCCAAAACCCTGCAGGAGACCACCGGCACGATCGGCATCATGACACGTCCGAAAGTGGTTGATTTCGGCGAACGGCTCAAGGAACGCCGTCAGGCCGGCGCGCGAGCCATAGTCCTGCGCGTGCTCATCGGTCTTGTCGTAGCCGTGGTTTTGGGAGCTGTCGTCTGGCTGTTCCTCTTCTCGTCGGTGTTCCGTTTGGAGCCAGGCAACATCAGCGTGGTCGGCGCCAACGAATGGGTGAGTGAATCGCAGGTGCTTGACATCGCGAGGCAGCAGTCCGGAAAATCGTTGTTCCTGGTTTCGGATGGAGCCGTGGAGAAGCAGATCAAGGCGATTCCGGGAGTCACGTCAGCCAAGTCGAAGAAACAGCTGCCGAACTCGCTTGAAGTGACGATCAAGGCGCAGAAACCCGCGGCCATGCTCAAAACCAGCGAGGACCATATGACGGCGGTCGACAGCAAGGGCCGCGTGCTCAATTCCGTCAGCGGCGTTTCCGTGGAAGGCATTCCCGTCATCGAAGTGCAGAACGTCGATGCGAGCCTGTCTAGGCGTCCTATCAAGGAAGCGTTGAAGATTCTCAGCTCACTGCCGGAATCGATGCGCAACTCCATCACCAAGGTCACCGCGGCGACCCAGGATTCCATCACCACGGAACTCAATGGGGGAGACCGCGTGATCGTATGGGGTGATTCCTCGGACCTGAAGCTCAAGAAAGCGGTGGTGGACAAGATCGTCAATGATCCGAACGTGATTGGAGACAAGCATAACGTGGACGTGTCCGCGCCGTTGAGACCGATCATCAAATAGCGTTATTGCGCAACGTCACTGCATGACGGAGCGGAAATACTTTGATCTAGCTCTTTTTGTCTTGACAGAAAAACGAAACGTGCTCTGGACCTTCTTTCCAAGGGAGGGCCAGAGCGCGTTTCCGCGTTTGGATGGATGGTATTAGCCGTATGCGTTGAACGGGCGTCAGTCCTTGACGATGGTCTTGCCTGCGGTCGCCCCTGGCGTCAAGTCCTGAATCTCCGTGATCTCCAGAACGGGAATGGTCATGGGCTTCTTCGTGCCGTTATGTTCGGCCACGGCGACCTGCTCATCGTAGATCGCATCATCGGAATGCAGAGTGACGTTGCCACGGAAACGATAACCTCGCTTCTGCTCAAGATTGGCCACTGCGATGACCAGTTCGCTGCCGTCGAGCAGATTACGGTACATTTGACCGGCGGTGCGCTCGTGATAGCCGATATGAGTGTCATCGATGACGAACGTGCTCATTTTCGGCCCCAAATCGACGTGTCCATCCTTGCCGATGGTGGCCACCCAAGCGAGATTGCTGCTGATGAAATCCTTCATTTCCTCTGTAAGCTTCGCCATGATATCGTCCCTTTCGATGGTTGGCTGGCCGGCGGCTTGTAATATTGGAAGGCGCCGGACGGTTATTTCGATGATACGGAGGCGTTGCTGCCGACATGCGCTGTTTCACCGAACGAGAAATGTGATTACCAATACGAAAAGCCGTCATTGCTGACGCATGATTCGTGCCCACATTTTGCCCATGTTTTTGAGAAATATCGCGAGAAAGGGTGAATTGCAGCGAATTGCAAAAGTGGTGGAAACCGTTGGAAATAAAGGAAAAGCCGCCATTTCTGGCGGCTTTCAATCCGTGGAGATGCGGGGAATCGAACCCCGGTCCGATGACCGAACCCTCAGTCTTCTACGTGCGTAGTCTGCTGGCCGTGCGGCGGTTTTTCTGCCCCCATCGATGTCGCAGACAACTGATGGCGAGCATATCTACAGTAAAAGTCCCTTGCCGGCCCTGTGGCTCAGCCGGTAAGGCAAGTCTTCTAAACGACGCTCAACATCCCCCCAAAGACGAGGGGGAGTGAACGGAGCGGCTGCCCACTGGTTAATCCTGGCGCGAAGCTCAGGCAGCGAGAGCGAACTCAGTGCGGTTAGATTTAGCACTTATTCTTTTGCCGGGGTCATCCACGAGCGGACCCGGCGTTCTCGGCACGCTTCCCTGCAGCGAACAGGTCACCGTCGAAACCGATCGCCCCCAATCTTGAGTTATCAAGCTTCCGGCTTTTCGGCCGGACTTTTCAGCATACACCCTATGGCGCTACTCGCGCAAATCGCCAGCAGCGAACATCGCCCCGGAACCAACGAAGCCAACGAAATCGCCGTCACTTGATGATGGGCTTCTGGGATGAGGAAACATCAATCTGATGTTTCTCGGCAAAGCCAGCCGTGCCAGCGGTGATGTTCTTGTCGATTTCCTCGACTTCCGCCAACTTCAGCTTCAGTTGCGAAGAGTCGCCCCAAATGATTACGCGGTCACCGTCGTTAAGCGTGGTAGTCACCGAATCCTGCGTCTCAGCGGTGACCTTGGTAATGGACTTACGCATCGATTCCGGCAACGCGCCCAGAATCGTCAGCGTCTCCTTCACCGAACGGTTCTTGAGACTGGCGTCTATATCCTTGACCTCGATCACCGGGATGCCATCCACGTTGGCGTTCTTCACCGAGTTCAACACACGCGCCTGGGAATCCACCGCGGTCAGGGTATCGCCTCTTTTCAGCATGGCCGCGGGCCGTTGCGCCTTGACTTCCACGCTCATCGACTTGGGGAACTGTTTGGAGACCTTGGCCTCGCTGACGCCGGGAATGGACTTGAGTTGCTCTGTGACCTCATGGGCGGAGACCAGGAACAACGACTTTCCAGCCTGCTTATCGGCGATGACATGGATGGTCTGCGCACTCACCCATTCGTTGGCACCGGATACGCCGATCTCGCTGGTTTCCAGACGAAACACCGACGAGAAAAGCAGCAGCCATGCCAGCCCCGCCACTACAGCCACACTGACGACCGCAATCAACACGCGTAACGCAACGACGCGCACGTTTGCACGCTTGCGTTCTTTGGCGCGTTCGGTGAAATTCACCACTTTCGGGCGTGATGCGACTCCTAGGGAGCCGGTGGTCTGATGCAGCGTTTCGGCAACGTAATCCTCGCTGTGCAACCGCCGTGCATCGACGAAGGCACCGGCCTGGCCCTTGGCTACCGTCACATCGTCGATGATCTCCGGCTCGTCGATCTCATGACCGGAAGACACGGACCGGGGAGCGCGAGACTTCGACGAGCGACCCGTGTTTCCGCGTGAACCGATGGTGCGCGGCTTGCGGGAGCTCCCAGACGAACGACGTGAGCCGTTGTCATTGCCCCCGGATCTGACCGTGCGCCCGGACATCACTCGCAGCTTTCCCGATGGGCCTCAAGTGCGGTGAGCAGCACCTGATCCATGTCGGTGATGTCGCCCGCGCCCACGGTGAAGATCACGTCGCCGTGGTGGGCGCGCATGGCCATCATCTTGGCGGCCAGGCACATATCCTCAACCGGCTGAATCCACGTGCCTGCGGAAGCATCCTTGAGTCCCGCAGCCGCGTCCACGATGGTGGAGGGGCTGATGTCCGGGAAATCGGCCTGCTTTTCACGGGCCGGGAAGATGCCGGTGATAATGACGTCATCGGCTTTGGCTAAGGATTTGGCGAACTGGTGCGCGAAGAACTTGGTGCGGGAGAACAGGTGTGGCTGGAAGATCACACGAATGGTCGAATCGGGGTACCGGCGTCGGGCCGCATCCAGCAGGGCCGCGATTTCGGTGGGATGATGGGCGTAATCGTCCACTACAGTGACCTGCTTGACCGTGCCGCGCACCTGGAAGCGGCGTGCCGCACCGAGGAATGTGCCGGCCGCCTTGGCCGCGTCTGCGGGGCTCACGCCCAGCAGCACGGCAGCGCTGATGGCGGCGGCCGCATTGCGCGCATTGTGCACGCCAGGAACCTTCAGGGCAACGCTCTGAGACACCGGCTCCCCCGCCGTCACCGCGGCCGGCAGATGCAGGGTGAGCTGTTCGACGCCGCTGCCAGCGGTCTCGCTTTCCGAAGCGATCCAGACATACGCGGCACCGCCCAAATCGGGCAGGGATTCACGCGCGGTAGTGCCGTAGGCAACGGTATGGGATTTCACGTCGGCGGGCAGGGCCTCCAGCACGGCAAGTCCGTCGGGGTCGTCGATACTGATGATCACGTGACCGGTGGCCCGGCCGGCGTGGGCAACGAACGCGGCACGGTAGTGGGCTTCGTCGCCGTAATGGTCGAGATGATCGGCTTCACAGTTGGTGATAATGGCGATGGTCGGATGGTATTTGGCGAAGCTGCCGTCCGATTCGTCGGCTTCGGCCACCAGGATGTCGCCTTTGCCCGCGTGTCCGCCGTCCAGCGTGGTGCCGTCCGGGCCTTGGATAAAGCCGCCGATGGCGTAGCTTGGATCGGCACCGGCGTTCACCAGAATGTGGGACAGCATGGAGCTGGTGGTGGTTTTGCCGTGCGCTCCGGCCACGGTGACGGCTCGTTTGCCGTTCATGAGCAGGGCGAGGATGTCACTGCGATGCACAATGCGCTTGCCCGCCGCGTGTGCTGCGACGATTTCCGGATTGTCCGGTTTGATGGCGCTGGAGTAGACCACGGTCTCGGCCTGGGCGACATTTTCGGCTCGCTGCCCGAATTCAACGG
>OIDV01000247.1_pt1 | contig 23343 bp, 16 predicted proteins | sample 1581661 | NCBI WGS metagenome assembly OIDV01 (sample SAMEA3882516, study PRJEB24775) | human gut metagenome | biome: human-associated habitat; feature: intestine environment; material: feces | place: Netherlands | collected 2009/2010
AGGGCGTGCGCACCGTCATGCTGACCGGTGACGCCCCCGCTGTGGCCGAGCTGGTCGCAAAGGATCTGGGCATCGACGAGGTGCACGCGGGGCTGCTGCCCGCCGACAAGGTCGCGTGGGTCGAAAAGCTGCTGGCCCAGAAGCCCGAGAAGAAGGAGCTTGCCTTTGTGGGCGACGGCATCAACGACGCGCCGGTCCTGATGCGTGCCGACATCGGTATTGCGATGGGCGCGCTTGGCAGTGACGCCGCAATCGAGGCCGCCGACATCGTGCTGATGGACGACGACCCTGCCAAGATCAGCCTGGCCATGCGCATCTCCCGCAAGTGCATGCGCATTGTCTACCAGAACATCGTCTTTGCGCTGGCGGTCAAGGCGCTCTGCCTGATCCTGACCGCGCTGGGCATCACCAACATGTGGTGGGGCGTCTTTGCGGATGTCGGCGTCATGGTTCTGGCCGTGCTGAACGCGACCCGGATGTTGAATGTGAAAGAGTATCAGTAAAATTGCAATAGAAAAGGCGTGTGCCCGGTGTGGGTACACGCCTTTTTTGAAATGGCTTCCCCCGCGGGGGAAGCTGTCAGTGGCCCAGACCACTGACTGATGAGGGCAGAGTTTACCATCATGACCCGTGCAAGGGCCGCAACCGGAAGGCCACCCCTCATCCGCCCTCGGGCGGGGCCTCGGGCACCTTCCCCCACGGGGGAAGGCACTTTACATCAGCCCCTCCGGGTCAAGATACGCGCCGTCCTTCACGCACTCCAAATGAATGTGCGCGTCACCGCTGGTCTCCGCGGGAATGCTGCCGGCGGTGCCCAGCGTGGCGGCGGCTGTCACGCTGTCCCCTGCCTTCACGGCGGGGGCAGCGACGCCGCAGTACCGCCACGTCACGCCGTTTGCGTCCTCGACCTCGACCACACCGCCCCACAGCGCGTCCTCACTCACCGAGGCGACCTTGCCTGCCTTGGCGGCGGTCACACTCTCCCCTGCCGGGGCGGCGTAGTCCGCGCCGTTGTGGGTGCGCCAGTCGCCTAAGGTCGCACTGTAGACCAGTTCATTGCCGCTGAACGCCGCCAGCGGCTTCGCGTCCCAGATACCGGGTTTGGTGACGGTCTGTGCCGGCGGCGCTGCAGTGGCCTTCGGGGCCTGTGCTGCAGCAGGCGCAGGGGTGGCTGAGGGCTTTTCCGTTGCGGCGGGTGTGGTCGTCGGCTTGGGCACGTCCTGCGCGGGCTTGTCGATGGCGGTGTCGGGCTGTGTCCAGGCGGAATCATTCTGCAGCGCTTCCTTGCGGGTGCGCGTCAGGTCGGCCACGTTGCTGACAACCGTGCGCAGCGCCAGAATGCCCGCCGCGGTGGCTGCAAACACCATGGCCAGACAGAACAGATACAGCCCTTTTTCCCTGAAAAACTGTTTGATGTGGTTCATCTTCCCCCGTCCTTTACTTGTGAAGGTGTTGTGTATGCCGTTAGTGTGGACGTCCCGCGCGGCTTTATACATGACAAATACAATACGTTTTGTATAATATGGCAGCATAATACAAAACGACGATACTTCTCTGCAAAATTTCCGTTGCATTTCTGCGCAAAACCGTGTATTATATACTATTGGATTATTATAGAGGAGTGTGCCCCGATGTGACGTTATCAGGATGAGCATCCCCAAAATGCAGGGGCGGATTCTATATCCGCTTACCCGTTTCCGCAGGGCACAGCGACGCGGGCGCATAGTGAATGCGCCCCTACGGACTCTATATACAAATACAGGTTAAGGAGTAATCATGGCATCATTGCGCGAAGAAATCGAATCCCGGCGCACATTTGCGATCATCTCGCACCCCGACGCCGGTAAAACCACACTCACCGAAAAGCTCCTGCTCTACGGTGGGGCCATCCAGACCGCAGGTTCGGTCAAGGGCAAGCAGAGCGCCAAGCATGCGGTGTCCGACTGGATGGACATTGAAAAGCAGCGCGGTATTTCCGTTACCTCGTCTGTTCTGCAGTTCAACTATCAGGGCAAGTGCATCAACATTCTGGACACGCCCGGCCACCAGGACTTCAGTGAGGACACCTACCGCACCCTGATGGCGGCGGACTCCGCCGTCATGGTCATTGACGCCGCCAAGGGCGTTGAGGCCCAGACCATCAAGCTGTTCAAGGTCTGTACGCTGCGCCACATCCCGATTTTCACCTTCATCAACAAGATGGACCGCGAGGCCCGCGACCCGTTTGAGCTGATGGAGAACATTGAAGAAATCCTCGGCATCAAGACCTACCCGATGAACTGGCCCATCAGCTGCGGCAAGGACTTCAAGGGCGTCTATGACCGCAATGCTAAGCGCGTGCTGGCCTTTGAGAGCGATGGCCGCGCCAACGGCGTCAAGATGGTCGAGGAGGTCGAGGCCGAGCTGGGCGACGCCCGCCTGGACGACCTGATCGGTGCTGCCAACCATGAAAAGCTGGCCGAGGACATCGAGCTGCTGGACGGCGCTGCCGAGGAGTTTGACCTCGACGCCGTGCAGCACGGCGAGCTGTCCCCCGTGTTCTTCGGCTCCGCCTTGACGAACTTCGGCGTAGAGCCGTTCTTAAAGGAGTTCCTGCGCCTGACCCCCACCCCGCTGCCCCGCAAGGACGCGCAGAGCGGTGAGCTGGTCGAGCCGTGCAGCGAGCAGTTCAGCGGCTTTATCTTCAAGATCCAGGCCAACATGAACAAGAACCACCGTGACCGCATTGCGTTCCTGCGCATCTGCTCCGGCAAGTTTGAGCGCGGCATGGAGGCGTTCCACGTGCAGGAGGGCAAGAACATCAAGCTTGCCACCGGCACGAGCCTGATGGCCGATGACCGTGCCATCGTCAGCGAGGCCTACGCGGGCGATATTATCGGCCTGTTCGACCCGGGCATCTTCTCCATCGGCGACACACTCTGCACCGGCAAAAAGCACGTGCAGTTTGCGGGCATCCCGACGTTCGCCCCCGAGCACTTCGCCCGCGTGACCCAGGTCGATACGATGAAGCGCAAGCAGTTCGTCAAGGGCATGGAGCAGATCGCCCAGGAGGGCGCGATCCAGATCTTCCGCGACCTCGGCGCCGGTATGGAGGAGGTCATCGTCGGCGTCGTCGGCGTTTTGCAGCTGGAGGTTTTGGAGTACCGCCTGAAAAACGAGTACAATGTAGACATCCGTATGCAGACCCTGCCATACGAGCATCTGCGCTGGGTGCTGAACGACCCGGAAGAACTGGACATCAAGCATCTGGACGTGACCAGCGACACCCGCGCCATCGAGGATATGAAGGGCAACCCGCTGCTGCTCTTTGGCAGCCCGTGGAGCATCAACTGGGCCGAGCAGCACAATGAAGCGCTCAAGCTCTCCGAGTTCGGCAACATGACGTTCTAAGGGGAGGCGTTTCCAATGCTGACGCAGCTGAAAAAGCACCTGACCCCGCACGAGCTGTGGGAGGATGCGAAATTCTTCTTTCTGCTGAATCTGGGGCTGGTCGCCACGGCGGTGGGCATCGCCGTTTTCAAAACGCCCAATCACTTTGCGTTCGGCGGCACGTCGGGTCTCTCCATTGTACTGGCGACGCTGTTCCCGCGGTGGAATGTCGGCGCGTTCATGTGGTTCATCAACGCGGCGCTCGTCGTGCTGGGGTTCGTCTTTCTGGGCGTCAGGTCCATGGGGTGGACGATCTACTCGTCGTTCGCGCTGTCGTTCTACGTCAGTCTGTGTGAGCGGGTCTGCCCCCTTTCCGCACCGCTGACGAGCGATGCGTTTCTGGAGCTCTGCTTCGCGGTAATCCTGTCCGCCGTCGGCGCGGCCATCGTGTTCAACATCGGCGCGTCCACGGGCGGAACAGATATTGTGGCGATGATCCTGAACAAGTACACAAGTATGCCCGTTGGCCGCGCGCTGATGGTCAGTGACCTTGGTATTGTGCTGGTGGGCGCGTATCTCTACGGGCCTGCCACAGGGCTGTACTGCATCCTGGGCATGATCTTGAAAAGCACCGTCGCGGACAGCGCGATTGAAAGCATCAATCTGCGCAAGGTCTGCACGGTGGTCACCTCCAACCCGCAGCCGGTGCGCGATTTTATCGTGAACGACCTGCACCGTTCCGCCACGATGGAACAGGCCGAGGGTGCCTACACCCACGATGAAAAATGGGTGCTGACCACAGTCCTGACCCGAGGCCAGGCCCAGAAGCTCCGCCTGCACGTCCGCGGTCTGGACGACCACGCCTTTATCACGATTGTGAACAGCAGCGAGATCGTGGGCAAGGGCTTCCGGGCGATTTGAAAAATCCTTGCCTCCCTCTGCGAGGGAGGTGGCCCCGCAGGGCCGGAGGGAGAGAACCTTACCATTACCCGAAATATTTCGGATTTCCGCGAGGCTCTCTCCCCCACCGCCTGCGGGCGGAGCCCCCTCGCAGAGGGGGCCAAGGCCCTCCGCGAGAAGGCCGCGGGCCGGGCATGCCCGCCCCCAACGAAGCAGCAACCCCGCTATCGGGCAATTGCGGCAAACCCGGCCCTCATCAGTCCGCTTTGCGGACAGCTTCCCCCTGCGCGGGGGAAACCTTTGCATCGCACCCGTCCTCTTTTGGGCGGGTGCTTTTTCTGTGCATACAGTTGTAATCACTCCGTAAATATGGTATACTTTCTATAAGTATCACCATGCTGCTTACAAACAAAATTTACGAGGGGAACCTCTTTATGAGATATTCAAAACACCTTACCTACGCGGAACGTATGTTCCTGCGGGCGCGGCTGAACCGGGTGCGGCATATCACGCTCGACCCGGATGGGCCGGGCGTTGTGCGCATCCATCTTGTGCCCTGCCATAAGCCGGACCGCGAGACGCCGTTCACGGCCATTCTGAACGGGCAGGACATCCTGCCGCTCAACGTCAGCTGGGCCATTCTGCTGACCAACTTCATCGAGGCTTTAAAGCCCTACACCGGCAAGGAGATACGCCCGGAGGAGTGGAGCGCCATCAACGCGCAGGCCGTAGCTGCGACCCGCAAAATTTACCGCAAGACCGAGTACGCGCAGATCGAGAGCGACCTGAAAACGCTTGTGGACTGCCTGTGTACGATTGCCCGCGGCGGGGAGCCGCCGCTCTCGATTGAACCGGTCAGTCTGGCCGATTATGCACCGCGGATGGCCGCGCCCCACCGCATGGACCTGATGGTCAGCTCGATGGTCAAGGACGGCGCGTGGCACTGCAACCAGAAATGCCTGCACTGCTACGCCGCCAACCAGCCGCTTTCCGCCGTGCCGGAGTTGGACACCGACCAGTGGCTGGCCGTCATTGAAAAATGCCGCAACGCCGGCATTCCGCAGCTGACCTTTACGGGCGGCGAACCGACGCTGCGCCACGATCTGGTCAAGCTCGTGCAGGCGGCACAATGGTTTGTCACCCGCCTGAACACCAATGGCCGGATGCTGACCAGCATGATGTGCAAGGACCTGCACGCCGCCAGCTTGGACGCGGTGCAGATCACGTTCTACTCCGCCGATGCCGACATCCACAACGCGCTGGTCGGCGTGGACGGCTACACCGACACGGTGAACGGCATCAAAAATGCGCTGGCTGCAGACCTGAACGTCAGCCTGAACACACCGCTTTGCAGCCTGAACAGGGACTACCTGTCGGTGGTCAGGTTCGCGCATGAGCTGGGCGTCCGCTACCTGACCTGCAGCGGGCTGATCCCTGCGGGCAATGCCGAGAGCGACGTCAGCCGCGCCGTGCGCCTGACTCCCGCCGAGCTGGAGGATGTACTGCGCCCCGCCATGGAGTACGCCGCCGCGAACGGCATGGAAATCAACTTTACAAGCCCCGGCTGGCTGCCGGAGGAGACGCTGCGCACGCTGGGCTTTACCCAAATCCCCAGCTGCGGCGCCTGTCTGTCCAACATGGCCGTGGCTCCGGACGGCACGGTGCTGCCCTGCCAGAGCTGGCTGACCGGCAAGGGACTGGGCAATATGCTGCGCACCCCTTGGCCGCGCATCTGGCACAGCGGTGCCTGCCGCGCTATCCGCGGCGAGAGCGCCAAAATGGAGCGCCGCTGCCAGCTGGGGGCCACCCCGATGCAGGAGGGCTGCTGATGAAGATGAACTTTCTGCGCCGTTTGGCGCTTTTGTGCGCGGTGCTGACCTGCGGTATGCTGCTGGCCCTGCCCGCCGCTGCCGCGGAGGCTGATGCCCCCTACGCCGAGGACGGCGACATGGACTACATCCGCAGCTATGTTGTGACCGTTGACCCGCGGGAGGACGGCTCCGCCGACATCACCTACGACATCGACTGGCAGGTTATCGACGGCGATAAGACCGATTATTTGAGCTGGGTCAAGATCGGCCTGGCCAATTCCAGCGTGGATGAGCTGACCCCGCTGACCGATACGATCTCTGATTTACAGTACACGAGCGACGGCGGCAGCTACGCCAAGGTCGTGTTCCGTCACCGTTACTACGCGCCCGATGTGGCCGCCGCCAACGGCGGGGAGAGCAGCGTACACTTTGCATTCAGCGTGCACCAGAGCCATCTGTTCACAAAAAACGATGACGGTACGGCAAACTTTGCGTTTACACCCGGCTGGTTCGATGACCTGAGCGTTGAAAATATGCAGGTGCGCTGGCACAATTACGACGGATTTGTCGCCGATAACACCGGCGTGGACGGCGATTACCTGACCTGGGATTTCGGCGTGATGGGCCACGGCCAGCAGGCCATGGTGCATGTGACGGTGCCTGTCACGAACGCCGCGGCGTTTGACCCCGGCGCAGCCATGACCACCGACGACTACGACAGCGGCGAGGACCTGGACGAGATCATCGGGGTGTTGGCAACGGTGATCGTCATCCTGCTGGCAATTGCCGTCATCATCATTGCGATAGCCTCCCAGTCCCCGGAGTGGGGCGGCGGCTTCGGCAGCGGGATCGACCCCGACGACTGGTTCTGGTACACGAACGGCGTTCACACGATCCGCTGCGCCCGCTCCGCACCCCCGCCCAGCGGCTACCACCGCACGGACCCGCCGCCGGAGTTCAGGGCGGGCGGCGGCAAGACCCGCGGAGGCGGTGTGAGCCGCCACCACAGCAACCATTCCAGCTGTGCCAGCAGCTGTGCCTGCGCGTGTGCGTCCAGCTGCGCGTGTGCCTGCGCCTGTGCAGGCGGCGGGCGCGCCGGGTGCAGTGTCAAGGATTTTTACACCGTGAAGCTCCCTAAAAAATCTGTAGGGGCCGATGCTTGCATCGGCCCGGAAACCGAGGATAAACGATGAGCCTGGAAGACCAATACGATGCCTGGGTCCGCGGCCTGATGGGCGGCGGCAAGTACGCCGCGACACCGAAGCAGGCTGAGGCCGCCAACGACGCCGTGCAGCAGATGCAGGCCCAGCTGGACGCCCTGACCGAGGCCCAGAAGCGCCAGACTGTCGCGGGCAGCGCACTGAACGCCGTGCAGAAGGCAGGGGCCGCCACGGCGGAGAGTGTGCGCAGGATGAGCAGCGAGCTGACGAAGTCGCTCAAGCAGGACGGTCTGCTGGGCGGCACCGTCGCTGCGCCCTCCCCTGCCCCGGCTGTGCCCGCCAAGGCGGATTTTGCCGGAGTGACCGAAAAGATCAAGGCCCAGGTGCTGGGGCAGGATGCCTTTGTCACGGCGCTGGTCAAGGCGTTCCGCCGCCCGTTTGTGCTGGGCACGGCGGATGACACCGCCCACGCCCGCAGCGTGATGCTGCTCTGCGGCCCCAACGGCACGGGCCGCCACTATGCGCTGCAATGCGTGGTGGACGAGCTGGCCGCCCGCGGTGTGCTGCACAGCGCCGCCGTGGAGACGCTGGATCTGGCGCTCTACCCCGGCCCCGCGCAGGAGAAGCTGTTTTTGCAGGACCTTTACGCGGCGCTGCAGTCCGACGCCGAGGTGCTGACCTTTGAGCATTACGAGAGCTGCGCCGCCAACTACCTGAATATGCTGGCGACGCTGGCGATGGACGGTACGCTGGCATTGTCGAGCCGGTACGTTTTGCAGCGCGGCATCCTCGTGGATGTCGGCACGGCGCTGGCCCCCGGTGCCATCGGCGAGCTGCAGGCCGGCGGCAAGTATTTTGTGTTCTACTCCAACAAGGGCGAGACCGCGCTGGCCGACCACTTTGGGGCAAAGTTTGTGGACGCCGTTGCGGGCGACATCTGCCGCACCGAGGCGTTCACCCCCGAGGCGCTGGCCGCCGTGGCCGCGCGGGAGCTGAATTATTTGGCCCAGCGTACCCGCAGGCAGTGCGGACTGGCGCTGACCATGGGCGCAGATGTGCGTGACCTGCTGGCGTCGCAGTACGGCAAGACCAGCGGTATGCAGGCTATGCGCGACTACTGCGAGACAGTCTACCGCGCGATTGCCGAGTACGTGCTGGATGCCGACGAGACGCCCGCCGACGGCACGCCCGCTGCGCTGACGGCGGAGAACGGCAGGCTGTGCATGGCCGTGAACGGCGGCTCCTTTGACCTGCTGGCGCTGCTGCCCCAGCAGTACCGCGGCGATGTGGACGCGGTGGAGGCTGAACTGGACGGCATCATCGGTCTGGATGAAATCAAGAGCTATGTGCGTGACATCGCCAAAAACGTGCAGGCCCAGCAGCGCCGCAAGGCTCAGGGCCTGAAGGCCGCCGAGGTCAACATGCACATGATCTTTACCGGCAACCCCGGCACCGGCAAGACGACGATTGCCCGCATACTGGCCAAGTACCTGAAGGCCATCGGCGCACTGCGCGGCGGCCAGCTCGTGGAGGTCACCCGCGCCGATCTGGTGGGCCGCTATGTCGGCCACACGGCCCCGCTGACGAACTCGGTCATCCAGAGCGCGCTGGGCGGCGTGCTGTTCATTGACGAGGCCTATGCCCTCTACCGCGGCGGTGAGGACAGCTTCGGCCTTGAGGCGATTGACACGCTGGTCAAGGGGATCGAGGACCACCGCGACGACCTCGTCGTGATTCTGGCGGGCTACACGAAGGAGATGCAGCTGTTTTTGAGCGCGAACTCCGGCCTGGCCAGCCGTTTCCCGAATCAGATCGAGTTCCCGGACTACACGGGCGCGGAGCTGTATAAGATTCTGTGCTCGATTGCAAGATCCAAGGGTTACACGCTGGACGCAGCCTGTGAGCTGCCGCTGGTCACCTACTTTGACCGCAAGCAGGCCGAGGACGCCGCCACGAACGGCAACGGACGCATGGCCCGCAACACGCTGGAAAAGGCCATTCTGAACCAGTCCAAGCGGCTTGTTGCCGACCCGGACGCAAGCCTGGAGCTGCTGGTAGTCGGGGATTTTGAGCTGGAGTAAAGGTTGAGCTGTAGGGGCCGGGCATGCCCGGCCCGCAACTTTGCCGTCGCTGCCTATTTAGCAGTTCCTCCGCGGGGCATCGAGGACGCCGCCGCCCCCTACGGTGGCAACCCGTGGACTTCTCCGTTGCCGCAAGCGCTCACGGCGGCCAGAGGGCTGCCCGCAAACAACTGGATAAACCAAAAAGAGACCGCCTGTTTCAGACGGTCTCTTTACTTTTTGTCGTTTTATCGTGCTGTATAATCCGAATCAAGGTCAGACAGAATCCGCTCGCTGCTCTCGCGGGTGTCCGTCATGCGGACGGCGTTGCGCAGGGGCAGAACGGAGCGCGGCGTGACGGAGAGCTCGTCCACGCCGAAGGCGAGGAAGGTCTCGGTCAGGGTCAGGTCTGCGCCCAGCTCACCGCAGATGCCGACCCAGATGCCGTTCTTGTGGGCGTTCTCGGTCACAAGGCGGATCAGGCGCAGCACCGCGGGGTGATGCGGGTCGTAGAAGCGGCCTAGGTCGTTGTTCTGACGGTCACAGGCCAGCGTGTACTGGGTCAGATCGTTCGTGCCGATGCTGAAGAAGTCGACCTCCTTTGCCAGACGGTCACTGTTGATGGCCGCGGCGGGCGTCTCGATCATAATGCCGATCTGCACATCCTCGCTGTAGGGGATGCCCTCGTTTTTCAGCTCGCGGCGGACCTCCTCACACATACGCTTGGCCTCACGGACCTCCCAGACGGAGGTGACCATCGGGAACATAATGCCCAGCTTGCCGAATGCGGACGCGCGGAACAGGGCGCGCAGCTGGGTCTTGAAGATCTCGGGCCGGGTCAGGCAGATGCGCAGCGCGCGCATGCCCATGGCGGGGTTATCCTCCTTGGGCAGGTCAAAGTAGCCGATCTGCTTGTCCGCGCCGATGTCCAGCGTGCGGATGATGACCTCCTTGCCGTCCATGTCAGACAGCACCTGCTTGTAGGCTTCAAACTGCTGATCCTCGGTGGGATAGTCCGTCGTGTTCAGGTAGAGGAACTCGGAGCGGAACAGGCCGATGCCGCCGCCGTCGTTGACCTGCACGGCATGCACATCCTCCGGCGAGCCGATGTTGCAGTAGATGCGGATGGTCTTGCCGTCCTTCGTTACGTTGGCCTGGCCCTTGAGCGTTTCCAGCAGGCGCTGCAGGCGCAGCTGCTCGTCGCGCTTTTTCAGCAGGCGGTCACGGGTGTCGTCGTCGGGGTCGATGACCAGCGCACCGGTGCTGCCGTCCGCGATGGCGGCGCGGCCCTCCAGCTCGGGCTTGAGCGCGTCGCCCATGCCGACGATAGCGGGAATGCCCAGCGTGCGGGCCAGAATGGCCGTGTGGCTGGAACCGGAGCCGCCCGCCGTGATGAAGCCCAGGACCTTGGACTTGTCCAGCTGGATCGTCTCGGACGGGGCCAGGTCGTCAGCGCAGAGCAGCACCGGCACATCGGACGCAATGCCGCCCTGCACGATGCCGCACAGGATGCCCAGAATGCGCTGGCTGACATCCTTGACGTCGGCAGCGCGGGCCTGCATATAGGCGTCGTCCATCGAGGCAAACATCTCGGCAAACTGCTCTGACGTGTCGGAGACGGCGGCCTCGGCGTTCATTTTCTGGTTGACGATGCGATCCTCAATGGCCTCCTCGAAGTCGAGGTCCTCGGCCATCATCTGGTGGGTCTCAAACAGCATGGCGGCTTCGTCGCCGGCCTCCTTGCGGGCCTGCTCGGCCAGCACGCCCAGCTGCTCGATTGCGCCGGTCTGCGCACCCTTGAAGCGGTGCCACTCGGCGTCGGTATCCTCCACCGTGTAGCGCTTGATCTCCGCCGTGGCACGGCGGTAAAAGTAAAGCGGGCCAACGCCGACACCGGCGGAAACGCCCTTGCCTTGAATTGTGATCATGGGGAGCCTCCTTCAAATCAAAACCGCGGCTGCCGTCTTGCTGCGGCGGCCGCGGCCGTACATGATGCCGGAATTACAGATGTTCGTTGAAGAACTTCTCCAGAGCGGGGGCGGCGGTATCCTCGTCGGCACCCTCGATCTTGACGGTGACGGTGTCGCCGCACTTGATGCCCATGCCCATCAGAGCCATGAGACGGGTGGCGTCAACAGACTTGCCGTTCTTGTCAACAATGGTGACGGTGCTCTGGCAGGTCTTGGCCTCCTTGGCCAGCATGCCGGCGGGACGTGCGTGAATGCCAACGGGCTCTTTGATTGTATAGGTGAATTCTTTCATAGCTTTTTCCTCCCATAGATGCGGTGCGGTAGGGCGCAGCGCAAATAATTAAGCTGTTATTATAATAACATACTCTGCCGCCAACGTCAACGGAAAAAGCTCCAAAAACAAGCTGAATCTTTGGTTATTTTGAATAAAAAATTGTATGGAATGTGTACGATTCGTCCATAAATGGGTTGAATCATCATTTTCGGAGAAATTCCCGCAGCACATCCTCCGGGCGGGGCGTGTGCAGCGGGTAGCGTGCGCGCAGCGGCGCGGCGGCACCGTCCATGATGTAAGGCGTGCCGACAAGGTCGAGCATCGCCACATCGTTGTAGTTGTCGCCGAAGGCCATGACCTCGTCATGGGCGAAGCCCAGCACGCGGCAGAGCGACTCGACGCCGACACCCTTGTTGGCGGTGGTCGTGTCGATCCAGTACGGGCCCGCCACGGCGCAGTTGGCCTGCTGCCAGCGCGGCACAAAGCGGTCCGTGTACTTTTCCACGCCCTCATGCAGGTAGACCGACACCTTGACGATCTCCTCGGGGATCTCGGACGGGTCGGAGATGACCTTGTAACGGTTGCCGATAAATTGGATGCGGTCCAGCATACCGAGGCCGCGCTCCATCAGATAGGCGCAGTTCTGGCCCGAGAGCATGACCTCGCCCTGGCCGTCGCTGCGGTTCCACAGGTCGTGGGCGATTTCCTCCGCCAGTGCGCGGGGCATTGGGTTTTCGGCGATGCAGTGCTCGTCCTTGAACAGCACGCCGCCGTTCTCGCACAGGAAAACACAGCAGTCGGCCACCGGCGCAAACAGTAGGCGCAGGCTGGTGTACTGCCGCCCGGATGCCGGGCAGAACAGGATGCCGCGGTCATGCAGGGCGCGGATCTGGTCGAAAATTTCTCCCTCCAGCTTTTTGCGGCCATATTGCAGCAGCGTACCGTCAATGTCGCTGCAGATCATTTTGATTGCCATAATACAACTCCTTTGTGGTTACGGGAATATTGTAGCACATTTGGCAGGGTGTTTGCAATTTTGTTTGGGCGCGTTATAATTAGGGCAATACCGCATAATTCTAAGTACCGATACGGCGAGCGAGGTGCGGCAACTGCTAAGCCAAAAGCGCAGATAATACTTTGTGTATTATCGAGCATTTTGGCAACGCAGATGCCGTGCCGCAGCCGCCGGAGCGGTGCTTAAGCCGTAAGGCGGGAATTATGCGGTGTTGCCTTAGTTTTGTAGGGGCGAGCAGTGCTCGCCCGCGGAACCTGACGGTGGCCGTGAACGGCCCGGGTCGTCGAGGACGCCGACCCCTACAACGTGCGGGAATGCGCGAAAAGAACGGAGATGCAATAGTATGGCTTTCATCACAATAAACCACCATGCCCCTGCCGACAACGGCGCGGCGTTTGTGGCCGAAAACGCCACACTGGCGGGCAGCGTGCGGCTTGAGAAAAACAGCAGCGTCTGGTACGGCGCGGTGCTGCGGGCGGACACCGGGCGCATCGCCATTGGGGAAAACTCCAACGTGCAGGACAACGCCGTGCTGCACACCGGCCCCGGGCTGGATGCGACGGTGGGGCGCGGAACGTCCGTCGGGCACGGGGCCGTTGTGCACGGCTGCACGGTGGGCGACGGCTGCCTGATTGGGATGCACGCGACGATTTTGAACGGCGCGGTCATCGGGGACGGCTGCCTGATTGCCGCGGGGGCGCTTGTGCCGGAGAACATGCAGGTGCCCGCGGGGAGCCTTGTCATCGGCGTGCCCGGCAAGGTCGTGCGGCCCGTCAGCGCGGCACAGGCTGCCGCCATCAAGGCCAACGAAGAAGAATATTTGGAATTGGCGAGGGCGCACGCAGAGGCAAAATAACCGCGGTATGCGCTTTTGCCGGAGACGTAGGGCGGCCAGCCCTCTGGCCGCCGCGGGGCCTTGCCGTCATTGCCTGTTCCCCGGAGGGGTCAAGACCCCTCCCTACAAATCAACCGTTAAAGGGGTGCCAACGGCAAAGCTGCCGGCCGGGCATGCCCGGCCACTACAGTGCAATAAAAAACAGGATGCTGTCTTGCGAAACAGCATCCTGTTTTTTATGGAATTTATTTCAGCACCGCGCCCAGATTGGCGCTGGTGACCAACCTTGCGTACCGTGCCAGCCAGCCGGTCTTGATGTTCGGCTCGGGCTGGACGTAGGCGGCCTTGCGGGCGGCAAGCTCGTCGTCGCTGACGGCCAGGTGGATGGACGCATTCGGAATGTCGATCTCGATGGTGTCCCCTTCCCTGACCAGACCGATGGGGCCGCCGGAGGCTGCCTCGGGGCTGACGTGGCCGATGGCCGCGCCGCGGGACGCACCGGAGAAGCGGCCATCCGTGATGAGTGCCACGGTGGTATCCAGCTTCATGCCCGCCAGTGCGCTGGTGGGGTTGAGCATCTCGCGCATACCGGGGCCGCCCTTGGGGCCCTCGTAGCGGATGACCACTACGTCGCCGGGGTGGATGTCACCTGCGTAGATAGCCGCAATGGCGGTGTCCTCGCTGTCAAAGACGCGCGCGGGGCCGCTGTGGACCTGCATTTCGGGCGCAACGGCGCTGCGCTTGACGACACAGCCGTCCGGCGCAATGTTGCCCCACAGAATCTGCAGACCGCCGGTCTGACTGTACGGGTTGTCGATGGAGCGGATCGCCTTGTCGTTGAGAATCTTCGCACCGCGGATGTTCTCTCCCAGCGTTTTGCCGGTGACGGTGGGAACATCGAGGTCGAGCAGGTTCTTCTTCGCCAGCTCAGCCTGCACCGCCGGGATGCCGCCCGCCTCATACAGGTCGGGCATGTGGGTGGGGCCGGCGGGGGCCAGATGGCAGAGATTCGGCGTTCTGGCGGAAATCTCGTTAAAGAGCTTCAGGTCAATCGGGCAGCCCGCCTCCTGCGCAATCGCCAGCAGGTGCAGCACCGTGTTGGTGGAGCAGCCCAGCGCCATGTCGCAGGTCAGAGCGTTGCGGATGGAGCGCTCGTTGATGATCTGGCGCGCGGTCACGCCGCGGCTGACCAGGTCCATGATGGCCATACCGGCGTGCTTGGCCAGCTGCAGGCGCTTGGCGTAGACGGCGGGAATCGTGCCGTTGCCGGGCAGCGCGATGCCGATGGCCTCGCACAGGCAGTTCATGCTGTTGGCCGTGTACATGCCGGAGCAGGAGCCGCAGCCCGGGCAGCAGTTGCAGGTGCAGTCCTCAAGCTGAGCGTCGTCGATCATACCGGCCTTGTACGCGCCGACAGCCTCGAACATTTTGGAAAGGCTGACCTCCTCACCGCCGTAGCGGCCTGCCAGCATCGGGCCGCCGGAGCAGACCACGGCGGGCACGTCCATGCGGACGGCGGCCATGACCATGCCGGGCACGATCTTGTCGCAGTTGGGGACCAGCACCAGGCCGTCCAGCTGGTGGGCCATGAACATCGTCTCAACGCTGTCGCAGATCAGTTCACGGCTGGCGAGGGAGTATTTCATGCCCACATGGCCCATAGCGATGCCGTCGCAGACACCGATGGCGGGGATGAGGATGGGGGTGCCGCCTGCCATGCGCACGCCAGCCTTGACGGCATCGGCGATCTTATCCAGATGGGCGTGGCCGGGGACGATCTCGCTGTAGGCGGAAACGACGCCGATCAGCGGACGGTCCAGCTCCTCCGGCGTGTAGCCCAGCGCATAAAGCAGGCTGCGGTTTGGTGCCCGCTCCGGGCCTTTTTTGACGTTATCGCTGTTCATAGGTTTTCTCCGTTTTCATATAAAATGCCTTCCCCTGCGGGGGAAGGTGCCGCGAAGCGGCGGATGAGGGGCGGCCTTACGCCCGCCGCCCGTAAACGGGATGCTGCGGGAGCTCTGCCCTCATCCGGCCCTGCGGGGCCACCTTCCCCCTCGGGGGAAGGCTTAGAGCGTTATCTTATAATTACTTCTTCAGCCAGCTCATCATCTTGCGGAGCTCGGCGCCGACCTTCTCGATGGGATGGTTGGCGGCGATGCGGCGCTGTGCGAGGAAGTGGGTCTTGCGGCCACCCTTCGGGCTCATCTCGGTCAGGAACTCGGAGGCGAAGGTGCCGTCCTGGATCTCCTTCAGGACCTGCTTCATCTCCTTGCGGGTGTCCTCGGTGATGAGGCGCTTGCCGGTGCGGTAGTCGCCGTACTCGGCGGTGTTGGAGATGGAGTAGCGCATCTTGGAGAAGCCGCCCTCGTTGATCAGGTCAACGATCAGCTTCATCTCGTGGCAGGTCTCAAAGTAGGCCATCTCGGGGGCGTAGCCGGCCTCGACCAGCGTGTCGAAGCCAGCCTGGATCAGCTCGCAGACGCCGCCGCAGAGCACTGCCTGCTCACCGAACAGGTCGGTCTCGGTCTCCTCCTTGAAGGTCGTCTCGAGGATGCCGGCGCGGCCGGCACCGATGCCAGAGGCGTAGGCCAGGGCAATCTCCTTGGCCTTGCCGGTGTAGTCCTGCTCCACGCAAATCAGGGACGGGCAGCCCTCGCCCTCGGTGTACAAGCGGCGGACGATGTGGCCGGGGCCCTTGGGAGCGATCATGATGACGTCAACGTTCTTCGGCGGGGTGATGGTCTTGAAGTGGATGTTGAAGCCGTGGGCAAAGGCCAGTGCCTTGCCCTCGGTCATGTAGGGGGCAACCTGCGTGTTGTAGATGTCGGCGCACAGCTCGTCGGGAACCAGCATCATGACAACGTCACCGGCCTTGGCAGCCTCCTCGACCTCCATGACCTTGAAGTTCTCATGGGTGGCAGCGAACTCGGAGGCCTTCTCCCAGTGGACAGAGCCCTTGCGCAGACCGACAACGACATTGACGCCGCTCTCGGCCAGGTTCTCGGAATGAGCGTGGCCCTGGGAGCCGAAGCCGATAACGGCAACGGTCTTGCCGTCGAGCACGCCGAGGTTGCAGTCGGAATCATAGTACTTGTTGATAGCCATGGTGGTGTCTCCTTTTGTTGCTTTAAGTTTATATTTTTAAATTTTAATTGGGAAACGAAACTAAAAATCCGTAGGGGCGCATTCTATATGCGCCCGTGCAGTGCAGCCTACGGCGGGCGGATATGGAATCCGCCCCTACAGGCATTGAAAATTTACGAGCAGCTCAATGGCAATGCGTACCCGGCAGGGGCAGCTGCGCCTCCCCGACCTCCTGCGCGAGCTTCTGCATGTGCTCGTGCTTGCCGCCGCGCTCCAGCGCGGTGACGCCGGTGCGGCAGAGCTCCAGAATGTTGTAGCCCTTGAACATGGTCAAAAAGGCGTCGATCTTGTCCGGCTTGCCGGTCAGTTCAAAAATCATGCTGTCGGGCGACAGGTCGATGATCTTTGCCTTGTAAATGCTGGAAATTTCCCGCAGCTCGGCGCGGTTCTGGCTGTCGCACTCTACCTTTAAAAGCAGCAGCTCGCGCTGCAGACTCTTGTCGGGGTCCAGCTCAAAGATCTGTCGGGTGACCTCAAGGCGCTCAGTCTGTAAAATCAGCTGGTTCAGCGCCTGTTCGGTGCCGCGCAGTGTGACCGTGATGCGGCTGACCGAGGGGTCATTCGTGGCGGATACCGTCAGGCTGTCGATGTTGAAGCCGCGGCGGCAGAACAGGCTGGAAATGCGCGCCAGAACGCCGTTGCTGTTGTCAACCAGCAGGCTGATGACCCGCCGGGTGTTGTTGTTCTGTTCCATGCGTGTCACCTCATTCCATGATGATGTCGTTGACGGTGCCGCCGCCGGGGATCATCGGCAGGACCTTTTCGTCCTTACCGATGCGGCAGTCGATCCAACTCGGGCCCTTCTGCTTCATCGCGTCGGCGAACGCCGCCTTGAACTCGGCGGGCGTCGCAGCGCGGTAGCCTTTGGCCCCGAAGCCCTCGGCCAGCTTGACAAAGTCGGTCTTGCGGTGCGGGTCTGTGTCGGAGTAGCGCTTCTCGTAGAAGGTCGTCTGCCACTGGCGCACCATGCCGAGCACCTGATTGTTGAAAATTACCGTGATGATGGGCAGGTCGTAGCTGACGGCAGTGCAGGCCTCGTTCAGATTCATGTGGAACGAGCCGTCGCCCGTCAGCATGACGACGCGGGCATCCCTGCCCAGCGCCATCTGTGCGCCGATGGCCGCGCCGTAGCCGAAGCCCATTGTGCCCAGACCGCCGCTGGTCAGGAAGCCGCGGGATTTCGTGTGGTGCAGATACTGCGCCGCCCACATCTGGTGCTGGCCGACGTCGGTGACGTAAACGGCCTCGGGGCCTGCCTGATTGCAGATCTCATCAATGATCTGGTGCGGCTTCAGCTCGGTGTCGCTGTCCACAGGCTTGTAGTCGTTCTTCTGCCAGCCGCGGATCTGCTCCATCCAGAGCTTGTGCTCGGTCTTTTCGACGTAGGGCAGAATGGCCTGCAAAATGTAGCTGGCGTCGCCGGTCAGGCTTAAATCGACGTCCACATTCTTGCCCAGCTCGCTGGGGTCAATGTCGATCTGGATGATTTTCGCGCGCTTGGCAAAGCTGTCGGGGTTCAGCGCCACGCGGTCACTGAACCGTGTGCCCACGGCAATGACCAAATCGGCCTCGTCAATGGCTTTGTTGGCGGCGTAGCAGCCGTGCATACCCAGCAGTCCTAAGTTGTGCGGCTCACCGTAGCTGAGGACACCGGCGGCCATCAGGGTGTAGGTGGCGGGCATGCCGGTCTTTTCCAGCAAATCGCGCAGGGGCTGGCAGCCCGCCGCGCTGCGGACGCCGCCGCCGAAGTAGACGATCGGGCGCTCCGACTCGTTGATCATCTGAGCGGCCTTTTTGACGTCCTCCTCATTATACCGGGTCACGGTGCGGATGAGCTCGGGAGCCTTGGGGGTGAACTCACAGGAGGCAGCCGTGATGTCCTTGGGAATATCGACGAGGACGGGACCCTTGCGGCCCGACTGCGCAATGCGGAAGGCTGCGCGCATCGTGTCGGCCAGGTCCTCGACCCGGCGCACCGTGTAGTTGTGCTTCGTGATGGGCATCGTGATGCCCTCAATGTAGGCTTCCTGGAAGGAGTCCTTGCCCAGCAGCGTTGTGGCGACGTTGCCGGTGAAAGCGACCATCGGCACGCTGTCCATGTAGGCTGTGGCAATGCCGGTGACGAGGTTCGTGGCACCGGGGCCGCTGGTGGCCAGCACGACGCCGGTGCGGCCCGTGGCGCGGGCGTAGCCGTCCGCCGCGTGGGACGCGCCCTGCTCATGGGCGGTCAGCACATGGCGGATGCGGTCCGAGTTTTTATAAAGTTCATCGTACAGATTCAGCACTGCGCCGCCGGGATAGCCGAACAGGGTGTCAACGCCCTGCTCGACCAGCACTTCGACGAAGATCTGTGAACCGGTCAATTTCATGTTTCTGCTCCTTCCTGGTTTTAGCACGGCCTGCCGGGGGTCTGTAGGGCGGGGTGACCTCACCCCGCCGCGGCGGCCTCCCGTAAGAGGGGCAAAGGATAAAACAAAACAGGCTTTGCCCCTTGTATTCCAAGAGACAAAGCCTGTGTATAGCTCTGCGGTACCACTCTTATTGGGGCAGTGCCCCCACCTCATGGGCCTCCAACAAGGCCCGGCACTGTAACGGGTGCGCCCGTACCGCCCTACTGTGATTTCGGACGGTCTGCTCCGGGATCAGTTCGCGGTCTGCTGCCCTGCTGCCTTGCACCGACCGGCAGCTCTCTGCAGGGTGCGGGACCGTTACTAACTTCCCATCCACGCATTGTCTGGATGTGTGATAAACTATACCGTACTTTTGCAGATTTGTCAAGACTTGTTTGAAAATTCCGCAACAAATCTTGCAACTTTTTGCCACGGCGTTTATACTGGTGGTAAAGAGTGTATCTCTTGGGAAAGGAATATGAATATGCTTCGTAATGAATGGCTGGCCCATCTGGATGGGCTTGTGGTGTTCCGCGGCCTGCTGGCGGCGGAGCCGCTGCGCTCTCTGCACGCGGCGCTGGCGGCGGATGAGGACGCCCTGACGGGCGCTGTCGCCGCGTTTGAGGCGGCGCTGTTTGCCCGCGGCACCAACTGGACCGAGGCCCTGCTGGATGCCGTGCTCGAGGAGGAAAACCTCTGCCTGCGTGTGGCAGCCGGGCAGGATGCCGGGCCCGTGCTGGAGACTGCGCTGAACAGCGAACTGGACTTTTTGCAGACGCTTGGCCGTGCGCCGCTGGACGAGGTGTTCCCCGGTGCGGCAGTGTTCCTGCCGCGGTGGGAGACAACGCCCGACGCCGACTACCACGCGGCCTATGAGGCGCGCCGTGCGGCCATGGGCCAGAAGGGCTACGGCATGTTTGCCCGCCACCATGTCTTTGCGCTGGAGGACGGGCATCTGGTGCCGGTGCGCTACCCCGACCCGCAGCGTCTGAGCGAACTGCCCGGCTACGAGCAGGAGCGCGAGAAGGTCATTGCCAACACCCGCGCCCTGTTGGAGGGCCGTCCGGCCAATAACGTGCTGCTATACGGCGATGCGGGCACGGGCAAGTCCAGCACGGTCAAGGCAATTGCCAACGAGTTTGCGCCCGACGGCCTGCGCCTGATCGAGGTGAAGAAGAACCAGCTCTACCAGATCCCCGCCCTGATGGACGAGCTGGCTAAGAACCCGCTGAAATTCATCCTCTTTATTGATGACTTGAGCTTTGCCTCCAACGATGACAACTTTGCGGCGCTGAAGGCAATCCTGGAGGGCGGCGTCGGCGGGCGCAGCCATAATGTGGCGGTCTACGCCACAAGCAACCGCCGCCACCTCGTCAAGGAGACGATGGCGGACCGCAGCGGCGACGACCTGCACGCGATGGACACCCGGCAGGAGCTTATGAGCCTGTCGGCCCGGTTCGGCCTGACGGTGACGTTCCAGCAGCCTGATAAGGACCGCTATGACCGCATCCTGCTGGAGCTGGCGAAGCAGTACAATGTCCAGATGCCCAGCGACCAGCTCTTTATCAAGGGTGCCGCCTTTGCCCTGCGCGCCGGTGGCCGCAGCCCGCGCGTAGCCAAGCAGTTTGTGGAGCTGCTGGCGGCGGGCGTCAAGGTATAAAATTTTTCCACCCTGTAGGGGCGAACATTGTTCGCCCCTACATAGCATGAGAATCAGGCGCGCTCCGTCACCAGCTTAAACCCTGCCTCCGTCAGCTTTTGCTTAATGGTCTCGATCTGCGCGGCATCTCGCGTTTCGAGTCCGAGCTTCAGGAAGCAGCTTGTGATGGCCATGTTTGCATCGCTGCGATCATGGTGGACGCTGACGACGTTCGCACCGCAGGCGGAGACAATGTCGCTGACCAGGCTCAGCTGGCCGGGCTTGTCCTCCAGCGCGATCATCAGGTTCGTCTTGCGCCCGCTCATAACAAGGCCGCGGGTGATGACGCGGGACAGAATGTTCACGTCGATGTTGCCGCCGGAGATCAGGCAGACCGTTTTCTTGCCCGCCAGCGGCAGCTTGCCGAACAGTGCGGCGGCCACCGGCGTGGCACCTGCGCCCTCGGCGACGAGCTTCTGGTTCTCCATCAGCGCCAGAATGGCCGCGGCGATCTCGTCCTCGCTGACCGTAACGATCTCGTCCACGTACTGGCTGACCATGTCGAACGTCGTCTCGCCGGGCGTCTTGACCGCAATGCCGTCGGCAAAGGTCACGGCGCTGTCCAGCGTTTCATATTTGTGGTCGTGGAAGGCGTGCTCCATGCTGGGCGCACCCGCGGCCTGCACGCCGTAGATCTTTACCTCGGGGCGCAGGCTCTTGATGGCGAACGCCACGCCGGAGATCAGGCCGCCGCCGCCGATAGGCACGATGACCGCGTCCACATCGGGCAGTTGGTCGAGGATTTCGAGACCAATCGTTCCCTGCCCTGCGATGACCAGCTCGTCATCATAAGGATGAATGAAGGTCATGCCGGTCTGCTCCTGCAGCTCCACGGCGCGGTCATGCGCGTCGTCGTAGGTGCCCTTGACCAGCTCGACCTCAGCACCGAGGCGCTTTGTGCTCTCTACCTTCATAATAGGGGCACCGTCCGGCATACAGACAACGCTTTTGATGCCCATGCGGGTCGCGGCCAGCGCCACGCCCTGCGCATGGTTGCCCGCCGAGCAGGCAATGACGCCCTTCGCGCGCTCCTCCGCGGACAGCTGGCTGATTTTGTAGTACGCGCCGCGGACCTTGAAGCTGCCTGTAACCTGCAAATTTTCGGTTTTCAGGTACAGATCGGTGCCGGGGCACAGGCGTGTGGCGGCGATCAGGTCGGTCTTGCGGGCAACCTGCTTCAAGACGAACTTAGCATGGTAGATTTTATCCAGTGTAAGCATGAGCTGTTCCCTCTCTGTTTGACAATAGTCGGGCCCGACCCGGGATTGCCGGATCGGGCCGGGCCGCGCCGTTGCGGCCGAGACACTGACATGAGTATAGTTGAAATTTGCTAATTTGTAAAGTGAAAAATATTCATCGTTAGATTGTACAAGAATAATAAGCAAGAATTGTACAATTCTACCACTATGTTGTGGGCGCAGAATGCTGTATAATAGATGTAAAGATAGCAAAATATGTTTGCTTTTTAACAATCATCTTGATGAGGAGGCAATTTCCCGTATGGATATCCGTTATTCCTGCAACCAGCGTGATTTCAAACGCTACACCACCGAGGAGACCCGCAACGAAATGCTCATCACCGGCCTGTACAAGGCAGATGAGATGGTCGCCGTCTACAGCCACGTGGATCGCATGGTCACGCTGGGCTGCATGCCTGTGCACGAGGAGGTCTCCATCGACAAGGGCATTGATGTATGGGCCAACTTCGGCACCCACTATTTCCTGGAGCGCCGCGAGATCGGCATCTTCAACATTGGTGACGGTGCCGGCACGGTCACGGCGGATGGCAAGGAGTATCACCTGAACTACAAGGACTGCCTGTACCTGACCAAGGGCAACCAGAAGGTCACCTTCAAGAGCGACGACCCGGAGCATCCGGCCAAGTTCTACATGGTCTCTGCCCCGGCCCATTGCAGCTATGAGAACAAGCTCATCACCATCGAGCAGGCCGCCAAGCGCCCGCTGGGCAGCGTCGAGACCTGCAACAAGCGCACGATCAACCAGTTCATCCATCCCAGCGTGCTCAAGACCTGCCAGCTGTCCATGGGTATGACCGCTCTGGAGCCCGGCAGCAACTGGAACACCATGCCCAGCCACACCCACGAGCGCCGCATGGAGATCTACACCTACTTTGAGGTCCCCGAGGGCCAGGTCGTTTTCCACATGTGCGGTGAGCCCACCGAGACCCGCCATATTGTCATGCACAACTATGACGCTGTCATCAGCCCGTCCTGGAGCATCCACAGCGGCGTAGGTACATCGAATTACACCTTTATCTGGGCCATGGGCGGCGAGAACATGGAGTTTGACGATATGGACAATATTGCCACAACTGATTTGCGCTGACCGCAAGAAACGCACATATTTTGCGCTGACTTGCGCAAGATATGCGCAACTATTTACTTTAATTCTCGCGCCCCAGTGATGGGCGCCGGAATATATGACTGTTACAAACTTAGGAGGTTTTGCATCATGTCTGTTTGCACCCCGAAATCCTTCGACCTGACCGGTAAGGTCGCCCTCGTCACCGGCGCTTCCTACGGCATCGGCTTTGCCATTGCCACCGCTATGGCCAATTGCGGCGCCAAGATCGTCTTTAACGACATCAAGCAGGAGCTGGTCGACAAGGGCCTGGCCGCCTACAAGGAAGCCGGCATCGAAGCCCACGGCTATGTCTGCGACGTCACCAACGAGGACGCCGTCAATGAGATGGTCA
>OIDV01000281.1_pt1 | contig 21669 bp, 19 predicted proteins | sample 1581661 | NCBI WGS metagenome assembly OIDV01 (sample SAMEA3882516, study PRJEB24775) | human gut metagenome | biome: human-associated habitat; feature: intestine environment; material: feces | place: Netherlands | collected 2009/2010
ATCAGACGAATCAGACGACCTTGCGTTCGAACGGGTCGGAACTGATGCCTTCCTCGAGGATCTGCTTGGCCCATTCCTTGGCGGTGAACAGGCTGTGGTCGCGATAGTTGCCGCAGCTCTTCTCGGTGGTGGCGGGCACGTCATCCCACGTGGCCTTGTACGCGATGAACTCCAACGATTCCTTCAACGCCTTGGCCACATCCTCGGTGGAGTGGGTGCCCCAGGTCAGCAGGTGGAAACCGGTGCGGCAGCCGAACGGCGAGCAGTCGATGTAGCCGGGGATGCGCTCACGCAGCAGCACGGCGATGGTGTGCTCGATGGTGTGCAGGCCGCCGGTGGGGATGGCCTGCTTGTTCGGCTGGGTCAGGCGCAGATCGTAATTGGAGATCACGTCGCCGTGAGGGCCCGTTTCAGTGTCGATGTAACGCACGTACGGCGCCTTGACCTTGGTGTGATCAAGCTGGAATGATTCGACGACGGGCTTTTCGGCCTTGTCTTCTGCCATGCTGTTGCCTTTCTACTTGCTGAGTGTTCGGTCATGAAGTATCGAACAGTCATCGTAGTCGAGCCAGCCCAAGAACGCCCGCAAATACTCCGCAGTTCGCTATAGGAGATTGTTATGATGCACTCCCGGCATTGAACGAGGCGATGGCTTGCATGAAGCGCTGGCCGTAGAGGTCGAGCTTGTGTTGACCGACGCCGTTGACCGCCAGAAATTGCGCGTTGGTAACCGGCTTGATGCGGGCCATGTCGCGCAAGGTCTTGTCGGAGAACACGATGTACGGCGGCTTGCCGATTTCCTGGGCGATGGTGCGTCGCAGTTCGCGTAGCTTCTGGAACAGCGATTCCTCGTCATCGTCCGGGATATACGAGCCCAGCGCATCGCCGGGAACATTGGCGGAATCGGCAGTATCAGCCACTCCCCCGCTCCGACCGGAACCGGCCGCCTCCGACTTGCGTTCCACCCGTTTGATCTCATAGTGGAAGTCGGGAGCGGCGGTTTCGGCCGCCCGCGCACCGAACATGACGATTGGCATACGCCCTTCGGCGATTGACAGGTACCCGTCCGTGGCCATCTGGCTCAACACGTCGCGCACGCGAGCCTCGTTCACGTCCTTGAGCATGCCGAAGGTGGGCATCCGCTCCGGGTTCAGCCATGCCAGATCCTGTGCCCGCGAACCGCGCAGGATCTTGACGATCTTGCCGGAACCGACGCGCTGCCCCACGTCATGCACGCAACGGCTGATCGCCTGCGCCACGCGGGTCACGTCGATGGTCTCGAACGTGCTTTCGCAGTTCGAGCAGGCACCGCATTTGCCGGACTGCGAAGAGTCCGCCGCAATGTCTTCACCCGCCGTGGAACCAGCATTCGGCGACAATTCCTGACCGAAATACCGGGTCATATACCGGTGCAGGCAGTCGGTGGTGCGGCAGTAGCCGACCATACCGTCCAGCAGCCGGCGCTTGGACTGGCGAACGATTTCCTGCTCTTCGGGAGTCAATCGTTCGTTCTCATAATCGTTATCCAGCAACCGACGCCGGGTGACGATGTCTGACTCATTCCACAGCAGCGTGCATCGGCTGGGCTCGCCGTCACGGCCCGCGCGGCCGGCCTCCTGATAGTAGGCCTCAATGGATTCGGGCAGATTGTGGTGGATGACGTAACGCACGTTGGACTTATCGATGCCCATGCCGAAAGCGTTGGTGGCCACGACCACCGGCACCTTGTCGGTGATGAAGTCGCGCTGGGCCGCCTCACGCGCGTCCGGCGACATGCCGCCATGGTAGGCAACGGCCGGATGCCCCATCTGGTTCAGCGTGTCGGTGAGCGCTTCGGTGGTCTTGCGGGTGGCGCAGTAGACGATGCCGGATTCGTCCGGATGGCTGGCGATGTAGGACGCCACCCAGGATGCTTTGTCTTTGCGTGGCATGCTGATGACGTCGAAATACAGGTTCGGCCGGTCGAAACCGGTGACGGTGATGGACGGTGTGTGCAGGCCCAGAATCGAAACGATGTCGCGGCGCACGCGTTCGGTGGCGGTGGCGGTGAACGCGGCGACCGTTGGACGTGTGGGCAGTCCGGCGATGAATTCGCCGATGCCAAGATATGAGGAACGGAAGTCCTGCCCCCATTGGGAGACGCAGTGCGCTTCGTCGACGGCGACGAGCGAGATCGGCACACGGACGGCGAAGTTGCGGAATCGTTCGGTTTCCAAACGTTCCGGCGCCACGTACAGCAGTTTGATCTGGCCGGAGAGCGCCTGCGCGAAGACGAGATCCTGTTCGTCCGGCGTCTGAGTGGTGTTGATGAACGCGGCCGGAAGGCCCACGTCGTTCAGGGCGTCGACCTGGTCGCGCATGAGTGAGATCAGCGGCGAGATGACGATGGCGACGCCCGGCAGGATCGCTGCGGGAATCTGATAGCAGATGGATTTGCCGGCGCCGGTGGGCATGACGCCAAGCACGTCGTGTCCGGTGAGGATGGCCGAGACGATGCCGGATTGTCCAGGACGGAACGAATCGTAGCCGAAATAGCGGTTCAGCGCCTCCAATGCGCGGGGGTCTACGGAATCGGCGGAATCAACAGCTTGCGTCATGGTTTCCAAGTGTAGCAATGCCGTGCGTTGACCGCGGAGAGCGAAACGGCCGGCGCGGGTCTTGCCCATGCCGGCCGTTTCATGCTTCTATCGGAAATAGGGAATTCAGATCTGGCGGAACGCCTGCTCCAGGTCAGCGATCAGATCGTCCGCGTCCTCAAGGCCGACGGACAGGCGGATCAGGTTGGCGGGCACTTCGAGCGTGGTGCCGGCCACGGAGGCGTGGGTCATGGCGCCCGGATGCTCGATCAGGGATTCCACGCCGCCCAGGGATTCGGCCAGGGTGAACACTTCGGTGGCTCCGGCGAACTTCTTGGCCGCTTCGAAACCGGCGGCGATCTGGATGGAGATCATGCCGCCGAAACCGCCGCGCATCTGGCGCGCGGCGATCTCGTGGCCCGGGTGGGATTCGAGGCCCGGGTACCATACGCGTTCCACTTCGGGACGGGTCTCCAGCCACTGGGCCACCTTCATGGCATTGCGGCTGTGCTGCTTGACGCGCAGGTCGAGGGTTTTGAGGCCTCGGATGTCAAGCCAGGAGTCGAACGGGGACGGAACCGCGCCGGCCGCGTTCTGCAGGAAGGCCACCGAGTCGCGTGTTTCCTTGTCGTTCAGGACCACCGCGCCGCCGACCACGTCAGAGTGGCCGCCGATGTACTTGGTGGTGGAGTAGACGACCACGTCGGCGCCGTCTGCGAGCGGATGCTGCAATACCGGGGATGCGAAGGTGTTGTCCACGACCACTTTGGTGCCGTGCGCGTGCGCCACGGCCGCGGTGGCGGCGATGTCGGTGATGTTGAGCAGCGGGTTGGACGGGGTTTCCACCCAGATGTACGCGTACTGCTTCTTGGCGAGCGCGGCTGAGACGGCGGCCGTGTCGGTGATGTCCACCACGTCGAGGCCGATGCCCCACGGCACGAACACCTTGGACAGCAGACGGTAGGTGCCGCCGTACACGTCGTTGCCGAGCAGGATGTTGTCGCCGGGCTTCAAAGTGGAGCGCAGCAGCACGTCGATGGCGGCAAGTCCGGAGGAGAAGCTCAACGCGTATTTCGCGCCTTCCACAGCGGCGAGCTGCTCGTCGAAGCTGTTGCGGGTCGGGTTGATGGAACGGCTGTAGTCGTAGCCGTGGCGCAGACCGCCGACACCATCCTGCTTGAAGGTGGAGGTCATGTAGATGGGGGTGACCACGGCTCCGGTAGTTGGATCGGGTTCCTGGCCTGCGTGGATGGCGCGGGTGGCGAGAGCGGTGGCGTTGAGGGCTTCGGTGTTGGTCGAGATGGTCATGATGGGAACTCCTTGGAAGTATCGGATGGTTTGGGTTGTTCGGATGATTGGCATTGGTTTCAAAGGTGCGATCGGGCTGCCGGACAGTCGTTTGACGGTCTTTTACAGGTACCGTTCGGCGAGGCTGGGCTTGGTGGTGCGTTCCACGACGTCGGCGAATCCGTTGGCGCGCATCCAGTCGTCGTTGAAGATCTTCTCCATGTAGCTGCGGCCGGAATCGGGCATCAGCACCACGACGAGCTGGTTTTCGTCGAGGTCGTGCTCGCGGGCGTATTTCAACGCGGAGAACACGGCCATGCCGGATGAGCCGCCGACGAGCAGTCCTTCCTCGTTGGCGAGGCGTCGGGTCATTTCGAAGGCTTCCGCGTCGGTGACCTGCACTATCTCGTCGGGAAGGCTCCGGTCGAAGGCCTTCGGGTAGAAGTCCTCGCCGACGCCTTCGATCTGGTATTGGTGCACGTCGTTCGGGTCGGAGTAGATGGAGCCTTCCGGATCGGCGCCGATGACCTGCACCGCGCCGTTGGACACGTCCTTCAGATAGTGTCCGGTGCCGGAGATGGTGCCGCCGGTGCCGACGCCCGCCACGAAATGCGTGACCTTGTGGTCGGTGGCCTCCCAGATTTCCGGACCAGTGGTGTGATAGTGGCTTTCGGGACCGTTCGGATTGTCGTACTGGTTGGGACGGTAGCCGCCGGGAATCGCCTTGGCGAGACGGTCCGCCACCTGGTAGTAGGAGCGCGGGTCGTCCGGACCGGCGTCGGTGGGAGTCACGACCACTTCGGCGCCATAGGCGCGCAATACCGCACGCTTGGCTTCGGACACCTTGTCCGGCAGGGTGAAGATCGCACGGTATCCGCGCTGCAAAGCCACGAGCGCGAGTCCGACACCGGTGTTGCCGGAGGTCGGTTCCACGATCACGCCGCCGGGCTTCAGTTCGCCGCTGCGTTCGGCCGCGTCGATGATGCGTTCGGCGATGCGGTCCTTGGACGAGCCGCCCGGGTTCAGGTATTCGACCTTCACCGCGATGGTGGCTTTGATGCCGTCGGTCACGTGGTTGAGTTTGACGAGCGGGGTGTTGCCGATGAGTTCAGACAGGGAATTGTGGATGGTCATGACGTTTCCTTTGCACGGTGCGGTTCGTGGGCTTTTCGAATGGTTTTGGTTTCGTATGTTCGAGAAGCTCGCGTCCGTCGCGTGCAGTTGTTGAAACGGGACCTGTTGCGATGCTGCCTTGCTCATTCGCGTGCGTCGCGTGCGCCAACCTCGGCTGATGCGCTATTTCGAATGATCGTTTGGCGATTCGCATACGGCCTGCGATATGCGCGACCGCTTGTTGGAATGTCCTATCTCAAGCTATGCGTCGATGAACCACGCGCCCCTCGGGCGGTTGGTCAGCGACAGCAACAACATGAGAAATTGAACATGACTCACACACTACCACAGCCGCGGACATCGGCGTGTTGCCCATGCCGAGCATCGTCACCACCATACCGGCAGCAACTGCGGAACACGCACCTCACGACGCCTGATCAACAGCCAGCACAACAAGTTGCCGAAGATCATCACACCTACGAAAAGCACCATCATCGGCCAGAACGTGTAGGCCTGATCGTATACGAGACGCTCGTTGGATGTGCCGTACATCGCCGCGGGCGCCGCCTGTCCCTCCCGCCACATCAGGCACCAGCGCCCATGCAGCGCCTCGAGCAGCTTCCATATCACCGGATTGACATCGGTGGCGGACCTGTTCATCAGCCACGGGCGGGCCGCCCATGCCACGCATGCGGACGCCACCAAGGCGATCGTCCCGTACCGGTTGACCCGTGCCAGCAGTTCCCCGACGCATTGGCCCAGAATCACCGCCGAGGCGACCAACAGGAACACCGCCAGGAACAGCAGCATCGGATTGGCCGTATCGCCTCGCACGCCTGTTCTCATGGCCGCGTATGAACCGCCCAGATCACGGTTCAGGAATCGCAATCGTCCGAACGCGTCGGATGGAGGCGTGCAGGCCAGCCACTGCAGGTCTCTGCCGACGCGGAACGTGATGAGGATGTCCGCATCACGGTTCGGCGTGAGCGTGAAGCCAAACGTCACCACCGCCGAGCAGGCGAAGGCGAAACAGAGATTGGCGAGCATCTGGGTCCAGCAATACACGCCCCTGCCCACGCCCATGGATATCAGGGAGCGGAAGCCGCTCGCCGCCAGGACCGCAGCCACGACGGCCCCCATCGCCAACGTCGGACCAAGCACATGGTATTCCACCACGTAATATCCTCCGGACGCCAGTCCCAGAACCAGCCCCCACAGCCATGGCACGCCATAGCCAACCAGCACATATGCCATCAATACGACGCAACGCGCGGCAAGTTGCCTCGCCAGCGCGAATCGCGCCCCTGCCGACAAGCCTCTCGCTCCATCCATCATGACGCACGCCCCTTGTCTATGCCGGTAATCTGGATGACATACTCATTGAGATCGAAAGACCTCATGACAACGTTCTCCGGTGTCGGTGCAGATGGCACGCCACGCACGCCGACAGTCAGCAGGCCACCGAGAACGGTTTCCGACAGCGTATGCAAACCATTGTCGGCCAAGTACCGCCGTACCGATCCGGCCGGACCCGACAGCATCCGCCCACGTTGTGCCAACTCGTTCATGTCGAAGGATTCCAGCACCTGCCCATGGTCGAGGACCACGGCATGTTCGACCAGTCCCTCCACCTCCGTTATGAGATGGGTGGATATGATCATGGTGCGCGGTCTGTCGCCATATGATTCAATCATGAAGCGGTAGCACAGGTCGCGGGCCGCAGCGTCAAGACCGTCAGTCGCTTCATCAAGCATCACGATATCGGTCGGCGCGCAAAGCGCGGCAACCAGCTTCGCCGCGCCACGCTGGCCGGTGGACAGTCTCATGAAACGAGCGTCAGGCCGCAGTCCGAAAGCCTGCATCATACGCCCCGCCAACACATCATCGAATCCGCCGTATCGCCGCGAGATCAGACGGAATACCGATCGCAGACGCCATTCGACAGGATATGGCCAAGTCTCGTCCATCAGCATGAGACGTTTCCGCATGCCGCCACCATCCGTCATACGGTTGCCGTCGAACGACACACTGCCGGCATCGGCCACGAGTCGGTTCGCGATGATGTTCAGCAATGTGCTTTTGCCGGCACCATTGCGCCCGAACAGACCATGTATCGCGCCGCTCCGTAATTCCAGATTCACTCCGTTGAGCAGGGACGTTCCATGACGGCTCTTGCTCAGATCGCTGATGACCAGACTCATCGATAGGTCCTTCCGATGATGCGCTGTAGTTGTTCGCAGCTGATGCCAAGCGCCTTTGCCTGCGCGACGAGTTCGACGACCCGCGTGGTGAGCAGTTCCTCGCGTTTGGCGTCACGAGCCTTCTCCCGTGCTCCCGTGGTGACGAACATGCCAAGGCCGCGTCTTTTCTCCAGCAGACCCTGATCGACCAGGAGATTCATGCCTTTGAGCACCGTGGCGGGATTGATCGCATACGTGGACGAGATCTCGGTGGTGCTGGGCACCTGTTCGCCTTCCGCGAAGGCACCGGAGACGATGGCTTCGCTGATTTGTTCGGCCACCTGCCGGAACAATGGCGTCGTTCCCGAAAAATCGAATCGCATCCGACGCCTCCAGCCGCCTAGTCGGTTCAATATCAACGTCATCCACTCTAACCGTTGGTCTGCCGCGATGCGGCAACGAACAGCCGGCGAAGCATCTCTCAAGGACACGGCACACGTCATGCGCGTGCCTTGAAATAGGCGAACAACTGCCGTTCGCGGATCGTCATACCCCCAACCGCAGTCCCGGCAAGCATCCCGACCGACATGGCGCCCGGAACACGGCATAGCATCGCGACAACCGGCATCGCGTCACCGGATCCGGTCAATATGAGCGGCACAATCGCGACAACCGGCAGACATGCCGCGCAAGACGCCGCCACCGTGGCCAGCGTCTCCAAAGACAACTGCAGCAGCATCGCGGTTTTCGGATACCCCGCATGCAACGCGCTCGCTATCTCGATTCTGCGCATGCAAACCGATGCGAATCCCAACGCCATTGCGGTGACGAACATCAACAGTGGCGCATACCGGGTGATGCGGGCATCGAAATCCGCCGGGCCAGGCATATGCGACCCCAGCATGGTATTGATCCGGCTGATTTTCGCATGCGGCGTTTCGTTGCTTCCACTCGTCCCGGCAGAGGTGGCGCTCGCAGCGGCGCCGGTGCCGGATTCGGCATCGGCGCGAATGGAGACGCGCAGCAGGCTTTCGATATCGTCAGGGACCGGCCACGCACGGACCAGACAGGTGTCATATGCCTTGGTATCGTTGCCGGGCGAGATAATCGCATAGCCGTATGTTGGTTGCCTTCCGTCGCTTGGCCAATTGAACGTCGCGGAGACGCGCATGCGTGTGCCGCCGACGAGCGGCAGCACCGTGCCGGCATGCGCGCCATACGTGCGCGCCACAGCCGTCGACATGATCACACCGGAATTGTCCTTCCGTATCCCTGTCGCCGCGAATACCTGCGCGACATGTGCGCTTGCCTCGTATGTCGGAATCTCGGTCGCGGGCAATGACGCGATGCGCACGCGGTCGGACGACTGCCGGAGGGCGGCGGCGCCCAGCACTCCGTTCGCGGAACGCAGCCCTTCGCAGGCCGCGCCGTCGATTCCTCCCTGCAAAGTGATCGCATAGGTGGAGGCCCCTGATTCCTTCCATTTCCGGGCGTCGCCGATCAACCCCGTCATCTGCGTCAGGTCTGCGCACATGCATGCGACCGCGCATATCGACAGCAACAGCGAGATAAGCGCGCATCGGCTCGTGCCAGTGGCGACGTTGCGCCAAGTCTCACGCAGCACCGCTTTCAGCCGCATCGGTTTCATTGGTAGTCCTCCAAATCGATGACATCGGTGGCGGCGTCGCGCGTGCGATGATCATGCGTGGCGACCACCACGATCATGCCCTGTCTTGACAACGCGTCCAACCTCGCGTTCACCGTATCCGCCGTATGTACATCGAGTTGCGCGGTCGGCTCATCGACCAGCAGCAGATCGGCGCCCGACGCCACGCCACGCGCCAGCATGAGCCGTTGAGCCTCTCCTCCGGACAGATCCCGGTATTCGCTGGACGCGCGCTCCGCCAGACCGAACTGGGCAAGCAGCTCGCGCGCACGCGCCTCCGCCTGCGGCGCAGGCAGTCCCTGCGCAAGATAAGGCAGCATCACATGGTCGATCACGCTTCTGCGCGCCACTCCGATGGGATTTTGGAACACCCAGCTGGTTTTCCCGATGTTCCGCCACCGAATGCATCCTTCCGACGGTTTCACCCATCCCGCCAATATGGACAATAATGTGCTTTTGCCCGAACCGGAAGGCCCCACCAGCGCGTACACGCGATCGGGCCGCAGGTCAGCATTTAACGAACGGAACAGCCAAGTGTCTCCAGTGAATGTGTGACCGACATCGCGCAACGTCACCAGTTTTCCCGGCGTCCGCTCATCATCCCCCTTCATCAGAGGACCCGTGGAATCAACGGGATCACTCATCGGCATGGTTTGCCTCCTTGCGGATTCGTGCGCACTTTGCCCAATGCCGCGCCGGAATCGACCGTGGCCATTGAGCGTCCCAAACGGGAGCCGATCACGGTGACCGCGACGGGCTTGCCATCGGACACCACGCAGGCTTGTTCATCATGTTGCGCGTAGAAAGCGGTGGGTGGCAGCGACCATACATCGATTGGAGTTTTCAGGAGCCATTGCAGGGTGAAGGTCACATCCGACGCGCCGTCCGACGCGCTCTCGGAGGACTCAGCTGTGCCGGCCGCCTGCCGATAAGCGTTGCTGCCCAGCAATGCCGCCAGCGTCGATGAGTCGGTGATTGCCGTCGTTTGTTGCGGCATGTCGACCATTCGACCGTCCACGTCAAGCACCCGATCTCCTGCGACCACCTCGTCCTGCGGCATGGTTACGGATACCGATTGCGATTGCGAGTCGGTGGTCAACAGTTCGGATTTCACGTCGATTGATGCGCCGATGCCGGCAACGCAGGAACGGATCGTCACGGATTGCCCATCCAACCACACGTAAGCGTCTTTGGCTAGCGTCCACCCGTTGTCCTTGACCAGTCGTGCCGCGCCGACGGTATCGGCGAGCGCATTGTATGCGAGAATCGTATCCCAGGTCATCGCATCGCCGTCGGGGGCCGCATATCCAAGCCGTCGCAGCTCGGCGTTCAGCGCCGCCACGTCGCGGCCTCGCATACCGGACTGCAGGTCGCGGAACGGCGGAACGGCGGTATGCAACGCCAGCAGCGGCACTTCATCCACCGCAATGAAGCTTGTTCCGGAATCGATGGTTTGTCCGGGCGCGCAACCATAGGCGGTGATGGTGCCCGATTTGGGCGAGGCCACGGTGCGCCCCGTTCCGGTATGGACCGTGACGGTGACGTCTCGAGCATCATCGAACCGGCTTTTCGCCGCAGTGATCGAACCGGAGGCCGTTGAGGATCGCAACGATTGGGGTATGGCCGGTCGGACCAGCAGGAATCCGCATCCGACGCTTGCCGCCAATGCGATGACTACCAACAACGCGACGACCGACATGGCCAATGGCTGACGTCGTCGCGTCGCCGGCCGCCGCTTTCCATCCGCATCCGTCCGTCGGTTCCGAACATGCGACCATGCTCTGGCGGGTGTTTTGCCGCCCGCCATCACAATGCCCCACATTGTTCGATGATGGCCGCTTTGCGTTTGTCGTAGGCGGGATTGTCCTTGAGGGCGTATTTGCCGATCAGGTCATCGAAGCTCGTTCCGCCGGATTCGCCCATCGTCGCCAGCTCGTCGTAGGCGTCGGCGGTCACGGAGTCGTCCACGATGCCGTGTTTTTTCAGGCAGGCCAGTGTCTTGTCGTTCTGCTGGCGCGCGAGTTGGTCGGTATCGACGTTCTCGGGATTCTCCTTGAGGCTCAGATACAGGTCGACGATGTTCTTGTATTGGGTCTCATTCTGGCAGGCTTCGTCAGCGGCATTGGTGGCGGCAATCTCATCTTCGCTCAAGTTGCGCTTGTCAAGCGCGTTGTCTCCGTAGGACGGGCTGATCGACCCACCGGGGTATCGCGCCTCGCCGGTGTCCACTGTGATGCCTTTCGAGGTCAGGCATTGCGCGTAGCTGGAACCAAGCTGGACCAACTCCTCTTCCGTGATTTTGCCGTCCTCGAGAATCTGGGCGGCTTCAGTGCTACCGGAGTTCTTGATTTTTGCGATTTCGTCCCGATACGACGCGTCCGCGGCGTTGGCGTCCGCATCGCCGCTGATGGCGGACGCCTGGCCCCGTAACGACTGCTCTTGCTTCCGATCTCCTGCCGTGCCGCACGCACCCAACGATATGCTCAAAGCAAGAACAGTCAGTATTGTCACGATTCGCCGTGGCCGTTGCATCCCGTGGCTTTGATATGTTCCATGCGTCATCGCAGTCCCCCGATCATGAACATCCGGTCATGCCGGACCATCCATCCTGTTGGTTACATGGTTAGTTACATAACTAACTAACCATGTAACCAACAATATCAACCGACACGCAATCGGTCAAATCGTTATAGAAAAGAGACGCACCACGAATATGCGAGACGGTATGGCGCGCACGGATGAGGCATGCGGAGCGACACCTACAGCGAGGCGGCCTGCACCAATCGCTTGGTGTACTCGTCCTGCGGATGGCCCAGCACCTCGGAAGTCGCGCCGGTCTCGGCCACGCGGCCGTCATGCAGGACCAAAATGCGGTCCGCGATGTGTTGCACCACGCCCAGATCGTGGGACACCATGATGATCGCCATATCGGGTTCAGCGTTGCGGATGGCTTCGAAGGATTCAAGGATCCGGACTCTTGCGGCCACGTCGATGGCGCTCATCGGCTCGTCGGCGAGCAACACCTTCGGCCCGTCCACGATGGCGCGGGCGATCGCCGCGCGCTGCGCCTGCCCGCCGGACAGGTCGACGGGGAAACGGTTGAGATACGTTTCCGGATCGAGGCTCACCATTTCCAGCACTTCGGCCACGCGTTCCGCGACGCGTTCCCGTGGCCAATCCGGATGATGCATTCGCAATGGCTCGCCTATGGATCGGCCGATGCGCCATCGCGGATCCAACGAATCGAACGGGCTTTGGAACACCAATCCGGACTGCATGCGCAACTTGCGCGCCACATCGCCACGAACCGGCTCGCCGCAGTATTCGACGCTGCCGCCGTCCGCGGATTCAAGTCCCAGCAGCACGCGGGTCAGCGTGGTCTTGCCCGATCCGGAGCCGCCGATCACGGCGAGGCACTCCCCCGCACGCACGTCCACATCCACGCCGAACAGCACCTGACGGCGCTCATGTTTCGCGCCATACCATTTGTCGAGGCCGCGGCCGCACAGCACCATGTCCTCATCTGTGTCAGTCATGGTCCACCTCCTTGTGCATGGGATTCCGCACGGGTTTCTGCCCGACATCCTGCCCTGCGTGCAACGACAATGCGCGTGCCGACTGGACCAGCCTGTGTCCCGCGTCGGTGTGCGGATGGTCCAGAAGCGCGGTCGTATCGCCGGATTCCTCAATCCGCCCGTTTTCAAGCACGTAACAGCGCGTGGTGGCCCTGTTCAGCACCGCGAAATCGTGCGTGATGAACAGCATCGACGCTCCCGACTCGTCCACCAGCGACGTGAGCAGGTCCACGATCTGCCGTTGCGTGATCGAATCCAATGCGGTGGTCGGTTCGTCGGCGATGATCAGCCGTGGCGAGGTGACGAGCGCCGTGGCGATGCCGACGCGTTGGCGTTGGCCGCCCGACAGTTCATGCGGGTATTTCGCCAGCACGTCCTCGCCGAGGCCGACCTTGGCAAGCATCGCTGTGACGCGTTCCGACCGTTCGGTAAGCGACAGATCGTAATGCAGGTACAGCGGAAGACCGACCTGTTGCGCCACGGTCATCACCGGATTCAACGCGGCGGACGGATTCTGGAACACCATGCCCACGTACCGTCCGCGCAGGTCGGCGACCGCTGCGTCCGACGCGCCGATGACCTGCGTACCACCCAATTCGACGCTGCCCGTCACCTGTGCGGTAGCCGGCAGCAGGCCCATCATGGCGCGGGCGATCATCGATTTGCCGGAACCGGACGAGCCGACCAAGCCGACACGTTCGCCGTCGGCGATGTCCAAATCGACATCATCGACGATCAGCTTGCCGTTGATGGCGATGTTCAGATGACGTATGACGGCGCTCATGCGGCCTCCCTTAACGCGGGATTGGTTAGCGGATCGAGCGCGTCGCGCAACGCGTCGCCGAACAGGTTCAACGCGACCACCACCATCGTGACGACCAGGCCGGGCCATAGGACGGCCATGGGATAGATGCTGATGAATTTCACGGACGTGGACAGCGAATGCCCCCAACTGGGCACGCCGGCTCCAACGCCGACGCCCAGATACGTGAGTCCCGCCTCCGCCAGCAGCGAGGTGCCGGCGCTCATGGACAGCTGCACGCACAATACCGGCAGCGTGTTCGGCACGATATGCGTGAAGAACACGCTGACGGAGCTTGCCCCCGACCATAATGCCGATTCGACGTATGCCGAACGTGCGGCGAGCAGTGCGGAGGGCCGTAGGATGCGTGCCAGGTTCAGCCCGTACGCGCAACCGCAGGCGGCGATGACCACCGCGGCGGACGCGCCGAACGGCACGGAAAGAATCAATGCGATAAGCACCGTCGGAATGGAGATCAGCGCGTCGGCCACCACCACCGATGTGGACGCGAGCGCACCGGAACGCGATACCATGGCTGCCACCAACAGCAGTCCGATCGCGGCCGCGACGACGACGGTGAGCACGGCGATCATGAGATTCGTGCGGGAGCCGGCCATCAGCCAGCTCAGCACGTCCGCGCCGGTGCCGTCGGTACCCAACGGGTGCGCTGCGGACGGGGAGGCCCACGCGTTGAATCCGTTGGTGTCGAGCAGCGAATACGGCGTCCATACGAGGGACAGGGCGGATACGAGCAGCCATGCTCCGATGACGATCAGCGCGTATTTGCCGCCGGCCTTGGCCCAGATGGTCGAAAGCACGGTTTTCATGGTGGCAGTGGATGTCACGTCGGTGACGGATCGCATGGGTCTCGACGTAGTTTGCGCGGACGACGCCGGTTGCGAGGATGGTGCGGGTTTCGATGCGTTCATGCTTCCGCCTTTCCCGAAACGACGCCGGAATGTTTCAACCGCGGGTCGAGCGCGCGGTGCGTCAGATCGACCACGAGACCCAGCAGCAGGAAGAACGCGGCCAGCAGGAACAGTTCGCTTTGCACTGCGATCAGGTCGCGGTTGCCGACGTCGGTGACCAGCATGGCGCCAAGACCCGGCAGGGCGAACAGGTTTTCCACCACCATCACGCCGGTGATCATTTGCGCGAAGGTCAGGCCGACCACCGACACCAGTTGCGCAGTGGCCAGACGCAACGCCACGCGCAATACCGCCTGTTTGCGGGTCATGCCGCAGGCCATGGCCATGTCCACCGCCTGCGATGAGGCCATATCCCCCACTGCGGCACGCGTGTAGCGCATGATGGACGCGCCGGCTGTGATGCCGGTGGTGAGCGCCGGCAGCAGCAGACAGGACAGGGCCTTTCCCGGCGTGGCCCAGCCGGTGTCGGGGAAGCCTTGCGCGGGCAGCAATCCCAACAGTCCCGTGCCACGGGAGAACAGCAGGATCAGCAGTAGGCCGCCCCACAATGCGGGCACCGCGCCGCCCACGATCGCAATGCCGTGAAACAGGCCGCGCAGCCGCGGATTGCGTGTCAGGACGGCCGCGCAGCCAAGCGGCAGGCCGATCGCCAGCGCGATCAGCAGGCTCAGCACAATCAGAGGGAACGTTACGGCGGCGCGCATGGCGACTGTGGACACGCCGAGGTCGCCATGCAGCATGCCCGCCATCCAATCGCCATATTGTGCGGCGAGCGGCTTGTCCAAGCCGAATTCGGCGCGCAGCGACGCAATGCGTTCGGGGGTGGCGTTCGTGCCGGCGATGACCGCGGCGACGTCTCCCGGCAATACGCGCAGCATCACGAACACCAGCGCGGACAGGCCCACCAAAGCCGCTACGAACAGCGCCAGCCGCTTTCCCACGAATCGCATGGAAATACCGTTCCCTTACTTATTCTTGGAGATCCGCCACAATGGCAGCACCGTCTGGCTGAGCTTGCTGGGGAAGCCCTGCACGTGCTTGTCGACGGCCACCGTCACGCGGTAGCCGAACAGCCAGTCCGCCGGCGCGTCCTCGCTTACGGCCTTCGCCGCCTGCTTCAGGTATTTCGCGCTGTCGGCCTCGTCGGTGGCTTCCAAAGCCTTGGCGTACAGTTTCTGCGCCTGCTTGCCGTCGTAATGGTAGTAGTAGTCCGGCGTGGTCCACTTGTAGAAGTCGTGGCTTTCGGCGTGGTCCACCAATGACAGCTCGTAGTCGCCGTTGGCGTGCACGTTCTGCAGCCATGTGGAGAATTCCACATAGTCGATCTTCAAATCGATGCCGATTTTGGCGAGCTGGCTTTTAAGCTGGTCGCCCAGTTCGGTGCCGTACGTGTTGGCGTAGGTGAGGGTGAGCCGCAACGGCTTGTCGGTGGTATAACCGGCTTCCTTCATAAGTTCCTTGGCCTTGTCCACGTTGTACGGGTACAGGCCGGTCAGGTCCTCGTAACCGGGGTCGACGGACGGGACCGGACCGCCGAGCGCGTAGTCGACGTTGCCTCGGGAGGCGATGATCTCCTTGTGGTTGATGGCGTAGCGGATGGCCTGGCGGACGCGCTTGTCCTTGAGTTTGGCGTTCGTGCAGTTGAAGGCGAGGACGAACTTGTCGCTGCCGTCGGCCGCGGACACCGTGTATGTGCTGGCATCCAATGATTTGGCGAGCGTGGCGTTCACCGGGGAAAGCACGTCGACGTCACCGCTTTTCAGCGCGTTGACGGCTGCGTTGTCGTCGGTGAGGAAGCGGATCACCACGTTCTGGGTGGCGGGCTTGTGCGCGGTTCCCCAATATTTCGCATTGGCTTTGAGCACCATTTTGCTGGCCGAGTCGAAGGATTCGACGGTATACGGGCCGGAGCCGACCGCTTCGGTTTTCGCGTTGTATTTGGCGTTTTTGTCGAACACGAGGCCCGGACGTCCGGTCAGATACCACAGCAGGTTGGAGTCGGGGGTGGAAAGGGTGAGCTTGACCGTGTTGGCGTCCACCGCTTCGGCCTTGTCGAGGCTTTCCACCTGGTTGGCGTTGTAGTACTGCTTCTCCTTGAGCTGGTTGATGGACCACGCCACGTCGTCGGCGTCGAGTTTGTCGCCATTGGAGAAACACATGTTGTTGTTGAGATGGAACGTGTAGGTTTTGCCGTCCTTGGAAATGTCCCAGGATTTCGCGAGGCCCGGCTGCACTTTGTTGTCGGAGTCGCGCGACAGCAGCGCTTCGTAGACGTTGCCGATCAGCACCTGTTCGATGGCCGATCCGGACTGGTGGCGGATGTCGAGGCTGACCGGGGCGAGTTTGAGCCCGATGGTGACGGTGTCGGCTTTAGTTACGCCGGAAGTGTTCGCGTCATCGTTTTTGCCGCGCGTCACTGCAATGGCGACGATCACCGCGACGGCGGCGATGACGGCGATCAACGCGATAAGCCACTTCTTCGGGCCTTGCGATTTCGCGCCGTTCGACGATTTCGCACGCGCGTTCAGCGTGGCGTCGGTGCTTGCCGTGGACTGCGGCTGCTGTTCGTTCTCCTGTTTGGTTGCGTCGGCTTCGCCGTGCGCACCGGTAGGTGACGACATGGGATTTCTCCTCTTCGTATTTTCGATTATGTGTTGTGATTGCGGTTGACCGCCTGCGTGAGGTCGATCACCACGGCCTGATTCTACCGTCCGCCATACCCGCGGCCCGTTCGGATTCGCCCGCAAAGCGCGCGGAGGCTTCGGCCCGGTTATATACTTGACGCAGTCGCGGCAGGTCACAACGAGAAGGACGGTTGATCCATGGCGCATATTCTTTTGGGGGTCACCGGCAGCATCGCCGCGTTCAAGGCCTGCCATCTCGCCTCCGATTGGAGCAAGCAGGGGCATGAGGTGCGTGTGGTGATGACCGCCGCCGCACAGGAGTTCGTCACTCCCCTGACGTTCAGTTCCCTCACCCACACGCCGACACGCACGTCCATGTTCGCCGCCGGACATCGTCCCGGCGCTACGGCCGACGTGACGCCCGGACCGGACGGTCCGCTGCAGATCAGCCACGTGGCCGACGCGAAGTGGGCGGATCTGCTGGCAGTCGCTCCGGCGAGCGCCGATATCATCGCGAAAATCGCCTGCGGCATCGCCGATGACCAGCTGACCAGCACCATACTCGCGTACGACAAGGGACCGAAGATCCTGTGCCCCGCCATGAACGTGCATATGTATGAAAACGCCGTGACGCAACGCAATCTCAATACCTGCCGTGAGCTCGGTTGGACGATTGTGGAGCCGGAAAGCGGCATGCTGGCCTGCGGCGACGCCGGCAAAGGGCGTATGGAGGAGCCGGCACGCATCGAAACGGCGGTGAAAGCGCTGCTGCTTGCGAATCGTCCGGACGGTGAGCTGCCGCTTAAGGGACTTGCCGTGCTCGTCACCGCCGGCCCGACGCAGGAGCCGCTTGATCCGGTGCGGTTCCTCACCAACCATTCCACCGGCAAGATGGGGTATGCCTTGGCCGAACAGGCACGCGATCTGGGCGCGCAGGTGACGCTTGTGTCCGGTCCGGTGGCGTTGGACGCCCCGTATGGCGTGGATGTGGTCGATGTCACGACCGCACGGGATATGTTCGACGCGGTGACGAGCCGTTTCTCGGACACGGACATCACCGTCATGGCCGCGGCCGTCGGCGATTTCCGCCCGGTCGAGCAGGCCCGGGACAAGATCAAGAAGAACGGGCGCAGCGGCATCGAGCTCGAGCTCACGTCGAATCCGGACATTCTGGCTTGGGCCGGCGAGCATAAGCGGCCGGACCAGACATTGTGCGGATTCGCCATGGAGACGCGCGACCTTGAGACCAACGCCGCGAAGAAGCTTGCAGCCAAGCATTGCGACATGCTGGTGGCCAACAACCTGCGCACCCCCGGCGCCGGTTTCGCAGCGGACACGAACGTGGTGACGGTGCTGACGCCGGGCGAAACCGCAGACAGGCCAAGCATCGAACGATGGAGCAAGATGGGCAAGGACGCACTTGCGAAACGTATTCTTGTCAAGCTCGCAGCCATGCGTGCGGACGGCGAACGGCGCTAACCGCAGCATTTTCGAATCGCAATAACCGTATCAATCGCAATAATCGCAATATTTCAACGGAACTTCCGCAAAACGCGAAGGAGAACGCAACATGCTTCTGATGGCTGTGGATATCGGCAACACGAACGTCGTGATCGGTTTCATCGACGATGGGCGCATCGCGGGCACGTACCGCATCACCACGAAGGCGAACCACACGTCCGACGAATACGGGCTGATGATCACGCAGTTCCTGGCTTTGAGCGGCTACAAGCCGGCGGATGTCGATGATGTGATCATTTCGTCCGTGGTGCCGAAGGTCATGCATTCGTTCCGTGCGAGCATCGTGAAGTTCCTCGACATCGATCCGATGATCGTGGGACCGGGCATCAAAACGGGACTCAACATCCGCATGGACAATCCGCAGAACATGGGCGCGGACTGCATCGCCGACTGCGCGGGCGCGTATTACGAGTATGGCGGGCCGATTCTGGTGGCTGATTTCGGCACGGCCACCACGTTCAATTACGTCACCGGGGACGCGGCGGTGATTTCGGGACTGATCACCACCGGCATACGTACCGCGGCGGCCGCGTTGTGGGAGGGAACCGCGCAGCTGCCGGAAGTGGAGATCACCCGTCCGAAGTCGATTCTGGCGAAGTCCACGAAACCGGCCATGCAGGCGGGCCTGTACTACAACTTCCTCGGCGGCATCGAACGCACGATCGCGCAGTTCCATAAGGAGATCGACGAGGATTTCCGTGTGGTGGCGACGGGCGGATTGAGCCGCGTGTTCGCCGACGACACGAACATGATCGACATTTACGATCCGGACCTGATTTTCAAGGGCATGCGGCACATCTACGACCGCAACGTCCGCTGATTCAAGAGCCAGCGACGGGAACCGGCGATCATAGCCCGGCAATCTGAAAACCGACGGCCTGCGGATAATGCGCTATCCGCAGGCCGCAATCGATTAAACCAATTACACAGACGCTATTGGATGGTGAAGCCCTGGTTGGCTCCGTATTCTTTCAGGTCCTTCTGCCATAGGGCTATGCCGCCCTTAAGTTTGATGCGGTCGGACGATTCGGTGTTCTTCAACGCATCGCCGATGTTGGAGGTGTCGGAGACCTGACCGCCTGCGGCGATGATGTTGAGCCTGTTCTGCTCTTTGCGCAGCAGGCTCGACCATTTGTAGGCCTTGCCCACCGTGGACCGGAAGTCGCTGCGCGCATACACTTCGAACGGCAGATACTGGTATCCGGTCGACACGTTCTCCGCGGCCTGGGACAGCACGCGGTTGTATTCCTGCCCGCCGAAATAGGGCACTTCGATGCCACGGTCGTCGGTCACCGTGGTCTTGCTGAGGAATTTCGAGTCGGATAGGGTGTTTTTGTCGGCTGGGAACGCGCCGCCATCCACGCGGGTTGTGATGCCTTTGGCATTGTGGCAGGCGTATTCGATGAAACGGTATGAGGCTTCGGGTTTGCGGGAACGTTGCAGCACGGCAAGGGCCGAACCGCCGTTTTCCGATGTGGTGGCCTTGCCGTCGGGCGTCGGCATCTGGGCCACGCGCCACAGGCCGGCCGCGCCGGGAATGTCGGACATGAGCAGCGAAGGCAGCCATGCGCCGGAGAACAGCGAGGCGACTTTGCCTTGTCCCACGGCCGATTTCCATCGATCCGACCATGACGTGAGGTTTGTTGCCACCAAACCCTCATCGATCATCTTCTGCCAGAATTCGGTGAATTCGCGGGTGCCTTTATCTTCGGTGAGTCTGATGGTCACGTTCTTGCCATCGTTGGACGTGGAGAACGGGCGTCCGCCGGCGAGCCAGATCATCGTGTCGTAGAAGCTGGCGTCGCCGGAATCGGCGGTGATGTACACGCCGATTTTCTTGAGTTTTTTGGCGGCCTCGTAGTAGTCGTCCCATGTGCGGATCTTGGACGCGTCCACGCCAACCTGTTCGAACACGCTGTTGTTATAGAAGAAGGCCATCGGGCCGGAGTCCATGGGAAGCCCGTACACCCGTCCGTTGAGCTGCACCGACGCCCAGGTGCCGGGCGTGTAGAAATCGGCATAGCCTTCGGTTCTGCCGGTGATGGGCACGAGCTGGCTGCTGACCGCGTACTGGCGCAATGCGTAATATTCCAGCTGCACCACGTCGGGAATGCCGTAACCGTCTTGGATGGCGTTGTTGAGTTTGTCGTAACCGCTGGTGTTCTTCCAAACCACGCGAATGTCGGGATTGTCTTTTTCGAAGCCGGCGATGACCTGTTTCATGCTCGGCTCCCACGACCATACGGTGATCTGTGTGCGTGTGTCCGTATTGGCCCCGCATGCGGCGGCGCTGGCCGCCATGACGCCCGCGCAGCAGATGGCGATGAGCTGCTTCACCAGTTTCGCCGATTTCAGCACCACGCCCACGGACCTCCGTTTTGTATTTCGCCTGCGATTACCACCATAAGATTATACGGGTCATGCGGAAGCCACGCACAAGCCTGGAAAGGCTCCCCATATCCACCCAAATACGCCGAATGCGGAAGAACCGCTCCGGAAGCGAACTTCCAAAGCGGTTCCCTGCGATATCGCATCGGCGGCTAAGCCGGTACGCAATCAAGCTTCGATGCCGAGCTTGGCGCGTTCCTTCTTGGAATACATGAAGGCCGGCAGCTGACGGCCCTGCTTGAGCCAGGCATGGTATTCGGCGGTGGCCGCGAACTCCACATCGGACGCGGAGTTCAGGCAGGTTTCCACGGAATCCTGGATGACGCCGATGATGAAGCCGACGCCCACCACCTGCATGGCGATGTCGTTGCTGATGCCGAACAGCGAGCAGGCCATCGGGATGAGCAGCAGCGAGCCGCCTGCCACGCCGGACGCGCCGCATGCGCCGAGCGCTGAGACCACGGACAGCAGGATGGCCGCCGGCAGGGAGATCTGGATGCCGAGCGTGTTGGCGGCAGCCATGGCCATGATGGTGATGGTGATGGCCGCGCCGTTCATGTTGATGGTGGCGCCCAGCGGAATGGACACGGAGTACATGTCCTTGTCAAGCCCGAGCTTCTCGCACAGCTGCATGTTGACGGGGATGTTCGCAGCGGAGGAGCGGGTGAAGAACGCGGTCAGACCGGATTCCTTGAAGCAGCGGTAGACCAGCGGGTACGGGTTGCGGCGCAGGAAGATGAAGATGACGAGCGGGCCGAACACGAGCACCATGAGCAGCATGGTGCCGACGAGCAGGAGCAGCAGGCTGCCGTACTTGGTGAATGCGGACAGGCCGTTGTCGGCCACGTTGGTGAACACGAGGCCCATGATGCCGAACGGGGCGAGGTTGATGACCCAGCGGATCACCTGGGACACGGCGTCGGCCACGTTGGCCATGAACGCTTTGGAGCTTTCGTTGGCGATGGACTTCATGGCGAGTCCGAACAGGCAGGCCCACATCAGGATGCA
>OIDV01000361.1_pt1 | contig 18453 bp, 18 predicted proteins | sample 1581661 | NCBI WGS metagenome assembly OIDV01 (sample SAMEA3882516, study PRJEB24775) | human gut metagenome | biome: human-associated habitat; feature: intestine environment; material: feces | place: Netherlands | collected 2009/2010
GCGGAATGGGGTATGGATTTGAAAGCACAGATTTTACTTGTGATGGATACCAGTTTTATGCTCAGTTTGTTCAGCCTGGTTCTGATGGCGATGTTCGCAGCTATTTAACAATTTATGTTTATGATGAAAATGGAAATTTGTCTGTAACAAATATCAATGGCTTGACAGTTGGCACTTGCCTATATGGACAGTTGGAAGACGGTAGCCTTGATTGGCTAGGAAATTATAAGATAAAATTGTCTGATTGTTTGTCTTGGAATGGAGATACCATTACAATCAACAGAAATATTGCTAAATATAACGACTCTTCTCTTACACACGGTGTGGTTACATCTGATAGCACTACATACACCTATGATGCAGCAACTAACACATTTGTAGCCACCAATGGTACAAATAATGGAAGCAATGACGGCAAGACCGACAACGGTTCTGCAAGCAATGCTCCTGCTACAAAAAACACCTCCGGCACACCGAAGACCGGCGACACAACCACCGTTCCAGCGGTTGCAGTAGGTCTGACTTTAACGGCTGCTGGTGTTGTTGCGTTCATCAGCAAGAGAAAGAAGTAAACCGCACGAATCATTTTTCTATTTGAATTAAAAACCGCCGCAGGATGGACGATTTCCTGCGGCGGTTTTGTTCTGTAATTATGCAAATTTTTTCAGAAATGCTTCTGGTTTTTGTTCCATCATGCGATTTGCAACAGCATCACACGTTGCAATCAGCATCCGTTCATAGGTGCATTGCAGCGGGGAAACCTGATTTTCATCGCCAGTTTCCAGCCGATTCATACAGCCGCAAGCGTTCGTGCAGCGGTTTTTCAAGGCACATTCCTGACAGCGATTCGGCGTTGCCTCCCGATGAATCAACTTCCGAACTTTTTCCTTGTCCAGCCCGTGAAAAACATCGCCCAGCAAATACGCCGGATCATTAATGAATTGCGTGCAGGGATACAACGAGCCGTCCGGTGTAACGGGCATCTGCCGAAGCCCTAAATGACAGCGTTCACCGGAGCAGTGTCCCCGAATGCTGTCCTGAATTTTCCCGTCAAATGTTCCGAAGTAGAACGGTGTTCCCTGTAGAAATTGCTGTTCGTAGAACGCTGCCGTTTTCTGTAACTCTGCCTGGAGCTGTTCCAGATGGGCATCTGTCCAGTGTACCCGTTTTCCATATGCGAGGGTTGCATTCATGTTGCGAAAGCCAAGCCGATACAGATATTTGACGGAGTCGGTGTAGGTGTCGACTGCCTCCGGAGCAATCGTCATCATCGCATAACTGTTCGGGAGTTGTTCCAGCAGCAATTTTGCATTGCGTTCCAAGTCGGAGAATGTTCCTTTGCCGTCCCGATACCGCCGGCAGCGGTCTTGTCCTGTGCCGTCAAACGATAAACCAATGTGCATCCCGATGGATTTTGCATACTGAATGAACTCCTTGTCCAACAGGGTGCCGTTGGTGGTCATCTTGCATTGAAACGGGATACCAGTTTCTGTGGCGTGCTGTTGACAGCGAGTAACTGCCTTTTGGAGCAAATCTTTTTCCAGCAGAGGTTCTCCGCCGAAAAAACAGATGCCAGCAGTTGTTCCGCTCTGAAAGATATAGTCGCAGGCAGCGTTTAAGACGGTTTCGGACATGACACAGTTTCGTTTTTCGTGAACGCAGTAGCTGCAATCTAAATTGCATTGGTCAGTGAGGTGGAGTGTAACGTGCAAGAAAACGCCTCCCTTATGGCTGTTCTGGGGCAGCGGTTGTGGTGGTTGTAGTGGGTTGTGGTGTGGTAAGAGCCCCTTCAAACATGGGTTCCGTTGTCATGGTTGTAGTGGGTTGTGATGTCGTAAGAGCCCCTTCAAATATTGGCTCTGTTGTCATAGTTGTAGTGGATTGTGATACAGGGAAAGTTCCTTCCAGTATGGTTGTCGTTTCCTGTGGTATGATAATGTCTCCGGCTAATACAGGTTCAGTTGTAGTGGGTTGCGGTGTTGTGAGAGCACCCTCAAACATGGCTTCTGTTGTGGTGGTTGTAACAGGTGGTGTGGAAATCGTTGTTTCCTGTGGAATTGCTGCCGCTCCGCTCATTGCGGTTGTGGTCTGTGCAGTCGTGGCAGTTGTGCCGGGCTGCGGTGGGTCAACTGGTGTAACAGGTAAGTTTCCGCATCCGTTTAAGAGTGTCGTTGCAGCAAGTAGCGTTGCTGCTTTTGCCAGATAGGCAGGAGCTTGATACTCCTTCATCGGTTTCCATTGCATGACGCAACATCCTTTCTTTCTTTTTTCATAAAGCATCCCCAAAATATCAGGAATCCGAACTTGTCACCGCATCCGATTCAGAAATGTCAATTTCCCCAGCCAATTGCAGCAGTTCTGATGTGGTTGAAGTGGTTGTTGTCGGGGCAGTTGTTTCGACTTCTCCAGCAAGTGCTGTCTGTGTTGGTTCAGAATTAGACGGCTGTCCGCTGCATCCGCCGAGTACAGTTGCAACAGCGAGCAGGGCAGCTGCTTTTTTCAGGTAGGCAGGCAGTTCCGCCTTGGAAACAGGACTCCATTGCATGGCAATTCTCCTTTGAAACAGAAATTTTAGAAATTACTTTACAAAAACAGTTTAACATTTTTTAAAATACCTGTCAAGACGGCTGTACGAAGAAAATGACAAATCTAATGAAATTCTATAAAAAATGAACAAAAATGCATTTCAGAAAGTAAGGTTTTTAGAGCCGCAGAGTTGTTTTTTTAGGGCAGCAGCATCAGAGATGCAGAGAAAAGCCGACTGCTCTTTTCAATTTACAGGAAATTTTTAAAAAAGGAAAAAACAGTTGATTTTTTTAATAAAACATGTTATAATAAAGTTGGACAGATGAAAAAATAGTTGTAGCTGATGATAAAATGACTTTTTTTACATCTGAATATGAAAACAGGAGGGATTCAGAATGAATACTAAGAAAATGTTGGCGATTCTGGCAGCTCTGAGTATGCTGGGTACAACAGGTTTGACCGTTGGAGCAGAAGACACTGCTGCAACAGAACCAGCAGTGGAAACAGTCGTTACAACGGAAGCCGAAGCAGAAACAGCCGTTTCGGAAATTGCAGAAACAAGAACAGAAACCACTGCTATGGATGAAGCAAAAATGGAAGTCAACGAAACTACGGTAACAGAAGAAACAGCAATCACCACGACAATTGTACAATCCGAAGAACCTACCTCCACGACGACTGCGGTAAAAAGTGATGCAGATGGTGTTGAAACAACAGTAGCAGTAACTGGAACAGAATCTGCTTCTGTTACGACGACGACCACGTATTCCGCAGAAGAAACTTCAAAAATTATGGAAGAACTGCAAAAGCAGATCGATAATTTGATCGATGAGATTCAGTCCGGCTCTAATCCTGACTTGCTTCCGGATGAAGAAAATGTAGAGATGCTTCCGGACTATTCGAGCGATAACATTCTTCAGCTGGAGGATGGAACATGGATCGGCACGTATCATACATACTATGTTGACGAAGAGGGCTATACTTATCAAGTCGTTTATTATGTAAAGACGGATGGAACAAAAGATATTTTCTACGTGACCTACTATGACGATTTTGATCACAATGATGCATTGGTTTGCTCGGACAATCCGTTTTATGATGAATTTTATGTGCAGTTCACAACATTCTACAAAACCTTGGAGAATACAAGTGACTACTATGTTCTTTATTGTACAACTGATGCAGGGGTCAATCCAACCATGTATGTCGTTGTAGAAATGACAGATGGAAATCTGGTATTCTATGCAATTTCTCAGGATGGAATCCAGCAGGTTGATAAGATTCCGACCTTTGAATTTGATGACGATTCCAAAAAGCCGAATGATTCGGCACGCCCGACTGCTGCCGTACAGAAATCAACAAGTAGCACACCAAAAACAGGTGACATGGCGACTGCTCCAGCGGTTGCAATCGGCTTGACTTTGACGGCTGCCGGTGTTGTTGCATTCCTGAATCGAAAGTATAAGTAAAATCATGGTGTTTGTTCCGTTCTGGAACTTATATCAAAACACAAAACCGCCGCAGAATGGATGATTTCCTGCGGCGGTTTTGTGTTTTATCGCTTTGATTTAGTCGATGCGTTCCAGCAATGCCACTGCATGAACAGCAATGCCCTCTCCCGAACCAGTAAAGCCCAACTTTTCTTCTGTTGTAGCCTTGACGCTGACATCCGAAACGGGAATCTCACAGCAAGCAGCAATGTTTTCCCGCATTGCAGAAATGAATCCGGCTAACTTCGGACGTTGGCATAAAATGGTCGCATCCAGATTGCCGACCTGATAGCCCTCATTCCGAACCAGCCGAACAACTTCTTTTAAAAGCAGCATACTATCTGCTCCGGCATAGCGTGGGTCGGTATCCGGAAAATGCTTGCCGATGTCACCCAGTGCAACCGCTCCCAGCAGAGCATCAGAAATGGCATGCAGCAGGACATCTGCATCAGAATGTCCGAGCAGTCCCCGTTCAAAGGGGATTTCCACGCCGCCTAAAATCAGCTTTCGATTTTCGACTAAGCGGTGTACATCATATCCGTGACCAATTCTTATTTTGTGCATGTTGATTCCTCCATTCGTTTTTCCAGCAGCATCCGAGCAATGAAAATATCTTCGGGCGTGGTGATTTTCAAGTTGGTGTAGTCACCAATGGTCATGTAAACCTTGCAGTTAATGGCTTCTGCAAGTTGGCAGTCATCTGTAAAATCAAGGTGATGTTCCAGTGCAAAATCTACAGCTTCGAAGTAGATTCGCTTCTGGAAAACCTGTGGTGTCTGCGTGCTGTAAAGGTTTGGGCGGTATGGGGTATCGACAATCAGCCCATCATTGACGACTTTAATGGTATCTTTTACCGGAACGCCGAGCGTTGCACCGCCGAACACTTCCGCATCATGAATGACAGCGGTAATGTGTTCCGGCTTTACAAGCGGTCTTGCACCATCGTGAATGGCGAACAGTTTTGTTTCTTTTGAGGCAGCCCGAACACCGTTCAGGACACTTTCCTGTCGAGTTGCACCGCCAGGAACGATTGCAGAGCATTTTTTCAGTTGTAAGTCTGCAATGGTCTTTTGAATGGCATCGTGGTCAATGGGGCGAGCAACCACAATAAATTCTGCAATGCGGTCGCAGTGTTCCATTGCTAGCATGGACATGCCAATGACGTTGGTTTGTCCGAGCGGCAGGAGTATTTTATTTTGTCCTTGCATACGGGTGGCATTTCCGGCACAAACGAGAATCCCGGAAGTATCTGGTGAAGAAGTCATGAAAACTCCGTCCTTTCTATCATAGATAAAATCAGTATAGCACGAAAAAGGGGGTTCGGTCAAGTAAAAAAGTCATAGTTTGTTTTTGTGTGGTATGTCCTTGTGGTTATAAAAAGATGCAGAGAAGCGTTCCCCCTGCATCTTTCCCTAGATTTTCACAAATTCCGAATAGCATTGCCCAGAGCGACAACCTCCGGTAGTGTATTAAAAATAGAGGGTGCAAACCGCACTGTTCCGCCGTCTATCGTCCCAATTGCACGATGTGCCAGCGGTGCACAGTGCAGCCCAGCCCGTAGACAAAAGCCCTTTTGGTCGAGTAATTCTGCTGTTTCTTCAGAAGATAAATTTTGTATATTAAATGAAACAATGGGTGCATAAGCAGCCCCCGGCTGTCGATAAACAGTCACCTGCGGCATGGTTTGCAGCATGGATAATAACTTGTTGCAGCAGGTCGTTTCATGCTGGAAAATTGTAGCTGTTCCGGTTTTTTTGACGAAGGCAATTCCTGCCCGCAAAGACAGAATTCCAGCAATATTCAGCGTTCCGCATTCCAGACGGTCAGGCAGAAAATCCGGCATTTCCAGTTTTGCAGAAAGGCTGCCCGTTCCGCCATATAACAATGGTTTAATGGGAAATTTGGTGTCAGTAATCAGCAAGCCTGTTCCGGTTGCACCATATAGTCCCTTGTGTCCGGCGGTGCAGAGGATATTGATTCCATCCGACATCTGTACCGGCAGCGTTCCGCAAGCCTGTGCACCATCGGCAATCATGCAAATATCATGCTCGTTACAGAGGGCAGCCAGTTCCCGATAGGGAAGAATCTGTCCTGTGACATTGCTGGCAAGTGTACAGATAATGGCTCTGGTATTGGGGCGAATGCGTGCCCGAAATGCAGCAATGGTTTCCTTGTCATCGACTGAAACCGGAGCAATACTGCACTGCACCCCTCGTTCTCGTACCATTGCTGCCACTGGACGCAATACAGCATTGTGTTCCAGATTGCTGATAATCACATGGTCGTTGGGCTGTACGATGCCCTGAATGGCGAGGTTTAAAGCGTGCGTACAGTTTAGACAAAAGATGGTATTTTCCGGCTTTCCGCCGAAAAAGGCAGCAGCTTCTTCTCTTGCAGCAAAAACCTGTTCTGATGTGCGTTCCGTGAGCTGATGACCGCCCCGACCAGCGTTTCCGCCGTATTTCAGCATCGCCATTTCCATTGCCTGCCGAACAGAGCGTGGCTTTGGAAAGGTCGTTGCAGCGTTGTCAAAATTAATCACTGTGCATCACGCACATTCCGCAGAGATAAAAAGGGAATGTCGTTTTCCTTCAGCAGGTCTGCAATGGGTTTGCAAGCCCCTTTTGTCTGCAATAAATAGCTGCATCCCTCCGGTGTGGCGTGTACTTGCCGCTGAATCCGGCAGGGATAACCGTATCGCTGCAAAATAGTTTGTGCCTTTCGGGCTTGGGTATCGGACTGCATGCCGACTTGACATTCCAACATCATTCTCTCCCCCTTTCTTCTTTTCGGATACTACTATTTTATGCGGAGATTGCAGAAACGTGCGGACGGGAATTTCCATGAAAATTTTGTGAAATCCCTTGCAATTCTGGCGGAAGCTTGTTACAATAGAAATAGAAAAAAAGAGAAAAAAGAATCCGAAACCAACCAAATCAAAACAAAAATTTGGTTGCAGCTGGAAGAAATTGGAGGATTCTGCAAGGCTTACAGAATCGAGAAGGGTGTGACAACAAACCAGTGAGATGGACAGAGTTGATGACGTGGTGTCAGGATGCAATCAACAGTTTGTTCAGTATCCTGAAAACCACAGAATTGGTGGATGTATTTGATATTTTGGTGCTTTCCTATTTGGTCTATTGGGTGATTAAATTGGTACGGGAAACCCGTGCCGGACAGTTGATGAAAGGGATTGTACTATTATTCATTGCGTACATCATTGCAAAGTTTTTACAGATGAAAGTCGTTTCCTACCTGATGGAGCAGGCATTCAGCATTGGCGTGATTGCCCTGATGATTATGTTCCAGCCGGAACTGCGGCGAGCATTGGAAAAGGTGGGGAATAGTAAGTGGGGGCTGTCCTTGGGACTCTCTATGCCCACAGGAGATGCAGCCGTCTGGGGGACGGCAATTGAAGCGATTTGCGATGCCTGCGTGGAACTGTCTGCAACGGCCACCGGTGCATTGATTGTTGTCGAGCGGCAGACACGTCTGGGCGAACAGATTGACAACGGAACAATTTTGAATGCAACGCCCAGCAAGGAATTATTCGGGAATATTTTTTACCCGAAAACGCCGCTGCATGACGGGGCAGTTATTATGCGAGATGGCATGATTCTAGCAGCTGCCTGCTTCCTGCCGAAGCCGCAGAAAGAGGAACTTGTGAATAAAAAGCTGGGTTCTCGCCATCGGGCAGCCATTGGCATGAGTGAAAATTCAGATGCGATTGTCATCGTGGTATCGGAGGAAACCGGTTCAATTTCTGTTGCAGAAAACGGGCTGCTGAAAAGCGGATTTACACGGGAACAGCTGAAACAGTTGCTGACAGACCGCCTGATTCAGACGGATACGGATTCTGCGATTCGGAAAGCTGCTCGGAAAATTCCGTTTATTAAATCGAAAAAGGAGAAAGAGCAGCCATGAAGACAGCAAAGAATCCAGAAAAAAAACGGTTTCGCTTATTTTCCTATCTGTTCAATACCCGTATGGGAACGATGATTTTTTCGATTATCACGGCAATTTTTCTTTGGTTTGCGATTTCCATCAACTTGTATCCGACCACACCCCGTACCATCTCTCACATTCCCTTGACGGTGGATATTACGGGAACGGCAGCGGAACTCAATGGATACAGTGTCATTGATTACAGCGTGAAAGAAGTTACCGTGCAAATCGAGGGCAACCGTTCACAAGTCGGAAACTTAGATGCCAATGATATGATTGCAACGCCAGTCGTAGAAAACGTCACCTCTTCAGGTGTGAAAACGCTGGACATCAGCGTTTCCAGCAAAGATGGCACACAGTTTACGGTGAAATCCATTTCTCCGAAATCCGTCAATGTACGATTTGATAAAATGGTCACGAAGAAGTATCCGATTCAAGGCGACATTGGAAAAATCACCAGTTCCAGCACTTGTGTCATCAATACAGAAGATGTCAAGGTGACACCGAACGAAGTGGAAGTGACAGGGCCGGAAACCATTATGAATCGAATTAGCTATGCAGCAGCGGTGATTCCAAAAGAACGGGAACTTTCCGCAACAACCATTTTGACGACCGACCAGCTGGAATTTCGGGATGAAAATGATACGCCAGTAGAAAGCACGTATTTGGAATATACGCTCTCCAATTATGCAGTGGAAATTCCAGTGCAATATACACAGACCTTGGATATTACGTACCAGCTGCGAAATGTGCCAACAAACTTTGATGAAGCATACCTGCGGAGTTTGCTGAAACAGTCGGAAGATCATATTACGCTGGCAACTTCTGATGCCAATTTGGATGCAGAAACAGCGTTCAGCATTGGACAGATTTCACTTTCGGATATTGGAATTGGCTATTCTAAGGACTTCCCACTGGAAATTCCGGAGAACTATGAGAATCTTTCGGGCGTTACTTCTGTAAATCTGGCGTTGGATGCTTCGAATTTGGTAGAAAAAGAATTTGTTGTGACAGACATCAGCATTATGAACGCACCAACCACATATAATATGACCGTAGACACCAGTCAGCTCACGGTAAAAATGATTGGACCAAAGAACCAGATTGAACATCTGTCTGCTGCGGATTTGACGGTAACCGTCAACCTGCTGGGTGCACCGCAGATGGAAGGCGAATCGGTTTCGTTCAGTTATACACCGACCATTTCTTGTGAAAAATGGGATCGGGTCTGGGCAGTCGGGGACTACACCAACAAAGTCTATGTGAAAGGCGTGAAAGTCGATACGCCCGTTGTGACCACAACCGTTACAACACCGGAGCGTGTGACTGTTCATACAACTGAAACAACCACAACCACTAGAAAATGAAACAAAACCGGGCAGCAGTTGTTGTCCGGTTTTGTGGATTCTGTGCTGAAAACTGTATGCGTTTTTCTACATTTTTCAATAATTCGTCTGAAATTTGTGCAGATTGCACAAAAACAGGGATTAGAATTTCTACAGCGAAAATGCCCATTTCTTCGTAATGTTAATAAAAAATCCACAATTGGAGCGGAATATCGTGTTATAATAAGAACAGTTCGAAATGAAACGTTTATAACATAGGCATAAACCTGTTATGATTCAATGAGAAGCAAAAAAGAGTAGAGAAAGGATGATATCAATAATGGTACATACTGTATGGAAAAAGCGTGCAATTGCTGCTGTGATGAGTGTGGCAATGCTCGGAACTTCAATGGCTGCAACCCCGATCGTTTGGGCTGCTGGAAACGAAATTTCGGTAAACAAGACACTGGAAGTTGCAATTCCAGACCCAAGTAACCCAAGCACTCCGACGAACAAGGATGCGTGCACCTATACCGGTCTGATGTCCGATATTTTCGGCTCTGGTGAAAACCACACAACGTTTACAACGTTGCAGTTTAATTTTAAGGCTGACGAAGAAGTTACAAACTTCTCGTATTATTTCGGCATTAACTTGGATGAAAAGCCATGGTGGACAGATTTGAGTAAGGAATGTACGCCGTATGCATCGGAATTCTCCGTTGTTGTCAATGTCAAGGATTTGAATTTGAAGGGACAGAACATTGGCTACTGCATCGATGAAAAGTGGCATTCTGACCGTCACCTCGAATTCCAGAATTGTTATGCGGCAAACGGTGAAACAAAGATTCCGGTTACCTTGACTTCCATTACGGTAAATGGCACTTCTGACACCAGCAACGGCACAAAGCCGATTGACCCGAGTAATCCGGATAATCCAGGCGGTGAGGACAAGGAAGCACAGTTCCCGAACACCGGTGATGGCGGCTTCTATAGCAGTAAGAATGAACAGAGCAGTAACTACTCGTTCGTTGATAATAAGGATGGTACAGCAACTGTAAAATCCACCATCACCAAGAAGCTGAACGCTGACGACCTGAAGAAGCTGGCACAGAAAGAATATGGAACAGATACCATTACCCTGACACCAAGCCCGAAGGGTGCGGACTACAGCGAAGATGGTTATGCTGATAAGTATGGCGATGAAAATTCCGAAGCAACCATTCGGAAGAACGGCGACCCGCTGAACAGCCATAAGTTCTCTTATGATGATTTCGGAATTGGTTCTGGTGATGAAACCACAAAGATTACACCGGAAGCTTTGACCGTTGTAATGCGTGCAAAGGATAACCAGAATGTAACTCGGATTATGTACGGCGGCGGTCTGAATGTTGAAGCAGGCACTCCGGCAGATACCGAAAAGGCAAAGGCAAAGATTGGTAGAGATGAAGCCGGCAATGTAACTGATGATTCTCTGGCAGGCTTTAAGAAAGATGGCAACGCTGGTTACTGGTACAATGATATCGGTGCAGATAGCTATGACGATGTTGCAAAGAACCTCGAAAATGTTGGTTACAAGGTTGGTTCTCCAGATACAGAAAATGGTCTGGTACAGATTCAGAACGGAAAAGACCTGAAAGAACAGAGCTTTGGCGACTATGTACAGGTAACTTGGGACGTTCCGGAAGATGTGAAACAGTATGCAGATGCTGCTTCTGGCAAGACCATTTCGTTCCAGCTGTGGTACGGCGAAATCGAAGCAGAAGAATACACTCCGCTGGAATCTCTGGATATCGACAGTGCAATGCTGACTTATACTGAAGAATTGACCTTCCCGTATAAGAGCCAGACAAAGGAACTCACCATTAACAAGGAACTGAAGACCGGTGATGACCCGTTGGAAATCCTGTATTCTGACCTCGGTATGACTTATGAAACGACTGCCGATGTTTATGCAATTGAATTTACACTGGACAGCAAGGTCGATGCAAGACAGCTCGTATTAGGCAATGGTACTACTGTTGTTGACAAGGCAAGCGATTATTGGTATCAGGCTGGTTCTATCGCATTGGTAAAATCCGATGATAAGAATCATGAATACACTTATATGTGGATTATGCCGGCGGACGTTGCAAATGTTACCCTTGGCGAAGATGGTACAATTATGTCCCTCTTGAACAAGGTTAGCACCGAAAAGGAAGGCGACCACTTCTCATTGGCTCTGTATTATGCAGATAACAACGATGGCAAGGAAGTTACTTCTGTCAACCTCAAGAGCGTTTCCGCTTACTACGATACGGACAACAGAAAGAACACTGCAAAGGCTGATCTGTTTGAAAAGGATCTGAGCGTTAGCCCGAAGAACATTACAATGAAGGTTGGCGAAACCAAGAAGATTTCTACAAATGTTGACGGCTGCACCTTTACTTCTGAAGATCCGACCATTGCAACCGTTGATGAAAATGGTAATGTTGTCGGCGTTGGTGCAGGAACAGTTGTCATCAATGTTGAAACACCGAAGGGTCAGAAGGATACCGTTACAGTAACTGTAAATCCCGCAGACACAACTGCAACTACGACTACAACCACTACTACCACCACAACAACTACTAAGGCAACTACAACTACAACACAGGCAACCACCACAACTACAACCACTACCACAAAGGCATTCAAGCCATACTATGGCGATGTCAACTTGGATGGTGTCGTAGACCTGCGTGATACCATTAAGCTGAACAAGTATCTGGCTGGTCAGGTAACACTGTCTGATGCAGCAATGATTAATGCAGATGTAACCGAAACATCCGGTGCTGTAGATGATAAGGATGCTACAAAGCTGATGAGATTCGTGCTGTTCCTCGTAACAGATTTGGGTCCTGGCACACCAGATTCAGCAAACTAAACAAGGATTTGACGAATCCGGTAACTCTGTCTGATGCAGCAATGATGAGATGCATCACTGGTTTCCCTTCTTTAAAAAGGAAATAAAACAAAACACATAAAAACGACCGCTGTACATCAAAACGATGTGCAGCGGTTTTTTTGGTTATTGGTTGAATTGTTGTAATGTGCCTCTGAGTTTTCGGATAATTTTCTTTTCCAGACGGGAGATATAAGATTGCGAAATTCCAATTGCCTGAGCGACTTCTTTCTGTGTCTTTTCTTTTCCATCCACCAGCCCGAACCGTAACTCCATGATTTCCCGTTCCCGTGTGCCCAGTTCTGAAACCGCTGAGTGGAGCAGTTCCCGTTCTGATTCCTGTTCGATGTTTCGACTGACTACATCGGCATCTGTTCCCAGAATATCCGAGAGCAGCAGTTCGTTTCCGTCCCAGTCAATGTTCAAGGGTTCATCAATGGAAACTTCTCCTCGGTATTGCGTTGCCTTTCGCAGGAACATCAGGATTTCATTTTCAATGCAGCGGGAAGCATAGGTTGCAAGTTTGATTTTCTTTGTGGGGCAGAAGGTGTTCACCGCTTTAATCAGCCCGATAGTACCAATGGAAATCAGGTCTTCCAGACCAATGCCAGTGGATTCAAATTTCTTTGCAATGTAGACCACCAACCGGAGATTGTGGACAATGAGCTGTTCTCGGGCATCCGTGTTGCCGTTCGCCAGTGCCTCCAGCATCGCCCGTTCCTCCGGAGCAGAGAGCGGCGGCGGTAACGTATCCGCTCCGTGAATGTAGTGCATCTGTCCCGAACAAAGCCAGAATTGCAGCTGCCGCAAAAATTGCAGCAAAGATTTCATAAGGCAAACTCCTTTCTACGCACATAGACCGTTAAATCGTTTGCAGGAGGTTGGGGTGAAAAATTGCCTGCTCCTGTGCATCTGCCAACCCAATGCGTGCAGCAACCTGCTGTCTTGCTCCCGTTGTTTCATTTTGCAGCAGCACTTCATCCGCCTGAAAAACTGGCATCAAACTTGTGCCGGATACTGTCCCATAGGGAACATAGTGGTAGTGCCGCTGTTTTTTCTGGCATTGCGGCAGCAGGTCAGAAAATGCCTGTCGGCTGCAAACAATGATGGGCAAGCCGCTGTATGGGTCAACCAAGTTGTTTCCGGTGTCTGCTAACCCCGTTTGTATCCGAGTTTCTGAGCCGATGCGAATATAGACCCGATAGGGAACATCGGTGTGTCGGCATCGCATCCGGACAGCATGCCAGAGCCGCAGAATCCCATATGCCAATAGCGTGCAGAAAATGCAAACCGGAAGAGAAAGCTGCAAGTAAAAGCATTGATTGCCCAGAAAAATCCGGCGGCTGTTGGTGCTCTGCTGAAGAAACATCAGGAAGCCTGCAAAGAGCATACTGCAACAAAAGAACCAAATGGTTTGCCGCAGCATGGTTCGGCGAGAAAGTCCGAAACAAAGTACCCCGTTCATACCGGCAGCTGTTCCCAGCCGAATCAATAGGTTGACTGCCAAGGGCAGGGGTGGCAGGAGGATGACCAGTGCAGAGAAACTGCCCAGCAGAGCACTGAGCAGGCAGCGTGGAATCCGGCAAGGCGTGTGCGTGAGAAATGCCGTTCCCCGCAGAAGAAAATAGTTGACACAGAAGTTGAAGAAAAGCAAAACGTCGACATAAATGACTTGCATTGCAATCACCGCCTGTCTTTTGATTATAGCACAGAGCAGGGGAAAATGCTGTCGAAAGTCGTTTGCAGCCGAAAAAAACACAGCCCTACAAATAATTGCAGGGCTGCGAATGAAAAATAAATGGAGAAAGATGAGAAAGTAAAACAGCTGTTATTCTGCTGCTGTCAATGGAATCATCGTTTGGTCAACTTTGAGATAAGTAACGGCGTTCGGGTCAATCGGCTGGGGGAGGTCAAATTCCAACCATCCTGTGCCATCCAGATTGTGAGAAACGCCGTATCCGGCAGATAATCCGCCTTTTCCGTCCTGTAAATCAACGGCGGATATGATTGTGCCGTCTGCTAAAATCACAGAAACAGATTCCGGTTGTGTTACAAGATTTTCATCCATTTTTCCATCCAGTTTGATATGAGAAGGATAGCAGGTGACTTGCTGAATATGGAAAACTTGATAAGTCTTTTGAATTTCAACGTAGTGTTTCCAAATGCCATCCGCAGTATAGGTGACACTCGGAATGGTCTGGATGTTGTCCAAGTGGAATGCAACTGTGCCAAGTGTGCTGTCGTCAGATGTTTTCAGGGCAAATGTTACATCTGCTTGCTGGTTCAAAAAGGCATCCATCTGTATTTTGCAGGTGAAAGTATAAGTACCATCTGCTTGCTGTTCAGAATAGGAATATGCAGTGTTCAGCGATTCAGAAAGAGGCTTGTTGTCGATGTTCAGGCTGCATACATCAATGATAAACATTGTTTCTTCCGGCAACATATCCGGCTGATTCGGAGCAAGATTCAGCACCATTGCAAGATTTGTTCCATCGCTGAGCACACCAAGCGGTGTGACGGTAAAGTCATCCATACCTGTCGTCTTGAAATTGGAAATAGTCGCCACCATAGAAGCAGGGTCAAGAATGGTATTGTCTGCTTTGGCAGTCAGTGGAATGGTGACATCGTCCATTTGAATGGCAGTGACTGCGGTTGGGTCAATGGGTTTTTCCAGATAGAGGAATTGTTCTACCTGTGTCAGGTCTTCAGTGACAATGCCATGATTGCGATAACCGCTTGTCATGTATTCTCCAGCAACAGTGCTGCCGTCTTTCAAGATGACCGATACTTGTTTTGCGGAGTTGGTTTGATTGTCTGCTGTGCCGTCAATGGTCAGCGTCAGCGGCTGTAAGACAACTTGTTCGACATTGAGAAACCCACTTGCATTGTTCCACGTTCCGGAAGCTGTGTAAACACTGGTCTGTGGTTTGTTCTGCAAATCGATGGTGATGGAAATCGTGCCAATCGTACCGAAGTTTTGCTTGAGCGTTTCGTATTGTTCGCCCTCATACAAGATTGCCTGCATTTCTGCCTGATAGGTCATGTGGTTTTCCCATTTGCCACTGTCCAGATGAATCTTGTTGGTAAATAAATAGCCATCTCCGTCCGGTCGAGTTTCCGAAGCACTGCCTTGTAAAAACTCTGTGTTTGTTTCGCCATTGAACCAGAATGTTCCGGTTTGGGAAATGGTGAAACGGTCGGTATATTTTTCTGGGTTCTCTGTTTTGGGGGTCAGATGAACGGCGTAATATAAGTTGGATTCATCTGCAAAGGCGGCAATTAGTTCTGCATCCAAATCGTCCAGATCGGCAGAAAAAGCAGAAATATTTCCGGCTTGTTGCGATGCATATTGTGCCGTTGCTGCATCATCGCTGCTGTTCGGGAACAGCTGATGAATCCAGTTTGTGCCCTGAATGGCAGAAACGGAAACCATACCGATGACGCTTATGCAAGCGGCAATCGCAACACCAGCAATCACGTTACGTTTCCAAGTTCTGCGAGTTGGAACGGGGCTGGCGTTGTGTGCAATTTGTTCTAGAATCGCCTGTTCACAGCGTTCCGGCATTTGAATGCGATTCATAATTTGCTGATAACGATTCTTGTTCATAAAAATCCCTCCCTTGTTCCGTGAGTGCCAATTTTAATTTCTTTCTGGCACGGGCAAGCTGCGTTTGAATGGTTGAGATTTTACGGCCAGTCAGGTCGGCAATCTCTTGAATGGAATATTCCTCGTAATAATAGAGCAAGATGACAATGCGGTATCGTTCCGGCAGTGCAAATACTTCTTCATAGAGCAGGTTGTCGGTGGGGTCGGAGAACAGCTCCGGAATTTCTTTGTAGTCTGCTCTCCGGTTGTACCAGACGGATTTCCGGAGGTTATGGCAGGCGTTGAGGGTCACTCGAATCAGCCACGCCTTTTCCAGACCAGCATCTGTGAAGGGCTTGGATAGTTGATAGAATTTCAGGAATGTTTCTTGTGATACATCTTCTGCATCAGCGGTGTTGCGGAGATAGGTATAGGCAATGCGGTAAACCATGTCTTTGTATTGTTGGAGCTTTTGTTGAAATGTAGATTTGTCCATGTTGTTCATCTCCTTTTGTGGGATTCAGAAGTACTTCACCCTAATAACAATTGAACCCTGCAAAAAATCCCATTGTGTAGAAAAATTTTTTTACAGGGGAAAACAAGGGGTGGAATCTGTGAAAAACAGCGAAAATTCTGAATATTTTCCGAAAACCATTGCAATTGAAACGAATTTATAGTATAATAAAAATTGTATGTGTAAGCACAAACGGTTTATTGAGTGATTTGAAAAGAGAGGTTGACACTATGGTTTTATTAGATGAATTGCGTGTAACCATGTCCGACTATCAGAAAGATATGGATGAGTTGTACGAAGTATTGGGCGTTGCTGCCGCAACAGAACGCTACAATGTATTACAGGAAGAAATTGCAAAAGAAGGATTCTGGGATGATCTGGAACATTCTCAGAAAGTGTTGCAGGAATCCAAGACACTGGAAAACCGCATCAACTCCTATAAGAAAATGCAGTCAGAATTGGAAGATATTATTACGCTGATTGAACTTTCCATCGAAGAGGGCGAAACAGAAAGCACACCGGATATGAATGCAGAATGCGACGCTTTCATTAAGAAGCTGGAAGAAATGAAACTGGCATCTCTGCTCACTGGAGAATATGACCACTCCAATGCGATTTTGACCTTTCACGCCGGAGCAGGCGGAACAGAAGCACAGGACTGGGCAGAAATGCTCTACCGGATGTATAACCGCTGGGCAGAACGGCATCATTTTAAGGTAACGACATTGGATTATCTGGATGGCGATGAAGCCGGCTTGAAGAGTGCCTCCATTTTGATTGAGGGCGAAAATGCCTATGGATTCCTGAAGTCAGAATCGGGCGTGCATCGTTTGGTTCGGGTATCTCCGTTCGATGCCTCCGGCAGACGGCACACTTCGTTCTCTGCAGTGGAAGTCATGCCGGAAATTGATGACAATATGGAAGTAGACATTCGTCCGGAAGATATTAAGATGGACGTATTCCGTTCCAGCGGTGCAGGCGGTCAGCACATCAACAAGACCAGTTCTGCGGTTCGGTTGACGCACTTGCCAACGGGCATTGTTGTTTCCTGTCAGACACAGAGAAGCCAGTTCCAGAACAAGGAATATGCAATGAAGATGTTGAAGTCCAAGTTGGTGGAAATCAAGGAACGGGAACACCTTGATAAAATCGCCGACATTAAGGGCGTACAGAAAGAAATTGCATGGGGTGCACAGATTCGGTCTTATGTATTCATGCCGTATACACTGGCAAAAGACCACCGCACCAGCTTTGAAAACGGAAACATTCAAGCGGTTATGGATGGCGATTTGGATGGCTTTATCAATGCTTATCTGAAAGCCCTGTCAAGCGGAACATTACAGAAGTAAGTTCTGAACATACAGAAACATCGAAATAGAAAAAGACTGTCGCAGGGAACGAAAAGCGGCAGTCTTTTTCTTACGAGTGGTCAGGCGGTGTGAGCCCATATCGTGCATAGAAAGCGGCAATGTCTGCTGGTGTTTTTACCAGTTCTGCATACCGTAATTTCTTTTCGGCGGCATCGTAAAAACCAATGGTGGTTTCGCCGGTGCAAATGCTGGATTCGATTTGGATTTGTTCCGGCGTGCAGCCGTCCGGCAGCGGTAGAATGGACTTTTTGTGGGAAAAGAAATGCATGAAGAACGCTCCTTTCATCAGAATTGGATTGGAAATCATGAAAAATATAGCATAAATCAGAAGTCTTGTCAAGCAATGAAACCATTTGAATATCGCCGCAGGCGAACTGCGGTCAAGCTGGCTCAGCTTGGCGAGGGGTGATTCCCCACAGTGTGGGGAAATGTCCCGAAGGGACAAAAGGGCAGGGCATCTTCTAAAATGGAGGACAAGCTGTCCTCCCTAACAGAGGTATTGATTAGATGGTATTGAAATCTAAGAGAAATGGGCAAATGCTGTTCGCCATTTTGCAAACAGAAAAAATTCAAGAAAACGAAAGTCTAAGAAAGATTGAAAAGTAATTCGGACAACGCAACCACCGGCGAACAGCACACAGGCAGACAGCAAAGCGTATCTGCCGAATTGTACGTAGTTGGTTTCCCGAGAACATTGTTTTCAATCATAAGCCGTAGGCAATTAAAAAGTTTTTCGGTGCAGCAGTTTTTCAAAAATGCTGCAGAGGTGTGGGCGAG
>OIDV01000408.1_pt1 | contig 17327 bp, 12 predicted proteins | sample 1581661 | NCBI WGS metagenome assembly OIDV01 (sample SAMEA3882516, study PRJEB24775) | human gut metagenome | biome: human-associated habitat; feature: intestine environment; material: feces | place: Netherlands | collected 2009/2010
TCGTTATCATTGGTGATGCCGAAGTCCTTATAGCATTTCTACGAAGTCCTCATCGTCATCGTAGTAAATCTGTAAATCATCAGCGGTAATATCTGCACTAATCGGTCCGTCTCCGCCGCCAAGTACCTTCTTCTTAAAGTTTTCCCATGCTTCTTTCAGCTTCTCCTTCGGGAGCATGCCATTTTCCTTCATTAGGTAGTCGGGTTCGAGCTCTGTTTTAATACGCGGATTATACTTGGAAATTCTACGACTTTTGCGGAAATGAATTACGTGAGCCAAGAACTCAAAGAAGCTGTCATCCCCTACGCCGTGCGACACCGCTACGAATACTCCGGCACACACGATTGCGGCGTAGGCTACGGTAGACTCCACATCCCAGCCAAGTTGTGTCCACCCGTAAATAAAGATTCCAAGAAATGGAATCGCTACCACAACACCTTCGATGAAGTTCTTGGTTTTGAACGCACCACCAAAGACGTAGCCGGTATCGAACGAGTTCTTCGGAATCATGTAAACATTTGGCTGCTTTTCTTCTTTGTTCATTACTGGTTGTCCTCCACTTCCGGGACGATTGCAAGCATCACAGTGCAGCACTGGTGGAAGAGACTTACTGCAAGCTCTTTATTCTTATCCAGCTCAGACAAGAGAAGTGCGGATTCTTTTACACTTGCAACAACGCCATTTTCACTCACGTTCAATGACACAAACGCTTGGTTCTCTCTGCATGACGCTTCAATGGCAGACATATCCACATCATTCAATTCGAGAAAAGCAGAAACCGTCAACTCTACCGCATTGTTCCGTACAGTACAGGAAACAAACACGTCTCTGTTTTCAAGCTGTGAGAAGAACAGCCCCGAACGAACGCCGTGATTTTGACACACAAACATTCACCCCTATCACATAATATCTGTATTCTGATACCATCAGCCTGCGGTTAAGCAGTTGCTCACCATGCGCCACGTGAAGGCTGGTATCTTGCATGGCAACCGGCTGTCAACCGGGTAAGCAGTAGACAGCCGGTAAGAATTAGACTTTGTGGCAAGCGCCCCAGACGTAGTTGCGCTTATCATCATAGCCGTAGACCAGCAGCGTCACGCGGTCGCCACGAGTCAGCAGCTCATCAGAGGAAGTCAGTGCAACGCGGGCCTGGATGTTGCCGACATCCACAATGAGGCGGTAGAAGCGCTCATTGACAGATGTAACAGTTGCCCCATAAGCGCCACCACGAGCCAGGCTATGAATGTTCATAGCAGGATTGGCACGGCGCTCCAGGATAGCGCGGTTCATACGCAGGCTGACAGTGCCGTTTTCAGCATCCACGTTCAGGTCTTCGATGACCACGGGAATGCCTTCGCCAACATGGAACTTGTCAGCCACGTTGTCGATGTACTCGTAAGCAGACAGAGCGGCAGCGCCGATGCTGGTCTCAACACCCAGAGCCTCAGCAATGACGTAATCAGGGCCGGTAGACAGGATGGATGCAGCGGCGCGGGTGCCTTCCTTGGCATCGGCGTTGCGGCCGAAGAAATGACGATTGCGCTGGAGCTGCATAGCGTCCTGGCGGGAGCCTGCGAAGACAACCTCGCCGTCCTCAGACTCGGCTTCCAGATAGGGGCAGAAGTTGATGATAGCACCATTCATCAGCTTAGCTTTGCGCAGGAAGCGGCGCTGACGAGTAGATTCATCATCGTTCTCGATGCCCTTCATCTGAGAGAAGTGGAAGAAGTCCTCAGCCTGAATCATCACGCGCAGCGTACCACGGGTGACTTCGACGACCGCGCTGCCGTTGCCAACAGGACGGACACCGAAGACCTTACCCTGCAGGAAGCGGCGGGGGCTGCGCTTGTTGTCAGCCACGCAGCGGCGCATCTCAGCGAGGTCACGGGCGCGGCGGTCTTCAGGCATATCGACTTTCAGCATATCGTTGCCATCGTCAATGAAGGCACCAATCTGCAAATCGTCGTCATTGAAACGGCGGGAAGCGCGGGGAGCTTCAGGGACATCGTCCTCGTCCTCTACGTCATCAGCCGGGGCAGGAACGGCCTCGACGGAGTCTTTTTCCTCAGCAGGCTCGGCAGCAGGAGCAACGCTCTGAGCGTTTTCCATAGCCTCCTCCGCAGGGGCAACAGGGGTGGTCACCTCGTCGGTTTCGACGGTGGTGGGGTTCAGCATTTTGTTCTCGTTCATGGTATTGGTCTCCTTTGTAGGGATGTAGTATGTTATCGACATTCGCTGCCCGATAGCAGGATACGGGCACTAACCACTACGCGCCGCGCGGAGGCTGTCGATGTGCGTAGTTCCCGACTCATTGCTGAATCGGGGAAAAGAAAAATCCCGGCCTATCACAAGACCGGGATTAGAGTTAATACTTATTTCTTTTTGGACTTATCTGCGAAAGCGTTCTTCTTGGAAGGAACTTTATCGTTCCCGATAAGGTCGCTCTTTCTCATACGAGGATTCATACGCTCTTCCGAACGTCTCTGCGCAATTTCCGTATTGACTTCCTTTTGGCGCTGGATGTCGCCTACCAGTGACTCCAGAGCATCATGCTTACGAGCGTCAGGATAAAGGTCAACTGTCTTAGGCAGTTCGGACCAGCGGGTCGGAACAAAGTGTGGGTCGGAGAACAGCGGATGATGGATAAAGCCAAAGCGCTTGGCTTTCAGCAGATTCTGGCCGTTGGTCATAATCAGAATTTCTTCTTTACCAAGGTGCTGGACTTCATCAGGGTTCATCAAGTTGCGTTTACCATCACCTTCGCTGAGAGAATAACCTTGCATAGCGCCACGATAACCAACGGAGTTTGCTCTGGAATCGCTCACGCTCTTGGCACGAATCGTAACGATGCCGCTCTTGTCGGAGATATACTCGGCCGTATACTTATCGTTGCACCCCAGCACAAGCATGGTGTTGCAGCAGCCAATGATGGTTTCGGCGTTTTCCTCGCCATACAACTGCATCAGCTGCGGCAAGCTCTGCAAGATAAGGGACACTGCAATCTTACGAGAACGAGCAGTAGCAATCGTCTTCTCGAAGTTGGGCCAGACGCCTGTATTTGCCAGCTCGTCCGCAATGACGTTTACAGGGATACGACCATCGCCGCCAACGGCATCAAATGCCTCTTTCAGGTCCTTAAACAGGAAGCTCAGAAGCAGAGAAGAAAGCAGCTGCATAGATGCGTTATCGTCCGAGATAATCAGGAACAGAGCGGTCTTTTCAGCGCCGATGTCTGCCAGGCGGATGTCATCATTACTGATAACGCGGCGAACCTTAAATGTCATAAACAACTGCAAGCGAGTGTTCAAACCGCCAACGATGTTAGGCTGTACACGCTCGCCCATGCCTTTGAATACGGCCCAGGCGGATGCGGCGGGGTGGTTCATAGGCACGCTCTTGAAGTTCTCTTCCCAGGAGTTCAGGTCGTTGTGCATCAGAGCGTTGTAGATGTCGGAAATGTTGCTGGTCGGTGCATCTTCCTCCCAAGCCAGCAGCTCTCTCCTTCTTCCTCGCCATAGAGATTCTTGGCAAGGTACTCGACAACAAGGCGACGGTCCACCATCGCAGATTCAGGATTTGTAACAGCTTCAACCAGTGCCTTACCATCTGCTTCTGAAATGAACGGCAGCTGCGTGAGAAGTTCTTTGGTGCGGCGCTCATAGATTTTGATAAGAGTCGTCTCGCGCATATAGGCGCAGTAAGAAACAGCGACACGGAACAAGTTTTCTTCAGAACTCTCCCAGAACGGGTCGCCCTTGCTGTTCGCGCCACCACCTGTATTGGCAATAACGGTCTTACAGAACGCAATAACACGCTGGTCGTCAATGTTGCCCGTAATGGGGTCATAGATTTCCTGTACGCAGTCCCAGGCATTGGAAAGGTCAAGGTTGATGAGGTTGAATACCTTTACCTTATAGCCGTTTGCTTCGAGTAATTTCCGCATATCATTGTGAATTTCACCCTTAGGGTCAGTAACGACTACAGACTCACCGCGTACGATAGACTGGAACACAGCAGTACGAACATAGCCAAACGACTTGCCAGAGCCCGGAGGTCCGATAAGGATAAGGTTTCGGTTGCCGGTAGGTTCAAAAGGAAGCGCGATGACTTCCTCACCGTCTTGCGTGAACTGTCCAAGAATCGTACCCGTTACGTTTTCGACAGGACCAACCTCATAGACTTTTTTGGCTTCCGTTTCATTCATCCAGCGAGCTGTGCCGTATGTGCCCGCCATAGACGTTGCAACGCCACGGTCATCAACTTCTTTGGTTGTGTTGAGGTCTGTGTTATTGACGGAAAACCGGATAATAATGAATGTAATGGCACACGCAAAGACAAGTGCCGTCACAATGCCGTAGCCTGTCGTCAAGGCAAGCACGAACCCCCGCAAAAGCCCCGCATTCCATTCCCCGACAAAGACTTTCGCAATACATCCTGCTGGGAAAAGGCTGACAAGAAAGGAAAAGCAGAACAAAAGTACGAGCTTTTCACCCTTTGACAGCATCAAAATTTTCGTTTTGAATTCGTTCCATTTGGTCACTGGTTGTCCACCTCACTGTCAGTGTTTTCGGTTTCTTCTTCGCTGTCGGAAGTATCCAAATCCTCAACTTCTCCTTCTGTAACGGTCGTATCCACTTCCTGCAAGATAAAGTTGTTAGGGTTTGTATCGTCAAGAGAATCCGTGACGACCTTCAAAATATTATCGTTGTACCAGAATTCCCAGCCAAAGATTCTCGAAACGTCTTCAATCGGCATTGTGAACGTATTATCTTGGGCCAGCGTCATCGTATCGGTCCAGGCATACGATGTATTGCGCGACGTATATTTGAAGGTTTTCCTGTCACCGTGGATTTCAAAATACTCGCTTGCTTTGGTCAAAGCTCTTGCGGACGGCACATATTCCCAATGCCCATAAGTGATAGGCACATAGAGAAGACCCGCGTCCTCTGCATATTGCGTATTGCTGTCGTAAGCCTCGGCCAATGCTCGAACCGAAACGCACAGGCGGCCATCGCTGTTGATGGAGAAGTGCATGCCCGGAACCAAAGAGCCGTTCAAGATAACGCATTTCGTGGGAGCGGTCTTTTCGCCTTTCAGGATAGCCTGACCATCTTCTCGATTCTTGATTGCCTGGTCGTATTCTTCCTGAGAATTGAAGATGTAAAGCCGCTCGCAAGAACCTTCTTTTCGAAGCTGTGAGAAATCTGTCGGATAATCGATGGCAAGCGAATCCTTGTCAAGCTCATAGACTTCCTCTCCGGAAACAATGCACTTCAAATATTCATCGTCAACGCTATAGCCGTTCGAATCGTCATATCCAGTCGTGCTCACTCTATCGACAACATAGTTCCCATCAGCATCAAAGTGTCCGGATTCCAAAACGATATCCTTCTCATCAACGCCCAAAACCGTGCCATCGGATTCTTCACTTGACGCAGAGTCATCGGAGGAAGTCTCCGTCTCATCCACAGTCTCACTTTCCGAGGCTTCATCGTCAGGAACGGGAGTCTCTTCCGGCTCCATGTGTTCCGGGTTCGGACGCAGATACACGGTATGGCCGCTGAAAATCTCAAGGCCGTTTCCGTTATCATCCGTATACGGAATCAAGCCCATGCTTTCAATTACCTGAGCCTTCTCCTTATATAAAGGAGAGCCATCACCCATTTTCACTTCCTTGTATCCGTTGCAATCAAGATTGTTTGGACTCTTAACATTCAACTTGGTCAGAACGATTTCGCCATCCTTCATTTGGGTGCCGCCCGATGTATCCACATCACCGCCAATATCGGGATTCGAAGACGGTTCAGGCGTGCTTTGAATGGACGGGGTCGGCGCAGTGGAACTGGTAGCATTTGTGCTGCCGTTTCCGCTGTTGCCTTTACAAGCAGTCAGACAGCAAAGGCAAGCGCCCAAAATAGCGGCACTTTTCATAAAGTTGTCCATAATAAAAATGACCCCACTTCTATCTCAAGTGGGGCCTTACTCCTTTCTTCAATTAGTTTAGTTACTCATTTCAATTTCGGGGTCCTTTTGAGTTTCGCCGTAATAAAGTTCAAGGTGCAAATGTTCACCTGTACCACCATGACTACTAAGACAATAGCCACTGTAGCCGGTGGAAGCGATTGTTGCGCCAGCAGAAATTGTATCATCAACATTGTACGAAAGGCCCGGGCTCAAATGCTGATACAGAATGAAAACGCCATTCTTTTCGCCCGGAACTACGCCACCGCGTTCCCCGTAATAAATCATCAGCATGTTACCACGCTGTCCATTTCCTTTTGTGACAAGTACGCCGTTTGAATAGCCATCTTGCTTGCCGACAATGATGCCCTTAAACGGAGCACTCATAGGATATATCGAATGCGGTGGGACGATATCAGTGCCATTGTGCTTCGTATCGCCACGAGGCGATTGCCAGCTGGATGTAACCTTGGCCTTCCAGCCGCTCCACGGTCCAGGGAGAAGGCCCGAAGCCGGGCACTCAAACAGTTCGTCGGAATGGGTGGCGTAGAACTGTTCAATCATTTGTTTGATAGAACCGCTGATGACTGTGCCAGTACCAGCGCCACCAGTGCTATCACCAGCCCCGATATCCAACGAAGAATCCCCTTCGAAATCTGCTTCAGCGGCATTATACAGCTGCCGCATTGTCGCAGCTTCTTCATCAAAAAGGTCGGCTTCGGAAGTGTCACTCTCAACCGTGTCCTCATCTTGCGGAACATTGTAGTATTCCATAATTTTCTTCTTAGCTGCTTCCAAGGGGGAAACTTTGTAGGTACATGTGATGGTTGCGGTCTTTACTACTTCACTTACGCGCTCCATCACGATTGTTCCATCTTCATCAAAAACCGGATTTCCGTCTTCATCCATTTTAGGCTCCATTTTGGTGACGGTCTTTTTGCCATAAGTTGTAGTTGTTGTGGCTTCCGTTTTCCAGACTTTGTCTCCGACAAGCTCTTGGGCTGCTTTCACCATCTTAGGGACCCGGAAATGGAGCCCATCCTCCGTACGTGCCGCATAACTATCTCCGGCCATAATGTAGAATGTCCAGTTAAGATAATTTTTACCATCGTACAATTCTTTGTGAATGGTGTAAGAAATATTATCCATCGTAACGCCATTCGCAATAGCAGCGTCTTTGGCTTTATCAACCTCTTCCTGGGCTTTTGACCTCATGTCTTCCGAATATTTGTCGTACGCATCTCTGAAGTAATTATTCAGAACCGCAACAATAACATTTGATGTTCCCATGTAGGATTGGAAAATTTCATCCGAAGCAATCGCAATATCATCCTGATACGCTTGCGATGCATCGCCTTTTTCCCCTGTTGTAATCCAGGTCAAAAAGTCATCAATGCCATTGGATAGCTGAGCCTTGAAATCCTCCCATTCAAGTACAACTTCATCAACCGATTCTCCTAAAGCACTCATTGTCGTTTCTGCAATTGTGCCTGGAATTTGAGTAATAAACATAAATCCAAAAAGCAGCAAAAGAACCGGAATAAGCGCAATAACAATAACTACTGCGATAACTTTAATCAGTGTCTCTGGATGCGAAACCATGGTGGCAGCAGCACCGGCAAAATCGCCTGCTGCTGCTTGTCCCTCCGCTTTACCAATGACCTTAGCATCCTTAACGCCTTGTTTTACAGCATGTACTGTTGAGGAAACTGCTTTAGCTCCCTGTTTTGCGTCATTGACCGCTTCATCGGTTAAATTACTCAATTTACACCACTCCTTCCTTAATCAAGCCAGTCTCAGCTGTGTAGAAGATTCTGCACATTTCCATCTCACACCCCGTGGAGGTGCTGGCTTTTTCGTGAGACACCCGGCTTTCTTTCGAAAGTCGGGAAAAGGGTATCGTCCAAGAATTACTTGGACGGCTTATCCTTTTTGTTTTTCGAACCGTTGCGATTCTTATTCCCTTGCATCATTTGCTGGAACCTGTTGTTCCGCTCATTTCGAGAGTTGCTTTCACGGAACGATTTTCCTTCATAAGCGTTTTTCTGCTGAGGTTGAGAATTAGAACGAGCAGCAGATTGGGTTCTATCCTGACTGGAGTTTCGATTACGCCGTTTGTAAGACTCATCCGTGTCGGGTCCAACACTCTCGTAGTCATCCACCTTGCCAAGCTGGCGGGCAATGCTTTCAAACGTTTCGGGCTCATACCGGCGGGTCTGCTTGTTGTACTTAGCACTCCGTTCGATGTTCATCACATCCGGGGTCTCAGGAACGTTGCCATCAGCATCGAGCTTTTGCATGATACGCCACTGTGTAATGCCCGTATCGGGGTCTACACTAACACGGGTGACCTGAATACGGCCAATGCCATCACTCTCAACAAAGCCATTCGTATCATTGAATGCTTTGATAGACAAATGACTCAAGGACCTGATTTCAGGTCCATTAGAAGCTCCAGATGTATTGGGTTCGGCACTGGATACACCGGCATTGTCGCTGGATGTACCGGCTTCGGTAAAGGAATTACTGCGAGATGTATCAGCATAGAACTGAGTTCCATCCACAGGAGGTTTTTCGGCAGGCTGTTTACGAGCTGCGGAGCCATCGGCATCACCAGAGTCACCAGTATCTTCGCCAACACCGCCATGATTGAAGTTTTGTGCGGCAGGGGCGGGATTATCTTCCGCTCTGGATGCTTCTGCCGTCGCCTTGGAAGTTGCCTTTGCAGGAGCAGTATTTTCAGTAACAGAGGCGGCTGGCGCGGTCTGACCAGCAGAGCCATCATTGTCGGAGCCAGCACTTTCGGAGCTCACTGCACCACCACCTTGAATTTCAGGCGCAGGTGCGGAAGGTGCGCTTACGGTAGTACCGCCGTTATCGTCGGACGAACTGCCATCGTCGTGAGAATTATTGCCAACATTCTGATGCTGAACTGTGGGAGCAGTAGCATCGTCATTGGAAGTTTCCTCTCCGCTGCCCGAAGAAGCATCGGAGCCGGGATTCTCGTCGTGAGAGCTACCGTTGCTGCCGCCAAACGAGGCAGAGCCGACATCGTTATCGTCGAAATCATCGCCATCACCGTCAGCAGAAGGTGCCGCATGACCAGCAACAGCACCAACGTTGGAAGAGCTTTCTCCCTTTGCAGGGGGTTCACCGATACCAGAATCATCTTCATCGGCGGGAGCCTTTACGCCTTGGGCAGTGGGTGCAGTTTCTTCATCGGAGCTGTAATTGTCGCCACCGCCATTACCTCCAGCGAAGCCCGTATTGCCTTCACCGGAAACATCGTCGCTGTCAGTGCGTTGTGCAGAGGGTGCAGCAACATCATTGGAAGCGCCGCCAGCGTCAGCAGGGGGTTCAGCATAGTCAGGGCCAGCATTGCCTGCCGCTTCGTCATCAGTATCGACCGTTCTATCAGCGTAACTTGCAGGTGCCTGAGTTTCCACTGTAGCAGAGTCACCATCCATGGGCGAAGCATCCACATCAGCAGAGCCAACATCCTCAGTGCCGCCGACATAGCCAGAAGATGTAACCGAATCATCGGATTCTCCGACAGCCGGTTCATTGTCCGTATGTTGTACAACAGGCGCAGCACTGCCGCCAGAAGCGTTATCTGCGTTAGCAGGAGGTTCAGCGTAATCGACAGAAGCGTCATCAGACACATTGTCATTTGTAGCAGCATTGTCAGCCTGACTAGCGGGTGTATGAGTCTGAACCGCAGCAGAGCTGTCATTCGCGAACTGAGTCTCGGAATCAGTAGACCCAGCGTTTTCATTGACGACGTCGATGTCGGAAGGCGTATTCGAGCCGCCGAATTCCGCATCAGCAGAACCGTAACTCGTAGTCTGCTCTGCGGGAGCAGCTCCATTGCCGCCAGCAGGAACGGTGCTAATTCCCTGTTCAGGAGCAGCGCCATTCTTACCCGCAGGGCTGCCAACAATAGATGTAGTTTCAGGTGTAGGAGCAACCGTGGGTTCAGTGCCTTTTCCTTCCGTCATACCACTACTGCCGCCAGATGTGGCTTCAGGCGTGGGCGTAATAGCAGGACCAGCGCCCTTGTTTGTGGCAGTACCACCACCGCTGATAGGTGTATTGCCCTCGTGTACCAGAGGCGCTGCGGAATCCTCAACGGTTGCGTTTGTAGGCGTGCCATTGCCAGACTTTGCTTGCGGCACGTTCGTACTTGTACCAGATGCGTTGCCAGATGCAGATGCTCCCGTAACGGTTACATTTGCAGCGTTAATCGGTTTGCTTGTAGCCGTACCATTTGCGACAGGTGCGCCCGCAGGTGTAGATGCAGGTTTAACAGAACCAGAGCCATTGGTAACAGCGTCAGGATTAACCACATTCACGTTGTTTGCGCCAGGAGTGCGAGATTCCGCATTGCCAGCAGCTGTATTATCAACACCATTGGCATTGATTGTCGTACCATGTGCAGTATTAGCAGCATTTGCAGAGCCAGTTGCTCCTGTAGCAGTAGTAGTTGCCGTAACCGTCTGCGGTGTCGGTACGCCACTGCCAGTAGGCACAGCGTCTGTAGTTCTACCCTGTGCTACGGTATCGGGATTCACAACGCCAGGTTCAGAACTTTCGCTGTTGCCATGGCGGCCAGAGAACACCGATGCAACACGTCCCCAGAAAGAAGTGGCTTCAGGTTCTGGTTCATCCATTGCGGCCACGGGCGTATGTGTGGCCTCGAAAGCTTCCGGTGTCATGCCAACCGTATCGCCGACCTCGACACCAGTAACTTCCTGTCCGGAATCATCGTCAGCCAAAGAGTTGTATGCAATCTGGCCATTTTCGTCGGGTGCGGTTGCATCAGTTTCCTTAGCGGTTGCATCACCATCAACCATGGTCGCGTTACCGGCATCGCCAGTAACGTTTTCAGAGGCACCAGTGCCTTCAGCAGTACCCTTCGGCAACTGTCCAGATGCAACAACCTGGGCAGCTTCTTCGTCTGTCAGGCTGCCCTTCGGGTTCGATACCATGTAAGTATCGGTAGTGTTGCCATCGCTGACCGAAACAGTCAAAGCACCATCAGGCATATCGTCACGGCCCATGGCCATGTCAATACCGGTGACTTTCGCACCTTTAGCAAACTGCTCTGCCAGCTCAGGGTCAGCATTTGCAAGCGTGTCCTGCATAGCAGCCAAAGATTCCTGAGAATTGTAATCAACAGCAGAATCCGGGTTGCGCATTTCTGCGGCACGCTGCTCGTTGGACATCTGGAACCGACCGGCGTAATTTTCTTTGGCAGTATCAAACTGCTTTTGGGCCTCGGCCTGTTTGGCGTCTCGGGTAACAGCAGCCGCCTGTTCCTGGTCGTGCTTATTAAGCGCGGAATCAGTAACACGAGTAAGGTAATCCAGGTTTTTGCTTTCCATCGCGGACCTTGCGGCAATTGCGGCCGCGCCATCTGCACCATACTTGTTCAGCTGACCAGCGGGGACGCTGAAAGATGTGGAGTTCTTTGTATCCGGAATAACGTCGCCAAGACTTCTCCCCTTCCTGTCCGTCATGCGAGTAGCGGTCCATTCCTGAGAGCCATTTGCCGCAGTGCGTCCGGTATTTTCAAGACGGAACTTGCCTTTATCCGTAGTAAGAATTGCGCTTTGCCCATCCGGACTGATAGCCAGGTCGGAAGTCTTGGTTGCAGTCATGCCAGATTCATCACTCGAATAACGGAATCCGGAAACGCCTGTAATCTTGCCATTCTCATCGCGGTAAGTGACCTTACCATTGACAGCACCTTTAATGGCGTTATCGGGAGCCAGGTCTTCAACCGTACCCTGAGACACCTTGCCGCCGTCAAATCCGAGCTCATCCAGAGCGTTCGCCATAGCCTGACGATTCGAATTGGAGTTGAAGGTCTCGCCAGGGTTTTTGTACATGTCGCTGCGTTCGGCGTTCGTACCACGTACAAAGCGGTCGGCCTTTTCCTTGTCGCCATAGCTGACCTTACCGTATTTATCCAGATTGTTTGCAGCCCCAGCCGCTGCGCCATTGGCACCTGCAGCTGCTGCCACGCCTGCAGCAATTGGCTTGCTATTACTGCCCGCGCCGCCTACAACATTTCCAATGGCATCAGCAGCTGCACGGCCGTGGCCAGCAACGCTGCCTGCCAAATCAAGAACATCATGCGCAGCACCCGCAATAATTCGGAAAGCGCCAGCCGCTTCACTCATCGGGTCAAGACCTGTTGTGCTTGTGATGCGGAATCCGGCTTTTGCAAGCATATCGTCCAGCTTTTGTGCGATTTTGAGGTATGCGTATGTGACAAGGCCCCATTTCACGACGCTTTCAACAGATGCGCCGACCAATCCGATGTTCAATGCCGTTCGTGCAATACCAACGACCCAAATGTTCAGAATTAGCAAAACACATTGTGACCAGAACATCTGCATCCAGTTGACTGCCGTATCTTTTGTTCTTTCGTTAGTTGCCGTGGCAAATGCCAGAGGCGAAAGCAAAATAGTGAAGACGCAAATGATGTATCGTTCCGCACATTCAAGTACCAACTTAATCAGGTTCCACCAAATCAAAAACAGAAACACAATGCTGACAACCAGAGAAGCACCTTCGACAATCGAGAAACCTCCCATCCATGCAACTATTGTTCCAGCCGCATCGCCAGATTCAGTCTGGCCAATAATTTTCATGCCAGAGTCTTCAAACGAAAACTCCCCCAATCCGCCACCTGTAACGCCTTCACTTAACGCCGTTGTCAGAGGCGAAATGATTTCATCGAACATCAACTGAAGGAAGTGACTGCCTGTAAGAGTAAGAACCATGCCAAAGACAGCGTTCCAAATCAGTTTTGGTACGCTTTCGGTCCTTGCGCCGTCTGCAGTTTCCATCAAATACGAGATGATACGAACGGCAATCAGTGCTCCGGCGATTGTTGTCGAAATTACCATTATGGCTTGTGAAAAATAGCCCCCAATGCCGTTCCCACTCATTGCAAAGCCAGGAATATAATGGGCGACTTCTTCTGTCTTCATCTGCGTAATTTCGAGCAGCGGATTCATAATAAGGTCACAAAACTGCAAGATAATACGTGCGATGACCATGACAACCAGACTGAGGAAGTTACTGACAAGGTCAGAAACCGCAGAAAGCGCAATGCATCCGGTCATTGCAAATGCAAGAATAACAGCGGCCATGGAACGCTTAACGGCTTTCTTTCCTTTTACGGGTTTACATTTTATAAGAGAGTTAATGTTGCTCACCTTCTTTCAATAAAAAAAGACCCGCCCGATTACTCGGACGAGCCTTTTAGCCGCAAAGCGAATATTAGCCGCCAATGTTATTGCCGCCGAGCTCGCCGTTAATCTGGCCACCGAGTTCATTAGCAACCTTCATCAAGCCGGGCACTGCAACAGCAGCCACGACGATGATGGCAACCACGATAAGACGCTTTTTATAGGTCTGAACGTCTTTCGGGTCACTGGCCAGCAGCATACGCACCAGCATATACAGGAATACTGCGATGCCGATAGGAACAACGATGTTGGTCAAGCCTTTAGCAATCGAGTTGCTAACCTGGTTGCCAACATTGAACACCTTATCGATGGCATTGCCGACATTGTCTGCATAAGCCATAACCGTGCTCATCATGGCCGCAGTGCCCATTGCACAAGCAGTACCTACAGCCATCTGGAGGTTCTGCACCGGGGTGCGTTTCTGCAAGCTGTTTTTCATATTCATTTCGAACTACCTCCTTCCTTCGATTATCATCGTAGTAGAGCCTTCGTGAACTGATTGTTCAACCCTTTAACTCTACAATATCTATTATCTGCACCTCGCAAAGGCGTGCAACAATCATACATTCGTTTATTTGAAGCATTATTCACACAAAACGAAAAAGCGGGAGCTCCTGTCATGAGGAACTCCCGCTATAACTAATTTTATGTTTTGGTTTTTTTTAGTTTCGTGATGATGCGCGGACCGAGCAAGGATTTGCGGGTTCGTTTACGGAAATTCTGAAGCGCATATTTCAATGCTTCCTCATCGCCAATCATCACCAATTTCTTTTTGGCTCGCGTAATACCGGTATAGTACAAAGGCTTTGTCAACATCACTCCGTATGTCATACTCACCGGAATAATGCAGCAAGGAAATTCACAGCCCTGAGAGCTATGCACGGTAATGGCATACGCAAGCTCAATATCTTTCATATCTTCATTGTTATAAACTAAAGTTTCTCCTTTCGAGTCAAAGTAGATTTCAACGGCAACATCGCTTTCCAGCTGGACAATCGACTGAATCGTTCCCAAGTCACCGTTAATGACCTGCTCGGTGTTCTTTCGCTGAATGATTCGGTCGCCAACCATAAACAGTTGCTTGCCGATTTCAACACAGAGCTTATCATCCGTTTTAGGGTTCACAATCGCCTGAATTGCGGTGTTGACACGGTTCTTGCACAGATATCCGCTCGGCGTGCCTTTATCATAATGCGTAGGAGTTAGAACAATCGTACCCTCCATACCGTATTTGGACACGCCATTCAAATACTCCTCAACAATATGATTCATGATTTCATTCGCTTCTTTTTCTTTATCCTTGTTAACAACCGGAATGAAGCGAAATTCATTATCAAACACAAGATTTCGGGTATCCCCGGTATAGGCACGATTCTCACGAATCTTGATGGAAGCATCTGTAATCGTCGAGGTACTCCCCTGCCGATAGTTGACATCAAGGCGAACGGTTTTAATCACCCCGCACTTAATCAAATCGCGCAGAACATCACCGCGAGCTACCGGAGCCAGCTGGTCCGTATCGCCAAGCAGCACAATTCTGGTGGATGGGCTGCTCAAAACAGCGTCGATTGCATAAGCGAATAGGTGTTCACCGACCATACTCATTTCATCAATGCCAATGAAACCGCAGATGGTGCAGTCTCCTTGCGCTGTGAATCCGCTCGGATTATTTGCCGGAACCAAGCCACAAGCCTTATGAATCGTGGATGAGTTCATACCGGTGCTTTCCGCCATACGCTTGGCGGCCAAGCCCGTTGGAGCCATCAATAGAATATGTTCCTCCGGCCATACCATATGGTACACATCCATGATAGCCCGCAGACAAGTGGTCTTGCCTGTACCGGGGCCACCAGTGACGATAGAGATACGGTACTTTAGGTTTCGAACGGCTTCAGCCTGTCGTGGAGAGAGAATGATTGCATTCTCTTTCTGCCATTTGATGAAAGCGTCCTCGATTTCTCGCTCTTTTATCGGCTCAGCACTGGCAAGTTCAACGATTTTAGCTGACATTTTACGCTCTGCCAGGAAATCGTCTTTATCGTAGTAGTATTTGCCCTGCTTGACAATCGCATATACCTTGGCAACATCATCAAGCGATTCTTTTTGACGTTCTGCACTCACCTGTGGAGTGAGCGCGGCCATCCGAGCTAAGATAGCGCTCTCTTCCGCACACATACTTCCTGTCTTTTGGCAGGCGATATGTAATGCTTCGATTGTCGCGCAGGTCATGCGGCGCTCGGAATCTACCGGCTCGCCCATTGCCAGCGCAATCTGGTCCATCACCGCAAAGCCCAAAATCGGGACGGGCTTATAGGGATTGTTTTCCAGAACGTGAATCGTTTCATTTCCGTACGTCTCAACCAATGTGTTGATAGCGGATGGTGAAACGTCTACGCCTTGCAGAAGTTTAAGAACATCTGCGCGGACCAGAGCGGACAAGCAGGCATCGTTGAGTTTGGCAATGACCTTGTCATCGATTCTTGGAATGTCAAACAGCTGTTTGCAGTGATGAGCGCAAACGTCCAATGTGTTCATCCCAAAACGTTCAACAATATGGTTTGCCATCGTCTTTCCTAAACTGCTGCAATTCCGCATCAGGAACTTGCAAACCTCGCTTTCGGTTTCAGGCAAAATCTCGGTTGCTTTTTCTGCAACGAAGATTTTCTCGTTTTCCTCTTTAGAATCCGGTGCCCAATGTCCTTCCAGGCGAAATGAAATTTTCTTCAACAGCTCAACGGGAATATGCTGAGATGTGGCTTTGAATTCTGCCGTCATCCCGCCGTATCTGCGCACCTCAGGAGGAAACATATCCTCTTGCCCTTTTACACAAGTTGTAAAAATACAGCAGGCGTAATTTGTGCTCGTTGGTACGGCCTTCAGTACACGCTTTACGTTGCACTTGTTTAGCGTGATAGTAGTGTTATCCAATTTTACTTACCCCTTTATTTTTCTCGCAGCACCTCCAAACATTTCGGATATGCCACTTTTTCGACTTTTTCGTTTACCGTGATAAGATACGCCTTTACGTCATTACTGTACATATAGTAAGACCATGTATCGTAATCCTCGCTTCCGGGCGTTGCAACATCAACTGGCGTAGATAGCCAACACGCCTGACAATTATGCACAAGCCACAAGAAATATGGGTTGCCACTATCCTCAAGGCTTTTCTTAATTTTCCCTTCGCATTTGTGAAGCTCTCGCTCGAAAGCTTCCTGCTCGAATCCGCGTTTTGCCAAGATGGAAACCATCGCACCAAAATAGTCATCGCAGTCGCTGCATGTTGGCTTTACAAGTTTTTGCTCATAGAGAGCATCGACAAGCTGTCGGTTTTGCTCTTCGTAACTTGTCTGATTTTTGTTTTGGTTCTTGTTTTTACTCATTGATAAACTCCTTTCTATTTGATATGCCGATAAAAATAGGCAGCCACCCGGTAAAGGATGGCTGCCTATATCAGCAGAATGTAAATTGTGCGACGGGTCCCAAACGTATGAAACCGTTCAATGTTATCCATCGTACATTTATTATTTTATCCGTGCCGCACAATCCGTCAAGCAGAGAGTGCCTCAATCATCTCGCACATACATTTTTCAAGGCGCGTGCAGGATGTGACATTCGGCAGATAGTTCATCTGAACATCATAACGATGGCATGTCACTTTGCATTTATTGTAAAGTGCATGGGACATGGAATCCACCTTGCAGAGCACAAGGTCTGCAGCGTGAATCATCTGGTCACAGGCTGCCACCATATCTTTGCTCACATAGATGGCATCGGGATGAAGAACTTGGAATCGCTTCATCAGGTTTTGATTGCCGCCAACGACAGCAACCGAATATTTCTGAAGTAGTTCATCCAGCTTTTTTCCATAATCGACATCGGGTTCATCGTCAGGCTGCAAGGTTTCTTCCTCAAGAGCCTCCTGCTCATCTGGCAAATCATCCTCTGTCTCTTCCGGAACCAGCAGAGAGGGTTCTCCGCTTTGCTGCCTCCGGACCGTTGCAACGAGGAACCAATTTGTTTTGCTTGTAATCTTGCCATCCTTTCCTTTCTGAAAGCAGGAGGCCACCCATTCCCAGCCCGGGTGGCCTCCTGCTTACTTGT
>OIDV01000413.1_pt1 | contig 17137 bp, 13 predicted proteins | sample 1581661 | NCBI WGS metagenome assembly OIDV01 (sample SAMEA3882516, study PRJEB24775) | human gut metagenome | biome: human-associated habitat; feature: intestine environment; material: feces | place: Netherlands | collected 2009/2010
GTGAAATACATAGAAGAAAATTGAAACATAATCTCTTAGAGGAGCTTATCAAATTCGCGTTTGCGAAACGAAGTGAAGCAATGAAAGCCCCAGTGGGGCTTTCAAGCGACAGAACGGTCTTGCGTCAGCAAGATGGAGGGGCTGCGCCCCGACAAGTTCGCGTTTGCGCTAGCAACAAACATCCCAGTGGGATGTTTGAGCGACAGAACGTTTTTGCGCAAGCAAAATGGCGGAGTTTCACTCCGACAAGTTCGCATTTGCCAAACTGCCCACGCAAACTTGTGTTTGCAAAATGATACCCCGCTTTGCCCCGGCAAAACGGGGCTTTTTGCTGCCGGTTGTGCGCCCAAACTGCCGCAGGCAGGGTCCAAATAGCGCAAAGTGCGGTTTTTGCCCATTGACAAGCGGTTTTAACCGGGCGTATACTTACCATGTCTTTGGGCCATGCCGTTTTGCGGCGGGTTCCAAGGGGATCGTTTGTAATACTATAAAGGAGTGCGGAATTATGAAAAACAACAATAGCAGCAAGACCTTTGTCGCCATTGGTATCGGCGCAGCACTGTTCTTTGTGCTGGGGCGTTTTGTGGCAATCCCCAGCCCGGTGCCTAACACCAACATCAGCCTGCAGTATGCAGTGCTGGCCCTGCTGGCCGCTATGTACGGCCCGGTTGCCGGCGGCCTGATCGGCTTCATCGGCCATGCTCTGATCGACCTGTCCTGGGGCGGCATCCCGTGGTGGAGCTGGGTCATCACCTCCGCCTTTGTCGGCGTTGTGGTGGGCCTGTTCACCAAAAAGCTGCATGTTGAGGAAGGCGACTTTAACAAAAAGAAGGTTGGCGTGTTTGCGCTGGCCAACGTGATCGCCAACCTGATCGGCTGGATCGTGGTTGCTCCCGTGCTGGACATCCTGATTTATGCGGAGCCTGCCAAAAAGGTGTTTGCACAGGGCGTGTTTGCCGGTATTTCCAACAGCATTACTGCTGTGGTCGTGGGCGGCCTGCTGGTGCTGGCTTACACCAAGACCATTGCCAAGAAAGGCTCTTTGGATAAAGAATAATTGCTATCGCAAAGCCTTCCCGTGGCCTTTGGTTTGCGGAAAGGCTTTTTTGTTTGCTGCTTTGCCGTTGGGAAAGGCGGCACCGGAATATCTTGCTTTGAGGTACCATGCCCATGTCTGAACAGACAAACCCCATTATTTCATTCAAAAACTTCTCCTTCCAGTATCGTGCGCAGAAAAAGCCGACGCTGCATGATATCAACCTGGATATCTACCCCGGTGAGCGTGTGCTGATCGCCGGGCCTTCCGGCAGCGGCAAAAGCACGCTGGCGGCCTGCATCAACGGGCTGAACCCGTTTTCCAACCCCGGCGAATGCACCGGCAGCCTGACGGTAGACGGCGTGGATGCGCCCAACAGCAGCATTTTTGAGCTTTCGGCCCATGTGGGCACCGTGCTGCAGGATCCGGACGGCCAGTTCATTGGCCTGACGGTGGGCGAGGACATTGCCTTTGCGCTGGAAAACAGCTGTGTTCCCCAAAAGGAAATGCACGAGATCACCCGCCATGCCGCAGAGCTGGTGGGCATTGAAAACCGCCTGGACCATGCCCCGCATGAGCTTTCCGGCGGGCAGAAGCAGCGCGTCAGCCTGGCGGGCGTTATGGTGGATCAGGTTAAAATTTTGATGTTTGATGAACCCCTTGCCAGCCTGGACCCTGCCACCGGCAAGCAAGCCATTGAGCTGATCGACGAGATCCAGCACAAGACCGATACCACCGTGCTGATCATTGAGCACCGGCTGGAGGATGTGCTGTGGCGCAGTGTGGACCGCATCATCCTGGTCAATGAGGGTACTATTTTGGCTGACCTGCGCCCGGACGAGCTGCTGGCCACCCATATGCTGGCCGAAAACGGCATCCGGGAGCCGCTGTACCTGACGGCCATGCGCTATGCGGGCATTGCCATCACACCGGAAAAGCGCCCTGCCCATGTGGACACCGTGGTGCTGGATGATGCCGATACCGCCCGCCTGCACAAGTGGTTCCACGCCCTGCCGCTGCCGGAACCCGACCCCGCACCGGAGCACCTGCTGGAAGTGCGCGGCCTTGGCTTTGGCTATACCAAGGGGCAGAGCACCCTGCATGACATCAGCTTTTCCATCGGCAAAGGCGAGATGGTCAGCATTGTGGGGCGCAACGGCGCGGGCAAATCTACCCTGGCAAAGCTGATCTGCGGGTTCGAAACCCCGGAGCAGGGCCAGGTGCTGCTGAATGGCCGTGACCTGGCGCAGGATAACATCCGCCGCCGCGCCCAGCACATTGGCTATGTGATGCAGAACCCCAACCAGATGATCTCCAAAACCATGATCTTTGAGGAAGTTGCGCTGGCCTTGCAGGGCAGCGATATGACCCAGGAACAGATCCGCCAGCGGGTGGAAGATACTCTGAAGGTTTGCGGGCTGTACCCCTTCCGCAACTGGCCCATTTCCGCACTGAGCTTTGGCCAGAAAAAGCGTGTAACCATTGCCAGCGTGCTGGTGCAGCAGCCGGAACTGATCATTCTGGACGAACCCACCGCGGGGCAGGACTTCCGCCATTATACCGACATTATGGAGTTCCTGCGCGGGCTGAACGAGCAGGGCGTGACCGTGGTGATGATCACCCACGATATGCACCTGATGCTGGAATACACCCCGCGCGCATTGGTGTTCTGTGATGGCCAGCTGATTGCCGACCGCAGCGCTGCTGCCGTGCTGTGTGACCCTGAACTCATCGAGCAGGCTGCGCTGAAAGAAACCAGCCTGTTTACCCTTGCCAACCGCTGCGGCATTGCCCCGGCGGAAGATTTTGTAGAACGCTTTATCCATGAAGACAGGGAGGTGCGCACACATGGCTGCTAATACCGTGCTCAATTACCTGCCGCGCCAAAGCGTTGTTCACAAAATGACCGGCACCACCAAGCTGGCATTCTTTTTGCTGTTTACCTTTGCCAGCATGATCACCTATAACACTTGGGTGCTGCTGGGGCTGATGGCCGTCAGCTTTGCAGCGTTCAAGCTCAGCCACATCAAACTGCGCGAAGTGCGGTTTATGCTGATCTTTATGCTGGTATTCCTGCTGCTGAATAACCTGTTCATCTTTTTGTTTGACCCCAACCAGGGCACCACGCTGTATGGCACGCGGCATGTGCTGTTCCATCTGTTCTGGCGGTATGATGTAACGGCGGAGCAGCTGTTCTACATGGTCAATATCTCGCTCAAATACTTTGTGGCACTGCCGGTGGCTATCTTGTTTATTTCCGCCACTAACCCCAGCGAGTTTGCCGCAAGCCTGAACAGCATCGGCATCTCCTATAAGGTTGGCTACTCGGTTGCCATTGCGCTGCGCTATATCCCGGATATTCAGCGCGACTACCACAGCATCAGCCAGGCCCAGCAGGCCCGCGGCGTGGAGCTGGGCAAAAGCGAACCGTTCTTTGCACGGCTCAAGAATTCGGTCAGTATTCTGCTGCCGCTGATTCTGACCAGCCTGAACCGCATTGATACCATCAGCAACGCCATGGAGCTGCGTGGCTTTGGCAAAAACGGCAAGCGCACCTGGTACACCCAGCGCCCCTTTGCCAAGCGGGATTTTGCCGCCCTGGCTTTTGGCGCAGCGCTGCTGTTGGTCAGCCTGTTTGTTACCATCCGGTACGGCCGGTTCTATAACCCGTTCGTATGATCCATAAATAAAACCATAAAAGCCCCGGCCCCCTGTGAACTGCACCCCATTTGTTAGACAGTATGGTATTACTGTCTAACAAATGGGGTGTTTTGGTATGCCAAGAGGAAGGCATTACGCAGAGCATGTCTCGAAAAGGAACTTGTCTGGATAACGCTGTTGCTGAGAATTTTGAAAAGACGATTGCCGATTGCATCGACCGCCGAATTCAATTAAAACGAAACGGCCTGAACCCTGTGCAATACAGGATTCAGACCGTTCAGGTTACTTAATTCTAATTTTTTTGGGGCCCTTCAAACCTGCTCAACGGACAAAGGGGTTATCTGCGCCCGGCACCGCCGCCGCGGGTGGAACCGCCGCCGGCACGGAAGCTGCCGCCCCCACCGCGCGGGGCGCTGAACCCGCCGCTGCGTCCGGCACCGCCACCCGGCCGGGCACTGCCGCCGCCGGAACGGAACCCGCCGGACATTCCGCCAAAGCCGCCGCCGGGACGCGGACCGAAACTGCCAGGTCTAGCACCGGGGCCAGGCCCACCAAAGCCGCCGCCGGGGCGTGGGCCGGGATTACCAAATCCACCGCCCGGAGGGGGCGGCGGGGGAGGACGCCGGGGACGGCGCGGCCGGTAAACCGGTCCGCCGAAAAAGAATACGTTCGGCCCGCGGCGGCCGCCTGTGTAGGTGGGACCCTGCGGCCCGCGGGGTCCGCGCGGCGTTTTCAGGATCGCAATCACGATCACTGCAATAATAATCGTCAGCAAAATCAAGGTAAGCACCGCCCCTCCATTGCTGCGGCTCTGGGTGTTTTCCACAATCCTGCCGGAAGAATCTGCCAGGCCGGAGCCGATCGCGTCCATATCCAGGCTGACGCCATATACATCGCAGATGCGCTCGGCCATGGCCAGCACGGTTTTGCGTGCGCCGGTATCGTAATCCTGCTTTGCCCAGGAAGCTTCCAGGTTATCATACAGCAGATCGCTCAGCACATTGCCGGAAAACGCGCTTTCCAGCCCTTCGCCGGGGGTGGCCCAATAGTTGTCGTCCCCGGTGGCCATCAGCAGCACCATGCCGTTGTCCTGGTCAGCGCTGCCAAGGCCCCATGCCTGGAACACCTCGTAGGCATAGCCTTCCATGGTGTTGTTGCCGACGTAATCGGTGGTGTAAACGCCGATCTGTGCACCGCTGCAGTTTTCCTGCAGGGCAACAGAAATGTTGGTGATATATGTTTCGGTATCGCGGCTTAAAATATTGGCATTATCGGCAATGCAGCTGGTACTGCTGATGCCCTGAACGGAAGCAGCTGCCGCTGCCGGTACCGCCCAGACTGCCGCCGCGGTCACAGCCGCCAGAACGGCGGCTGCGGTGCGGGTCAAAATTTTCATCCGGCCCCCTCCTTTCCGGGGTCACTGCGCTGCATACAGCTCCACCTGCCCCGCGCCCCACAATGTACCGATCACATTGGCGGGGAAACCGGAAGCCATGGTGTTGTAGCTTTGGGCAGCGGTGGTATAATTCTGCGCAATTTCGCGCTGCAAAATGCTTTGGGTGCTCACATAGCTGGCATCCAGGCTGTTGATCTGATCCAGCGCATCGTCGATGGCTTTTGCCTTGGCGGCGGTGTACATGGCGTCCACAGCGTTATCCAGCTGGTGGATGACCGCATATTGCGCGGCTGGGGCAATGGCGGTATCCTGCCACTGGGCCAGCAGGTCTGCTACGGTGGTGCAGTTGCTGTCAGCTTCGCCCAGTACCTTCTGGCAGGCACGCATCAGGTTGGCAGCGGTATCCGTCAGGGTGGTAAAATCCCCCTGGATGCTGTTGCCGTGCTTGTCAACCTCGCTGGTGTAAATTTCAGCCACATTGCGGTAACGGCTTTTCAGCTGCACGCCGCCAATGCCAAACACCGAAACCAGCACCATCACGGCCAGGAACCCGGCCGCAAAAGGCCGCTTTTTGGCGGGGGCGGGCAGTTTGCTTTCCACCTGGCCAAACACTTCCAGCTGCGGGCTTTTGATCTCAAATGTTTCCTGCTGCTCCAACTGCATGGGTCATCCTCACTTAACGGGGATGCAATAATGCACCCTAAAAATAATTACTTGTTAATTTCCAACAGCTTCTGCTTCAGCTCGCCCTCAATGCGGCCCAGCTCCTGCTCGGCGGCGGCGCGCTTGGCCTTGCCGTCTGCGCGGATCTTGTTCAATTCATCCAGTGTGCTGATCAAATCGCGGTTGGTCTGCTGCAGGGTCTCAATATCCACCACACCGCGCTCAGACTCTTTGGCGATGTCGATGGTGCCCTGCTTGAGGGTTGCGGCGTTCTTGCGCAACAGCTCGTTGGTGGCATCGGTCACGGCGCGCTCGGCCTGCATGGCCTGCTGGCTGTGTGCCATGCCCAAGGCCAGAACCATCTGGTTCTTCCACAGGGGGATGGTGTTCACAATGGTGGTCTGGATCTTTTCGGCCATCATCGTATCGTTGGACTGGATCAGGCGGATCTGTGGGCCCATCTGGATGGAGATGTTGCGGGTCAGCTCCAGGTCATACAGCTTCTTTTCAAAGCGGTCGCACTGGTCGGCCAGGTCGCGGGCGGCCTGGGCATCTTCCGGCAGGCCGGATGCTTTGGCCTTGGCTTCAGCGGCGGCCAGGTCGTTCTCCCGCACCTGCTGCAGCTTTTTGCGGCCGGCCAGGATATACATGCTCAGCTCCTTGAAATAGACAAGGTTCAGCTGGTACATCTTGTCCAGCATGGCAATGTCTTTCATCAGGGTTACCTGGTGGTCCTCCAGTTGGGCCTTGATGCGTTCCACGTTCACATCAGCTTTGTCGTATTTCACTTTCAGGGCTTCCAGCTCGTTGGACTTTTTCTTGAAAAAGCCCAGGAAGCCTTTCTGATTTTCTGCGGTGGCGTCAAAGCCTTTCAGCTCGCCGATCAGCTGGGTGATGAGTTCGCCGGTCTCACCCATATCCTTGGTGCGCACGCGGGAAAGCGCACTGTCAGAAAAATCGCTCAGCTTTTTCTGGCTGGCGGCGCCGTACTGCAAAATCATCTGGGAGTTGGTCAAGTCGATCTTTTCAGCAAAATCCTGCACCATCTTCTGCTCTTCGGGGCTCAGCGGGGTATCCTCCACGGTAACGGGGGTAGCCTTTTTGGCTTCCTCTACCACCTTGGCATCCGCTTCGGGATCCAGGGTCAGGGTGGGGGCGGCAGGGGCCGCATCCAAGGTCAGGGAAGGTGCTGCGGGAGCGTTCAGGTCAAAATCCAGATCAGACATAGTGGCAAGTCCTTTCTCTTCTTCTTTTTATATTTTGGGTTGGGAGCATCAGGTCAAATTCTGACCGCGCATGATGTTTTCAAGCACTTCGATGTCGGTCGAAATATCCATTGCCTCTGCGGAATACAGGGCGTCCAGCTGGTTTTCAAATGCGGTGGCCATGGTGCCAGCGTTGCGGCGTACTTCGCTCAAGATCTGGGCGGCGTTTTCGCCGGTAATGCCGCCTTTTTCCATCTGGGCGTATGCGCTCATGATCTTGACCACTTCCGGCAGGTAATACCGTGCAAAGCGTTCCACGGTGCGGGCTTTATCCGGCTTTTGCTCCACCGCCTGCACAATGCCGCGCCCGGCCTTTTCCATACGGTCCAGCTGGCGGGAAAGTTCGGCATCCGGGATGGCGTCATTCAGCTTGTGCAGCGCATCCAGGTTGGCGGCAATGCCGTTCAGCATGGCATCGGTGTTCTCGCTGCCGGTGGCGTAGGGCTGTTCCACCCGCTGCACCCGCGTGGGGCAGAAGCGGGAAGAAACCAGATACACCACAGTGCTGAGTGCCGCAATGATAACCAGGTTCACCAGCCGGTAGGGCGGAAGAATCAGGGAAGCAACCGGCCAGGTCAGTGCAGCCAGGTACAGCGGCAGAACCGGGCGGGTGCGCTTTTCGATCCACTTGCTCATGGGTTCAAAGCTCCTTGTAGTAAGGTGCGCCCCGGCAAAGGCAAACGCCGGAGCAAAGGGAATACCCTTTCATTATAGTGCAACGGCGGGGACAATGCAAACAATTTTGCCCTTTTCGGGCGGCAAAACGGCGCTTTTTTGCGCTTTTTACGGTTTGTTCACATATCCTTCCAGCGCAGTGCCCCAGGCATCCAGCAACCGCGGCATGGTAAACGCCGCATTGGCCGGGCTGGTGGAGGGCAACACCACAGCTTCCAACCCGGTCAGGGGCTGGGCGTATTTGCGGTACAGCCTGCCGCTGGTGGCACCGTTGCAAAAAATGGCCTGTACGCCCAGGCGGTTCACCAGGGCTGCCAGATCATTCGGTTCCACATCTTTGATGGAAGCATCCGATGCCCCGCGGATGGAGCAGGCGTGGATGACATCCCACACCGCCAGCCCGCTGCCAATGATGATGGCGCGTTTGGCATCCAGATCCTCCCATGCGGGGGTGGGGCTGTGGGTCAGGGTAGCCATCAGCGGCCAGAACCGATTCTGCGGGTGGCCGTAATAAAACCCCTGTGCCCGGCTCTTTGGGCTGGGAAAGCTGCCTAAGATCAGCGCTTTGGCCTGTGTGCCGTACAGTGGGGGAAGCCCCGGCCCCACATGGGTGTACGGTTGTTTGGTGTTCAACGGAATATCTCCGGCCACAGACTGCGGCACAGCTGGGCAATGCCATCGGGTGCAGCGGCAGGGGCCAGCGCCTTGGCGGCAGCTTTGGCGGTTTTCATGCCGTCCGCCATGCAGTAGGAACGCCCGGCCAGCGCCAGCATTCCGGCATCATTGGGACCGTCGCCCACGGCAACGCAGTCCGCAGCGGCCAGGCCCAGATGGTCCAGCAGTGCCTGCAGGCCGGTTGCCTTGTCCTGTCCGGCACGCAGGATATCGCACCCCGTCACGTGGTAGGGCAGGAACTGCAGCCCCAGGTAGCCGTATTTGGCCTGGAACTTGGCGATATCTTCCGCCGCCAGCATGCCGAACGCGGAAAACGGCATATCCAACAGGTGGCGGTCCTGGTCCTCGCCGTCTTTCAGGCAACCTTCCAGTGCAGCGGCTTTCTCCTGCACATGGAAGGCCTCATAATCCAGGTAAACATACCCGCCGTCCGAAAAGCTGAATCCCAGCGGGTGCTCATAGTCCTCGCAAAAATCCACCAGAGCGTACATTTCCTCGGCGGTCATGTGGCTGGTGTACAGGGCGGTCCCGGCGGCATCCTCCACCTGGGCACCGGCGGCGCAGATCCAGTAATCCGGCCGGATGCCGCGCAGCATTTTGGCGGGGATCTCTGCCCGGCAGCGCCCCGTGGCAATCACGAGCTTGACCCCGGCTTTCTGCACGGTGCGCAGGGCATCGACGTTTTCTTTGGGCACGCGCGGCTCCCCATGGGGGCGCAGGGTGCCGTCAATATCTAAAACAAGCAAAGTGGCAGGCATGGCAGGTACTCCTTAACATTTGGTTTGGTTTGGTTTCTTCTATTATATCAAATCCGCCCCCAAAGTCTAGCAGGGGGCGGGCAAACATATAGTTGTGGAGAAAAACAATGAGCGAAAGGCGGGCAGCGCACCATGCGGCATACCAGACGAAAAGAACGGGACGGGCTGGACCTTGCGCGCCCGGCACCGCGCAGACGGCACAAAACGCTCCGGCAGCTCTGTGCGCTGCTGCTGGGGCTGGCGGGCCTTGCCCTGCTTAGCATGGCCGTGTGGGGGGCGGCTTTGCCCCGGCGGCTGGATGATGCCTTAGCCCAACACTATGCCGCCCAAATGAGCGTGATGCAGCGGGAGCTGTTTGCCCTGCGCCGCTGGCTGGCAGAACACGAACCGGATGCCGAAGAAAACGCCGCCCTGCGCAATTTTTTGCAAAGCAGGCAGACGGACGGCGAACGCTGGGACCCCGTGTGGACCGCCGCCCGCTGGCCCGGCGGATTTTTGCTGGCGCAGCCGGTGCAGGCGGGGGCCGCCGTGCTGGACCGCAGCGGCCGTTTTGCGGGCATTGCAGGGGAGCATGGCACGGTGTCCCCGGCGGGCAGCGGAGTAGGGGCAGTCCCGGCTCTGGTGGGGCAGGCCCTTGGCACGCTGACCCGCCAGAACGGAGTCCTGTGGGTGACCGGCCTGCCCTGCAGCTGTAAGGCGGCAGCGGGGGAGTTGGCCGTTACCGCGCAGGGACAGTATTGGGCCGGGCAGCTGGCAGCAGCGCCCCAGCCCGACCCCGGCGGCCTGACCCTGCGCGCCCCGCTGGAAGATACTGCCGATGAAACCGACTGCCTGTATTTCATCGGGGGCTGACAGCTGCGGCAAAACCTTGTATAATACCCATATGGCAAAAGGACAGACCAAAGAACGATCAGACCAGAGCAGGCAGTGGCCTGCCGGGAGGTGCGCATGAAAAAAGACGGCAAAAAGAGGGTGTGGTTCCTGCTGATTTTCTGCACTGCCGTGTTTGCGGCATTTTTGGTGCGGCTGTACTGGATGCAGTTTACCATGGCGGATCACTATGCTAAAAAGCTGGAACAGGCATCTCAGACCAGCTATACCGTGCGCATCCCGGCGGCGCGGGGAAGCATTGTGGACCGCAGCGGCACGGCGCTGGTGCAGGATGACACCGTGTATGACCTGGCGCTCTGCGTTCCGGCCCCACCGGACACCGAGATGGCGCAGACCCTGCAAACGTTAAAAGAACTGGATCTAGGCGGCAAGGATGTGGAAACACAGCTTGCCGCCTTTTGTTCTGCCGTTTCGGCGGGGGAACTGCCGCTGGCTGAAAATCTGACCCAGGCACAGTGCCAGAGCCTGCTGGCTGCCGGTCTGCCCCAGAGCGGGGCGGTGCGGCTGACTGCCCGCGGTACCCGCACGGCGGTGGATGGCACACTCGCTCCGCAGCTGCTGGGCGGCGTGGGGGCCATGAGCGCCGAGCAGTGGGCACAGAAAAAGGCCCAAGGCCTTGCCATGGATGAATCCATCGGCCAATGGGGGCTGGAAGCCGCCTGGGAGGATGCGTTGCGCGGCAGAGCGGGAAGCCTGAAAGTGACAGTTGACCGCAGCAGCAGCGGCCGCACCGAAACCATACAAAGTACGCCGCAGGCCGGGGATACCCTGCACCTTTACCTGGATGCTGATTTGCAGCGCACCCTGCGCAGCGCATTGCAGCAGCAAATTGAAACTTTACAGGCTACAAAGCCGGAAGGCAAGGGCAAAGAAGCCTGCGCAGGGGCGGCTGTGGTGGTGGATGTGCAGACCGGCGGCGTTCTGGCGGCGGTCAGCCTGCCGGATTATAACCTTGCCAGCTGGCGGCAGAATTATGCCGCACTGGCCACAGCCCAGGGAGCACCGCTGGTCAACCGGGTGCTGAACGGCCAATATGCGCCGGGGTCGGCGTTCAAACCGGCAGTAGCAGCATCGGCTCTGGCGGCGGGGATCATCACCCCGCAAAGCACCGTAAACTGCGGCGGGCGGTACACTTACTATGCGGGCTACCAGCCGCGCTGTTTGCAGCTGGGGCACCGCGGGGCCGTCAGCATGGTTACGGCGCTGCGCCACAGCTGCAACATTTATTTTTATGATGTCGGCCGCCGCCTTGGGGTGGATACGTTTTCCGCTACCGCGCAGCAGCTGGGCCTTGGAGCACCCTGCGGTACTGAGCTGCCGGAAACTACAGGCCGCCTGACCTGGAGCACCGATGAGAACTATCAGGCGGGCCTTGCACTGATGGCGGCCATCGGGCAGGGCAATACGTCGGTCAGCCCCTTGCAGCTGGCGGCCTATGCCGGGGCCCTTGCGCGGGACGGCCAGCGCCCGGCGCTGCATTTTGCCCAAAGCACAACCGATGCCGCCGGGAATATAACCTGGCAGGCGCAGCCGGAAGTTTTAGCCCAGGCACCCGGCGGGGCGGCAGTGTTTGCCCCCATCCGGGAGGGGATGGCCCAGATGGCTCAAACGCTGCGCACTTTGCGGGAATCGCCCATTCCCCTTGCCTGCAAGACCGGCAGCCCCCAGCTGGCGGGCACGCTGCCGGATGGCACCCATTACACAAACTCGGTGCTCATCGGGTATGGGCCGGTGCAGCAGCCGCGGTTTGCGGTGGCGGTGGTGATCGAATACGGCGGCGGGGGTAGCAATGCCGCGCCCGTTCTGCGGGCTGCGGCGGACTGGTTTGCAGCAGCCGGAATGGCCTGAACAGGATGGAATTTTGTGGGGAATTTTTGCATTCAACATGCAGGATGAACTTTTCGCTTTTTGTCCACAGACGGGGTGGGGAAAACCTGTGGAAAGTGAAAAAACGGGCAAAACCCCCGTAATAATTGTAAGTTTTACCCGCAAAAACGGGGGTAAAACTGGTAGTTTGCCCAGTAAGCGGGGGTGTTTATCCGTACTGTTATGTTGAAAGGTTTTCCACAATATGTTGAAAACACCCCCTGAAACGGTGGAAAACTGGCCATACAAGCGGGTTTTCCACGCTTTCAACCGGGTTTTCAACATCTTCAAAGGAAAACCTTTCCAGTACGGTTTGTATAAACCGCGAAAACACGCACAAAAGCACCGCGCAAAAGGGTGAAAAATCTGTACTTTTGACGCCAAGGAAAAAGGTGACAAAAGCATAGGAAATGTGCTATACTATATCTGTATAATTATCGAATCATGCCAGAAAGCTGTGCGGGCTGCCATACGCGGCAAAATGGCTGCCAAACGCCGCCGCACAGGGCTTTACCCAATCGTTTTAAGGAGTAACCACATTGCAGATGGAAAATAAAAAACGCATGCCCCAGCAGGCCCCCCAGGCCAAGGCAGACAAGGCCCCTGCGGAGCAGGATACCGCCCTGGTATGGGGCAAAAACCCCGTGACCGAACTGCTGAAAAGCGAAGCCGGGGTGGACACCCTGCTGCTGGCCGACAGCATGGAGCCGCGCATGGCCGGGTATTATACCGCGCTGGGCAAAGCGGCCGGGGCGGTCATCAAGCGTGTACCCGCCGGCAAGCTGCAAAAGCTGTGCGGTACCCAGGACCACCAGGGTGTGGCGGCCTGGGCTGCCCGCATCCAGTATGTTGGCGTGGAGGAACTTTTGCAGATCGCAAAAGACCGCGGCGAACCGCCGTTCCTCGTGCTGTGTGACGGTATTGAGGACCCCCACAACCTGGGCGCAATCCTGCGCAGCGCGCTGCTGTGCGGTGCCCACGGCGTGATCATCCCGCGGCGCGGCGGCGTTGGCGTGACCGGCACGGTCATGAAATCCAGCGCCGGAGCAGCTGCCCGCATCCCGGTGGCGCGGGTCGCCAACCTGCCGCAGGCCATCCGTGACCTGAAAAAGCAGAACATTTTTGTTTACTGTGCCGACCTGGGCGGTGCTCCGCTGGAAAAGACCGATCTTTCCGGCCCGGTGGCGCTGGTGCTGGGCAGCGAGGGCGCAGGCCCCGGCGCACTGGTGCGCAAACTGTGCGATGCCGCCGTTACGCTGGATATGGCCGGTGGCAAAACCGGTGTGGACAGTTATAACGTCAGCGTGGCCGCTGGTATTTTGATGTACAACATCATGCAGCGCCGCAAGTAACGGCTGCGCAAAAAAGGAATCCCATACCAAAGGGGAGAACAACATGCCAAGCAAACGTACAAATGATTCCGTGGACCGCATTCTGGAAGAGCTCAGCCATGAGCAGGCCGAACGCGGCATCCGGGATAGTGTAACAGACCGCCAGGTGGATGCCATCCTGCAAAGCCTGGGCCACGGCAGCATGGAGGAATCCTCCGGCGGCGGTTCGGCATTGGGGCCCATCCAGAAAGAGGACCTGCCGGATATCACGCTGGGCAAAGGCAATAATTTTAACACCGAGGACCGGTTTTCCACCGCTGTGCTGGACGACCTGCTGGGCCAGCAGAGCCTGTGTGCCTGCTGCCACATGCACCCCGGCCACAGTGGCCGTCACGCCGCGTCCCGGAAGCATGGCAAAACCCTCCGGCTGCCAAAAAGAATAAACCCGGCCCCGCTACCCCGGCCCGCCGGCCTGCTTCTGTGCCGGAGCCGCGCCGCGTGCCGGAAGTTGAGCCTAAAGTAGAAAAACAAAATAATATACAAACTGTACAACCGACTCAGCCGGTGCGCTCGGAACCTGTTCCGCAGCCTGCCCGCCCTGCCCCGGCACAAACTGCGCCCCAGCAGCCGGCCCCGCAGGTACAGCCGGAGACAAACCCGGCCCCGCAGCCGGAACCAAGACCGGCGGATGCAACATCAGGGGATACCACCCGCACCAGCGTCATTAAAGCCTTTTTGGGCCGCAGGGTGCCGGAAGCGGACAGCAAGTACCTGGATGAAGGAAAAAAAGATTTTACCAACTTTTTTGGCACCAGCGTGGCCGTTGTTCCGGATGATATGAAGTCCGAGCAGGAGCGCCAGCAGACCCCTAAGAAAAAGGGCTTGTTTGGCTTTGGATATGCTACCGATACCGGGGAGTTTGAGCCGATCAATGTTTCGGTCAGCGGCAGGGTGGAAAACCAGAGCACCCAGCAGCTGGAAGAACAACTGCCCCGGTTGCAGGATGCTCTGCCACAGGATAAACCGGACGAGATGGAGCTGCGCGAGCAAGAGCCGCCCCGCCACTACGCTGCAAAGAAAAAAGGCTTTTTTGCCAGCCTGTTCGGCGGCAAAAAGCACGATGTCTATGACGAGCTGGAATCCTATGACCCGTATGAGGGCGAGCCAGCCCCGGTAGAAAACTGGGAGGTTCCGGAACAGCCCCGGGAGGAGCCGGAAACAGAGGAAACGGGCGAGATGCCCCGCCTGACCGCTACCAACGCAGGGCTTTCCATCTCCGGGCGGCAGACTTCCCAGTTTGCCGCCACAGGCAAACCGCTGCCTCCGAAGGATGAGCCGGCCCCGCAGCCGGAACCTCAGCCCAATGTTTACCGCAAAAATAAAAAGCGGGATACCGTGGAGTTCACCCCCCGCAAGGAGCGGGAACGCACCATGCCGTTCACTCGGCCTGCCCCCCGCCGCGAAGCGGAACCCGTGGGCGAGCCGGTCATGACCCCAAACGATACGGTGCAGCCGCAGCCCGCGCCTGCCCCGCAGGCGACCACCGGTTTTACCATGCAGCTGGGGGACGAGCCCGTACCGGAAAGCACCCAGTCGTTCCTGCATGAACTGAACGCAGCCCTGCCGCCGCGCCGCAAAAAGCCTGCGCCCAAAGCTGCCCCCGTGCAGGAAGAACCCGCCAGCGGCGATACCTTTGAGGAACTGCCGCAGGAGCTGGCCCAGACCCTGACCGGGCAGATCCGCCTGAGCGAGATTGCCGAAGGGGTGGAAGAACAGCCGGAAGAACCGAAAAAGCCCGCCCCGAAAAAAGAGGAAGAAAGCTTTGAGGAGCTGATCGGCCCCATGGTGGATGAAAAGCCCAATACTGCGGAATTTGTGCGCGGCATTGAACAGTCCATCAACCTGGAAAAGATCAAATCGGATTCAAAGGCAAAAACAGAAAAGACCGATACCGATTACCAGGCGGCTGCTCAGTACCTGAGCGACCCCAACGCCGGGGCGGAGCCGGAAGCACCGGAACAAAAAAAGCCCGGCAAAGGCTTTAACATCCTCCGGTTTGCAGGCAAGCCGAAGGACGAAACCACCCCCGATGGCGAAGCGCCTTTTGCCGCACAGGCCGCCGTCCTGCACCGCCACGAATACGAAAGCACCGATGATGCCCCCGTGGTGCGCCATGACTTGGAACTGCGGGTGATGATCACCACCGGCACAGCAATCGCTGTGGGCGCTGCAGCCTTGATTATGATCGTTCTGGGCACTATGGCGGCCACCGGAGCCAATCTTGGCCCGCTGGATACCACAGCCAGCACCAAACCGCTGCTGGTGACCATGTTGATTTTGCTTGCTGCCAGCGCGGCCCTGTGCTGGCAGACGATGCTGGGCGGTCTGGCCGGGCTGATCAACATGCGCCGGGGCAATACCGCAGATACCATGCCCGCCATGGCCGCGGTGGCCTCCATCCTGCAATGTATCATGTTTTTGGCAAAGCCGGAATGGTATAACCCCGCAACCCTCTGCCTGATGACCGGCCCCGCAGCGCTGCTGCTGTGCGGCAACGCTGCAGGCAAGGCAATCGACGCCCACACCATCCGGGATAACTTTACCCTTGTCAGCGCCGGGATGGACCACGCTGTGGCATATCGGCTGAAAGATGCCGGGGTACTGCGCACCGTGACCGCCGGGCTGGCGGAACCGCGCCCCAATGTGCTGGTCAGCCGTCCCACCCGCCTGATGAAAGGCTTTTTGGCGGGCAGCGAATCCCGCCGCACATCGGATAAAAACCAGCAGCAGTTTGCCCGCATCCTGCTGGGCTGCGGCGTGGCTGCATTCCTGTTCACCCTGCTTTACCGCAAGGATGCCGGAACGGCGTTCACTGCGCTGGCCGGTGTACTCTGCCTGGGCGCGCCGCTGGCCGGTACGCTGATCTCCGCCATGCCCATGCGTTTGATGCAGCGCAGTGCTGCGCAGATCGGCGCGGTCATCCCCGGTTGGAAGGATATCCGACTGCTGGGCCGTGTGAACGTGCTGCAGGTCACGGCGCAGGATCTTTTCCCCAAAGGGTGCATTACGCTGCGCGGCATCAAGCCGGTGCGCAAAGAGGATATTGAGCTGGCCATCATCTACTCCGCTTCCATGCTGGCCGATGTGAATACCCCGCTGAAAGATATCTTCCTTGGCATGACGGGCGATAACCGCAAGCTGCTGTGCAAGGTGGAAAACCTGGAAACGCTGGACGGCATGGGCTATGTGGGCTGGATCAACGGCGAGCGGGTCATGATCGGCTCCCGCCGGCTGATGGATACCTATGATATCCAGCTGCCCAGCATGGAATATGAACGCCGCCATACCGTGAACCAGCGCCGGGTCATCTATCTGGCGGTTTCCGGCAAGCTGTTCAGCATGTTCCAGGTGGCTTATCAGAGCGATCCCGATACCGCCGCCGTGCTGGATTCCCTGCGCCGCGCCGGACTTTCGCTCATTGTGGACTGCGATGACTTTAACTGCGATGAAGCGCTGCTGCAGACTGCTTATAACCTGCCGGTTGGTACCGTCAAGGTGCTGAGCGGCAAGGAACACAAGGCGCTGGAGCCCGCTGTGGCCTGGCTGCCGGAAAGCGAAGGCAACATGCTGCACCTGGGCAGCTTTGCCAGCTTTGTCGGCGGCCTGGAAGCCGCTGCGGGTGCGGCAGAGGGGGAACACCGTTCTTCGATGGTGCTGTCGGCCTCGGTGCTCATCAGCTGCATTCTTGCCATGATCATGGCGCTGGCCGGCGGCCTGGCCGGGCTGCCGCTTCCGGCACTGGCCTTGTATCAGGTCGCTTGGGCGGTTCTGGCCATGATATTCCCCCTGATCCAGAGATATTAAGGGCAATACCGCATAATTCTAAGTGCCGATACGGCGAGCGAGGTGCCGCAGCCGCC